>SDBT01021420.1_pt1 | contig 10106 bp, 5 predicted proteins | sample 2277101 | NCBI WGS metagenome assembly SDBT01 (sample SAMN10404973, study PRJNA504765) | marine sediment metagenome | isolation source: marine sediment core GS10_PC15, 103 cmbsf | place: Arctic Ocean: Southern Knipovich Ridge | collected 2010
ACTCGGTATTAATGCCATTCTCCCGCAAGTGCCGTACCAAACCCCTAAGCGGTTCCTCAATGTTCTTTTGATACCAATCCATTATGATAATATCTCCAGAATCGCCTTCCGAAATTCGTCAGATTTCAGGTATTTCTCGTCAATCATGCTCACTCGCTTCCGCCTTGGCGCTTAGCGTACATCTCAATGTGCAGCAGGGGTCATGCTCGGCCAGAAGCTTACCGTCAAGAGTCCAATAGCATGTCACAATCCGGCTTAGGTTCTCTACCGTGCCTTCACCTTCACAGTGTTCCGTCATAATGACTTTGATGACCTTTGCACTTCTCATTTTACTCATCGTATTGGTCCTTATTCCTTCTTTCAATCGGCTGTGTAGTTGCCCACTTCCTTGTCCCATCCGGCTTCTCTTGCAATTCCACAACAACCTTGCCGGTGAGGCAGTCTACCTGACCGTGGGTATATCCTTGTCTGTATATCGTGCCACTAGTATCGAGCACGATAAAGACAACCAAACCAAGAATAGCGCCTGACAAAGCGCCCAACCCGAAACATGTCTCCTTCTGAAACATCATCGTTAAGCTCCCAAAGCATCCAGGGCACACCCCGACTTTTTATCCATGCCTTGCCTTTGTGTGGCCAGCCTGGAGTCGATTCTCAAGCCGCCGCACAGTTTAAGCCTCCAGACAATCCCTTCGGCAATGGCATGTCGTCTGTTGTCAGTCGCCGACAGCGCAGACACTGGGTTTCGGGTGTCTTAGGGGCAGAACTCCTGCGCGAAGCCAACTCGCCAGGTTCAGGTCGAGCTTATCCAAAGCAGCAGTTGAAACTCGTTCTTTTTTCACAGGGGAACGATTTCGAAGACCGGTGGCTTGAGAGGGGGACCTTAATTGTAGACGCTGTGCGCAAAAAAGAGCCGAACCGGTCGGAGAGTTGGTCGCCCTCTTATGACCGGCTCGGCGCATTCCGTTTTTTGCGTGTCGTTCCACCGTACTCTCGTTTCAAAGGCGACCAATCAACGCCTGAATCTTACGCCTCGCCCCGCCTTGCTGTCAAGCGGAAAATAAAAAAAACCTGAGCCAGCGCCACGCGCGCTGGCTCAGGTAGGAGCAACAGTGCCCGCATTCTTTGACCCTGCGGGCGGGGGAGTTGGGTAACTAAGGGGGCCTGCCCTTCTCGATTCGCTTGGACAGACCCTTCGGGAAGTGGCTGGGCGGTATTCCCATTGCCTCCCACGAGGCATCGACGACTCGCCTCTGCCACCGACGGCGCCAGAGAAGAAGGATAGGCACCGCGCCACCTATTATCACCCAAGCGAGCTCCTTGAGGAGCGTTACTACCGGGTGATCGCCATCCTCCGTGCCTTCCACGGCCTCGATGCCTTTGCCGGCCGCCTTGATCTGGCTTATGGCCGCCTGGATTATGACCTTCGGGTCGGGCTCGGACTTTTGTGCCTCGGCAATGATGACAGCCGCATTATCCCGTGTGGACACAAAGGCTTCTCGGACTTTGGCCACGTTCGGCGTGCAGCCAGCCAGCATTGAGAGACAGAGTATGATGGCTATGGGTCTCATCGCAATCTGGTCCTTCTTCGGGTAGGACTGGGACGGCGGAAAGATGCGCCGCCTGTGCCCGGCACTGCTTTGCCAGTCCGCTTGGCCTTGATCTTCTCAGCCTCGCTTTTGGCATCGCTGAGCGTAAGTGCCTTCTGCTGCTTGGTCTTGGTCCGCATATACTCAGCGATAATCTCCTTGGCCTCAGCCTTGTCGCCGTCTATCAGGGCTCGTGCGGCCTCCCTGCGAGCGCGTCCCAAGCGCCGGGCATCGTAGGACTTCATGCTCTTTTCAATATCACTGAATTTCAGGAAATCCTCGTCCTCCGGTCGGTTCGGATTGTACTCGTCGAGGATACGCTGGACCTCCGCCTTGTCGCCCGCGCGCAAAGCCTGTAGGGCTCGTATCTTCGGATGGTCATAGCTACTGAGGCCCATGCCCAGCAGGTTCAGGATGCCCAGCGCGGCCCCCTTTGTAGCACCCTCGGCCTGCATGGCTTCCTTGATCTCACGGAATGACATCGGCACGGTCAGGTTCGATGCTATTGACGTTGGCGTTACGGCCTTGCCAATATAGTCAGTGCCTGTCACTGCATTGAGCGCCGCACCGGCCGCCGGCGAGAGTTTCGAGCGGAAGAATCTGCCGATTATGCCAGCTGTATTGGCCTGCCCATAGGGCACCTCGCCCCAAGTGTTTACAATATCGCCCGAAAGCGTCTTGCGTTTGCCAGTCACTATGCGCGCGATCAGCGTGATTACTTGGAGCAATCCGCCGAATGGGTCCAGGCGGGTCTTTCCGAATTTCAACTTCCCAAAGTTTGTTGATCGAGGGTCTTTCTCGAAATCCGCCCCAAGCATCAGGCCAAGACCGATAACCACGGCGGCCCCAAGGAGGAACCGGCCATACTCCTTAGCGATCAGCTTGCGAGCCCGAAAAGACCCCTTCCATTGGGGGCGCCACAGCGGCTCGCCGAGAAGCAATTGGAAGCGACTGATAACCAGCCGCGGCGAGAAGAATACTGTCGCCAAGCCAGCAAGAACCGAATCGTTTCTGCCCAGTGTACCCCGGCCAGTGGCGGCGTTGACATAATGCGCGAGCAATCTGGCCTCAACCTTCGTCACTTCCCCTTGGCCCAAACTGGCCACCAGGGCGTCAAAAGCATCCGCCCGGAGCACATTGAGATAGGTCGAAAAAGCTCGTTCGCTCGCACCCACGCCGGGTATCTTGTCTGCCCACCGGCTCTGGTAAGCCTCTTCCATTTTCGACAGCGAGACCCCACGCTCCGTAAGTTCCAGACCGGACGACTTATACAGCGCCGCATTAGGCCGGTCCCGTAGGGCGGCATCAATCGCGTGCCTCTTCTTCTCCGATCTCAAAGCCCTGAACATATCCCGCATGGCGCGAGTACCTATGCGAGGATGGGCCAAGAAGGTGACAATGCCTTGGCGGAATGGAGCCGATACATCGAAACTCGTTATGATAGAGCGACTTGTATTGGCGACCTCGCCGACAGCACCGAACACCTTCTGGAGCGCATTGCGATTCTTGAGCTTGTATTTGAAGAGGGCCTCGTTGTAGCGAGCCTGAGCGTTATCCTTTTCAAAGCGGAGCCGTTGCGACTCGGCATCGTCCTGAATATGTCGCCTTACGCGAGTTCGCGGCGCAAAGTTCCCCTGGGCCAGCCGTTCCTGGAAGTCCGCTATCTGGTTACGGGTCCGCGTCTTGTACGCCTGGAGGGCAATTTCCTCCGCCGTGCGCTTCGGCTTGGCCGCCTCGCGGAGTTCGTGAAGCTCCTGGAACAGCGCATCACGTCGCGCCCGCAAGGCGTCGACCTTCACACTCTTGGGCACCTTTGCCGTCTTGCGCGTCGGGAACAGGTCGCCTTCTCTTATCCGTCGCTCGAATTCTTCAATACTGCGCTCGGTCGAACGCACGGCTATTTCGACCCGCTGTTCATCCGTCAGTTCGCGTTTGGCCGTTCCGAATATCTCATCAAACTGCTCTTTCAGGACATCGCGGCGTTCACGAAGGGATTCGACTTCCACGTCGGTCGGTGGCGGCGTTATCTCCGTGACGAGCCGTTCGCGGCTGTTGATCTGGTCTTCCAGGTCGACGATCTGATTGCGCAGGCGGGTCTTGATCGAGTCGAGCGTACTCTTGAGCTGCACCGCAGGGTCGTTCACGACATAGTCGCCACGACGCTTCATCTCGTTCACAAGAGCGACCAGTCGCCGCTCTTCATCGCTGGGAGCGCGTCGTTCTGGCCCTGTCTTGAGTGGAGCGTGACCCGCCTGCATATCCTCCAGCTTGGCGATCTGCTGCATCTGGCCGCCCAGATCGCGGAGCTGGACCGAAATATCATCCTTTGTCAGCGTCTGCCGGATACCGTAGCCAGATATTGCATCCATTGTCTCCCGGCGCGTTATGCCGGCGTCGATCTCCTGGAGCGCCTCGTGGACGGCATCGATCAACTTTTCACGCTCTGTGATGCCACTCTCGATAAAGACCTTTGCCAGTTCCCGGACAGCCGCGTGCATCTCGACGACACTACGACCTCTGTCCGCACCTTTGGAAATACGGTCGTTCACCCGGCTCTGGCGCTGCTCGGTGAAGTGAATCTGTGATTCGTCCCAAATCGCTTGAAGGTGCGGCTGAATCGTGGTGCCAAGATCCTCAACCATTGTGCGGGACCATTCCGCAAACGTGCGGATGCCTCGCTCGATATTATGGGCGCCGACGATCACCAGGTCGCGTAGGATGCCCGGGTCAAGAGGGTTGACGTTCAGCCGGGCGAGATTTTCTCTGAGCCTCGCCCGCGCGGCATCGGCCATTTTCAACGTGAAGATCCGGTTCTTCGCCCCGGAGCGCACCGAAGGCCGTCCTTCCGCTGGCTTTCTTGGTCTCGGCTTTGCCTCTCTCTTGGCCTCAGCGACGAGATCCCGATGGGTCGCCTTTGACATAGCCTCTGCCTGGAGGCGTTCGACTTCGGCCTGCCGTAGACCAAGCTGGCGATCCTTCTCGGCAATTGTTGCGTGCAGACGCTTAATTTCCGCCTTCTGTTTGCTGTCAAGCGGCTTGCCCGCATTGGCAGTTACGGCTCGGCGCACCATTGCCTCCAAGGTAAAGTCATCCCTCATCATCATGCGGCGATGGCCAAGACTCAGCGCACTTGCCGTTCCAACCCGCGTGACTACATCTGCGATAACCTCAAAGTCCTTGATTGCCTTGTCGAGTGCGTTTCTTGCAACAGCCGCAGCCTCAGTGTCACCCCTGGCGTGCGCCTCGGCATAGTCGGTCTCGGCCTTCACGCGATTGTTCCTGACACGGACCTGCTCGTGGAGGAGTATAGCGTCTTCCAAAGCAGTTGGCGGGCGGGGATGCACCATCAGTTCACGCACCAGCGACTGCCCTACGAACGGGTCTGCTTTGAAGGCCGCTGCTGCCTCATCGGCAGATTCTTGGAAACTCACGGTCTGGCCATGCTGCGCTGGCGGCAGTCCGAGCGCGCCGAGTTCGGCGTCAACAACTGCGTTCTTGATAGAAGTCGCGTCCTTTTTCGCCAAGCTTCCGGCCTTATCAAGTGAGATCAGTGTTTCATCCGCAGTGGCCTTGCCCTCCCGCATGTGGCCCCAAAGTTCCTGCAGGTCGCCAGAGATGCTTTCGCCGAAGTCCTGCACCATCTGAGCGGACCAGTCCACAAATGCCGTGAGTCCACGTTCGACATATCCGGTGCCGACCACCACGAGGTCTTTGAGAATTGTTGGATCAATGTTCATCCCCATCCGACCCGTGCGTTCATTCGGGAGCTTATTGAGGATATTCGCTTTGGCCTTTGTCATCGCTTCGTCAGAGACAATACGCTTCTTTTTGGGCTTCTCTACTGGCGCAAACAGCGTGCCGCCCCTGGTCGCCTGAATCAATGCCTCCTGCGCCTCTGCCAGCTCGTTCGTTGCCACGTTGAAGAACGCATCTGCCTTGGCCTTGTGTTCCTTGCGAATTGCAAGCACCAAGTCCTGTGCGGCATCAGTGGCCAAGCCCTTGCCAGCGCGCCAGTCCTTCCCGAAGGCTGTGTCCTGTAGCAGCCGGAGCGCCTCGGCGCGCAGTTCGGCCTTGATCGCCACCTCGCCAACGCCAACCTCAGTTACCTCGCCCCTGCCGATACCGAGGTCGGCGGTCCTGCCAGAGATGGGCCTCGGCGCGGCGGCTTCGCCAAACAGGTCGGTTGGGGCTACGGGCGCAGCCTCCACGGGTTCTGCCGGAACTGTCGGTATCTCCGCCGGTTCAGCCACCTTTGCGCCCGGGCGGTTCAGGCTGCCTTTGTCGATTGCAACCGTCTCGCTTATATGGACGCTCCCACGAACACCATTCTCCAAGAGTAGCATTTCGGGCTCAGCCGACTTGCGCACAAGATGGACCTCGCCGTCAATCTCCACCGTATCGCCGACTTCGAGGTCGGCGACGTTGATGGTCTCGATATTCCCACGCGCCTCGTATTGAGCGATCTTGCTGAGCATGGCGGCATCGCCCGCATCCTTTGCGGCTTTCTTGACAGCAGCGAGCGCAATCCTAATGTCACCCACGCGCCCGCGCCTGACACTGGCCAGTAGGTTCAGATACGCCTCAGTTCCGCCCACGGCAGCCACAAAGTCCTCACCCACGGCTTGGGGCACATTTGGCGTCAACTTGACACGCACGTCCTTGCGCCCCGCCAGGCCCTCTTTGAGTTCGGCAGGAATCTTGCCCGCGAAGGAAGTTGTCATACTGTCGAATTGACCATCGGTGAGCCGGGATATTTCAGTAGCCAGATCAGCCCCTTCCTCGACCGGGCCAAGGTTCTGCTCATGCCAGGCGACAATCTGGTCCTCCAGCTTCGCCCGGGACGTCTGGAGAGGTTTCTTGGTGAGGAACACCTCCTTGAGCTTCCGTTTGGGCTTCTTGGCCGGAGGGGCTTCAGCGGGCTCCACAGCCGCAGGGGCCTCTTCTGCCACTTCTTCTGCCACAGGGGGTATCTCGGCCACCTTCTCCGGCGTTACGGGCTGTACGGGCTCCGTGGGAGCCTCTGGAGGCGCTGTGGGGGCTTCTGCGGGGGCAGCAGGTTCGGCTGGCGCGGGTTCCTCGACTTCAGGGGCGGCCTTTGTGACCGCGCGCTTCGCCCGGCTGACGACAGCACCGCCAATTGTGGGCGCAGCGAGTACCCCCAGTTCAACAATGAAGTCCTCGCCGCTCGGAATCGAGGCGATCATGCGCTCGAAGATGCTGTTGTTCTCGTCATCGACGCCGAAGTCCTCGATGCCAGTCACGGCGCGCATTATGTCGCCCAGCCGCTCTTCGCCGATCTCGCTCAGGAGCCCGTCGTAGCCACCGCGCCTCAGGGCCTTCAGTGCCCGTGCCCCGCCCGTGAAATTAGCCAGTTCGGCCTCAATTGCCTGGAACATACGACCAGCGACGGGAACCTTGCCTATGAGCCGCGCGATGTTCCGGCCTGCCGTCTCCGACAGGTTCTCGATGAACACGTCGCCGAACGCTTTGAAGAAGGCAGTGGCGGGCTTCTCGCCCGCTTCAAGAATGATAACCTTGCCCTCATCCGTCAGATTGAATCGGGGCGTAATCCGTTCCGCTGTCGCTGCGCCTACGCGATGAGGCATGGCCGCTGTACGGAAGACGCCGCCCACCGCCCAGCCCAAGCCCTTCGTCAGCGTTCTCAGGCCGCGTCTGCGTGCATGTCGCCCAAGCATCTTGATCGCAATGCGCCGCCCGGCCTTACTGCCAATCGCCGCTATGCCGCCAGTGGCCAGAAATTCCAGCATGTAGGCAGGAAGTTCGGTAGCCCCCTCGATGATCTTCGCCCCTATCGTCTCGCCGCGCAGTGAACGCTCCTCGATTTCCTCCAGGTAGCCCGTCAGTCGCCGTGCGGCCTCGGAGCCAGAGAAGTCGAAGTTCTTGGGGTCCGCCAAAAACGTGTTGAGTGTCTCGCGGTAGCGCTCCTGGTCCGCCGGGAGACTCGCCGCGGCGTTCAACTGGTCAAGTTGTTCCTGGAATTCGCGCTGCTGTCGCTGAACGCCCTGAAGGAATATGATGTCGTCATGGACAGATGCTTGCTTGGCGATCTTGTACATCTGACCGATAAACGGCAGGGCCTTAACCAGTTTCGTCCTCCGAAGCCTCTCGATGTCTGTGATTGGCCCCTTGCGGACGATGGCTTGTCGCCGCTCTTGTTCGCTGATTCGGTCCAGCGCCACCTGGGACGTGCGAGTCCGTAGCGCTTCAAGCTGCGCAGTCGCCTGCTGTGTGGCCTGCGGTGTTTTTGCAGCCCGAACAGCCTCAGCCATTGCGGAGAGTTCAGATGAACGGCGCTGGAAATCAAACTCCTGCTTCTCCGCGCCCGTCAGAACCTCCGGCGGCGATGGTGTAATCACTTCTCCGGCTGGACCGAATTGCTGTCCCGGTCCGAGCGCAGGAGGCTGAGGCGTCGGCGCAGGACCTCTCTCGAAGTCCTCCAGCGTCATCTCGCGGGGACCTTCCAGCGTAGCCGTCCCGCCCGTTTGAGGCCGGACACCGCGCTCAAATTCTTCAAGTGACAGTTCTGCCATTATCGAACCTCAGTGAACTTCGTTCCGTCCCATACGCCCGTAACGCCCTGGGGCGACTGATACCTCTGACCGACGACCGCCTGATCGGCTCCCGGCCACGGAGATGCAGTGGCTTCCACGCCTCCAGCACCGGCAGTCGGTCTCGCAGTCGGAACCGGACCGCTTTCATCATGCGGCACTGGCGGCGGCTTGGGCTTTGACCGAGGCTTCGCTTTCTTCGCCTCGCCGAGAATCCTCGCCTGTTTGGGACTCAGTTTGTACGGCCGCACTGCCTTCCAGTCGCGCTTGACCTGATCTGACGCCCTAAGCAAACTCAACTCCCAGAGGGTCTGGATGTCTTTGGGAGTCGCTTGTCTCAATTCGTTTTTCTGTTTGGATAGCTCCCAGCGCTCAAGCAGACTTGCCCGGCGAGCAGCCTTCTGGGTCATACCGGCAAAGCGCTCCTGATTGAGAACATCAGGGTGGTCATGGACGACTTGATTGCGCTCAAGCATCCGCTGCGCGCGTCTGCTCTGACCCTCATCCTTTTTACCCGCCTCCTTCAGAGTATCGTAGGTCACTGCATCACCCTTTTGGTCCGGCAGCAGAATACCTTCGATCAAGTCCAGACCTTCGTCAACGCGCCTGTCCGTCGGCGATATAACCTTCGGTGCGGCCTCCGGTCCCAACTTGAACGCGACCCTCAGCGCATCATCGAGGCTGGAGCCAAGTCTCACCAAGTGCCTCACCCGTCTCAACTCCGGGATTCGCATCGCCCGCTTGTTGTCCTTCACCGTGTTATAGAACTCTCTGGCCGCCTCAATGTTCTTGCTGCCGGTCACGGCCCTGGCCGCATCGCGCACCTGGGCCATCGCAACCTTCACGTCCTTGGCCGAGACGCCGGGCGCTTTGCCTTTGGTCCCAAGTCGCTTGAGCTTGCGAGCCGCGCGCGCGAGACGATCACGCTGCTCGAACCCGGGCTGGGCGCGCTCGAGTAGTCGGTCAATCCGTGGCGAGGTCTCTCCGGTCTCGAAGAAATCGGCGACCCTCTGCTCCTCCGGCGACAGCACCACCTTGTCACGTTCGGCCAGAACTTCATCCCGTTGGGCAGCAAGGCGCTTTTCACGAACAGTGTCGCCACTATTGCGGGCCGCAGTCGCCATGCCGGTCAATTCGGTCACGCGCTCGGCCAAGACCTCCCGCTCTCGCAACTTTGGCTGGACTACATCGCGGAACTGCTGCTGCAACACGGCCGGGACCTCGCGCGTGCCGCCAGCAACGCGACCCTCGGTTGTCGGCGTCCCGCGCGGGGAGAACTGCATGAGTTTGCCACCGATCGAGCGAGTAATCTGCTTGCCTGTGTCGTCGGCCTCACGCTGGGCTCCGCGGCGGGCGACTTCGTTGATATTGAACTCGACATCCGCCACGCCTTCCTCAGGCGCACGACGCTGCCCGGCGAATTGACCTGACGGAACATCCAGGCGCTCTTCCGGCCGCCGCGCCGCTTCGAGCAATCTCGCCGACGCTCCCACATCGACTGCCCCGCCCACCGCCGGTAAGCGACCGCCCATCGCCTGCGAGACCTTCGCCTCGGCCAAGAGTTTCGTCAAGCGTTCCAGCGCCCCGCCCTGCACAGGCTGCAAACCTGCCGGAACCTTGCTCAGCGGGTTAATCTGCTCCTGAAGGGCCAAGACCCTCTGGTCCGCTATGGCTTGGCGAACCACTCCGGTTCCCGCCAATGGTGTCGTACCACCCACGCCCCTCGGACCAGTGACCTGCCCCTGCGGTCCCACACGACTGACCGCCGTAGTCCCGGTACGAGCCCCAGGCGCGCTGGGAACGAACTTCAGGTCGATTCCGGCCATCCGTATACCCATCGAGCCCTTGATAGGCCGTTTGGCGAACGGGAAACGGCGCTTGAAAGCATCCTCGCCGGGTTCGATGAATGCCGTGGGATCTATTCTTCCATCAGCCATCACTACTCTCC
>SDBT01021422.1_pt1 | contig 10106 bp, 8 predicted proteins | sample 2277101 | NCBI WGS metagenome assembly SDBT01 (sample SAMN10404973, study PRJNA504765) | marine sediment metagenome | isolation source: marine sediment core GS10_PC15, 103 cmbsf | place: Arctic Ocean: Southern Knipovich Ridge | collected 2010
TGCTAACACCCGCTTGCGCAAGTCCATCGAATACGCTGCCATCGCAACACCTCCTTGTGCTGCGATCATCTATACTTCCGTGCGCGCTCCCGGCGCAAGGGGTTTTTTGAATCTGCTCTAGCGATTCGGGTTTTCATTCGGCATTCTCTCGTCACAATTGGTTCTTGACCGGTATGTCCCGGCTGCCGCCTATTCGATCGCATTACGGCGTGAAGCCTCCAGTGTACTGTCTCGGAATCAAGGCACCGCATCTGAGAGAAGAGCCTCGGGCTTCAGCCCGTCCGTCGTGACGCATTCGAGTATTGCTCAGCGGCTTTCGCGATATCCACATGATGCGATTCTTCTGAGTCAGTACCCTAGATTCTAAGCGAAAGCGTGGGCTCCGTGGTCATTCAGTCTCGCTTGGCCGAGACGTCGCGTCAATCCTGCCCCTGACGCGTCCAAGACGACGATTCCGGCCTGTTTCCGCGTGGCGTCAACTCCTGCCGCGGCGAATCGGCCGCCACGTAGCGTGAAGCTATGAGGCGGATCGCGCCGAGCGGTTCAAGGCGTCTCGGGAAGAACGTCCTCGCCCCGCGAGCTCTTGCCGTGCGGTGTCCGACGATCACACGCGCTGCCGACGGAATTCGGTCGGCGTGATCCCAAACTCCGCCTTGAACGCTCGCGACATCGCCCCGGGGAACGCGAAGCCGCATGCTCGGGCAAGCTCGGCCACGTGCTGGTCCGTGTCGTATAGCATCCGTTTGACCCGGTCGAGCCGGAAGCTCCATGGGCGCCGCTGGAAGCTCCGTGGGCCCCCCCGGAACCTCCATGGGCCCCGCCGGAAGCTCCGTGGGCGCCGCTGGAAGCTCCATGGGCGCCCCGGGAAGCGCCATGGGCCCCCCGGGAAGCTCCATGGGCCCCCCCGGAAGCTCCATGGGCGCCGCTGGAAGCTCCATGGGCCCCCCCGGAACCTCCATGGGCGCCGCTGGAAGCTCCATGGGCCCCCCCGGAAGCTCCATGGGCCCCGCCGGAAGCTCCATGGGCCCCCCCGGAACCTCCATGGGCGCCGCTGGGAGCTCCATGGGCCCCCCTGGAAGCTCCATGGGCTCCGCCGGGAGCTCCATGGGCCCCGCCGGAAGCTCCGTGGGCACCCCGGGAAGCTCCATGGGCCCCGCTGGAAGCTCCATGGGCGCCGCCGGAAGCTCCCACCATGCTCCTGGAGCGATCGCCAAGGGCAGGCAGAAACGGCCGTGAGAGGCTGGAAAGCGGCAATTGGACCGCTGAGGGCGCGGAGAGGGGCAGAGAGAGGTGGGGTTCCCCACAGAGGCGCGGCGCGGCCTCCAGCCGCGGCCGAGGGATCAGGGTTCGGGGTCGCGTGTGGCACTGGTCTTGAGCGGTGGTAGAATGCGGCGGATAAGGCGGCTGTCAGGCAGGACGCGTCGGGCGATGAGCCGTTGCGGATGGATGATCGGTTTGCGTCAGAAAAGGTACTGTTCGAGAGCACACGGATGATCGTCCGCAGTTCGAACAGTGCCACCCGCCCCGACCTACGGAATTCGTCGGCGCTGGGACAAAATGCGGAGATGGGTTAGCTTGGGGAGTGTGATGGAACCAGTCAAATGCACAAGATGCCACTGTCTCATTGACTCCGGCGATGCGGATCGGTTCTTTGGGAAATATTATTGTGGCAGATGTTCGCCCGTGGCCGGTGGAGCGCGCAGTCACGATGGCCGTAGGGCGACGTCAAAAGAAGATCGCAAGGTCCAATTCGACCAGATCGTAGAGGTTGTTGGCAGCAAGCCTCTACTGCGTGCGTTTTTCGCAATAGCGCGCTATGTGCATGTTGTGGCGTTTGTGCTGCTCTTCGTTCCGGGTCTGCTGTTGTTTTTTCTCGGGAGTCTCATCGGTATTTTGCTCGGCAGCGTGTTCGCCGGAATCAAAATCTTCCTGAAGGGCAGATTAGGCGAGTTCGCGACCGAGACAATGTCATCACTCGCGACGGCGGTGTCCCACAGGGAGTAGTTTCCTCGTCGACAGTCAGCCTGTGGGACCGCACACCACGATTCGAGGAGTGTGGGTGCCGTGTGGGTTGGGTCATCGACCCGTCGGTCTTGTGGTCTGCGGGTGTCGGGGCGATGACCCGACCTACGAAACTGCTCGAGAGCGGTGGCACACGGGCGATCGTCAGCAATCCGAACAGTGCCATCCGCCCACCATTTGTGTGATGGAGTGCACCCTCTTGCCGAGCCCGAAACGGCGGGTACGATGGCGCGTAGCGAGGTGGAATCGGCGGTGCTGGGTCAACACCGCCCGGCTGCGCGATGAACATGGTGGAAGATGCTGCTGGATCTTACCCATCAGGAGCTCGGGTGGCCGAGCCATGACCAGGTCCTGAACCCACCCGGGTCCGGGCCGAATGTCTACGCCCGCCTTGCGGATCGGAAGCTGGGCGGACCACTTCGCCGACTGGGTGATGTGGACGACATCTACGTTGGCATCTTGGCGGCCGACCCGATTGCCAAGGCCACCGAAGCCCCCCTCGCCATAGTCTGTGAGTTCAACCGGCCGGTCGCACACGAGACGCTTCGCCAAGCTCACCGACTGGCCTGGAGCTTCTGCCGGTCCCCCCTCCTGATCACGCTGGAGCCTCACGCGATCCGCGCCTGGACCTGCTGCGAACCGCCGCAACGCAGCGATCTGTTCGTGTCGCTCCAGGCCGAGATACCAGAGGCGAAGATTGACCTGGGACGCGACGGCTCGATTGCGAGACAGGCGGCACAGTCGCTGAATTGGCTGGATCTGGTGTCGGGCGCGTTCTATCGTCGACACGAAGAACGGTTCCAGCGGAACCAGTGCGCCGACCAACTCCTGCTCGAGAATCTGAAGGAGGTTCGTAAGCGGCTGAAGGCCCAGCGACTCGGGTACGACACCACGCACGACCTACTGGCCCGGCTGATCTTTATCCAGTTCCTCTTCGACCGCACCGACATCGCCGGCAAGCCGGCGCTGGGACCGCCGGAGTTAGGCCGTCTGTGCGAGCGGGGCGTTCTCTCCGAGCAATACACGGACCTGGCCGGCATCCTGCAAAGCCACGATGACACGTACGCGCTCTTCCGCGCGCTCAACGAGACCTTCAACGGCGATCTCTTTCCAGGCAAAGGGGCGACCAAGGCCGAACGGGAGGACGAGTGGCAAGCCGAGATGGGCAAGGTCAACCGCCGGCACCTCAAGACGCTGGCCGACTTCGTCAGCGGCAACATGCGGATGAAAGACGGTCAGCTGTCGCTCTGGCAAGAGTATTGCTTCGACACCATTCCGCTGGAGTTTATCAGCAGCATCTATGAAGAGTTCGTGGGCAAGACCGGCCGCGGCGCCGGAGCACACTACACGCCGGCCCACATCGTGGACTTCATGCTCGACAGAGTGTTGCCCTGGGACAGTGACCAGTGGGACCTCAAGGTGCTCGACCCGGCTTGCGGCTCGGCTATCTTCCTGGTCAAGGCCTATCAGCGCCTGATTCACCGCTGGAAAAACGCCCATCCGGGCGAGGAACCCAAGGCACCCATCCTCAAGCAGTTGCTCACACGCAATCTGTTCGGGGTTGACAAAGACCCCCATGCTGTGCGAGTAGCGTCGTTCAGTATGTACCTAGCGATGTGTGACGAGATCGACCCCCGCCATTACTGGACACAGGTCCAGTTTCCGCGGCTGCGGGGCCAGCGACTGGTCGCGGCGGATTTCTTCAGCGAAGACAAGCCGGGATTTCGCACGGATGAGGACGCCGAGCAGTATGACCTAGTCGTCGGCAACGCACCCTGGGGAAAGGACACGGAGACGACTGCCGCGAAGAGGTGGAAGTCCAAGCACGGGTGGACAACGACCTACGGAAGCGTCGGCCCGCTGTTCCTGCCGAAGGCGGCGCGTCTGACGAAACCGGGCGGGCGGGTTGCGATGCTCCAACCCGCCGGGTTGCTCTTTCAGGATGTCGGCCCAGCCCGCACCTTCCGGACCAAGTTGTTCTCGCGATTCAAGGTTGAGGAAGTGGTGAACTTGTCAGCCTTACGTTTTGGGCTCTTCAAGGGGGCGGTATCGCCGGCCTGTTTCGTCAGCATGCGAGCGATGGACTGTGACGGGGAGCCGTTGCTGTACATGTCTCCCAAACCGGTGCTCAGCAATGAAGACGACTACCGCGTCATGATCGAGCCGCACGACATACACTTCATTCGGCCCGACGAAGCAGCCCATGACCACCACGTGTGGACGGCGCTGATGTGGGGTGGTCGGCGTGACCTGGAGTTGATTCGGACGCTGAGTCGGCAGGGCAACGTCACGCAACTCAAGAAGCAAAGGAAAGCCAAGGTCCGGGAGGGAATCATCCGCGGCGATAGAGAGAAACGCCAGCGAGCCATTGTTGGCCGGCGCATCCTGGAGAATGAGGATGAGTTTCCCGATGGTACTTTCTTGAGGCTTTCGGCGGCGAGCCGTCCGAACAACGATGACCCATGGGTGCATTCCAGGGATTCGACCGATTTCTCGGCGTTTGAATTGCCACAACTGATCGTCAAGCAGAGTTGGAAAACGGAGAGGGCACGCTTTCAAGCAGCGATCATTGAATCCAATGCCCGCACGGGCGGCGTGATTTGCGACCAGAAGTATGTGAGCGTGAGTGTCCCGCAGGAGTTCCACTCTCATCTCGAATCGGCCTGGCTGAGCTACAACAGCATTCTGGCCGTCTACTACCTGTTCCTGACCAGCTATCGGTTGGCAACGTACCGTCCAGAGCCTCTGGTTAACGAATTGCTGAGCGTGCCGGTGCCCGAGCCGGGTCCCGATCTGCTCGCCGGTCTCACAACCTTCGAGGATGTCGACGAACGCGTTCGCAAGCTGTTCTCTTTCAAGTCCGCCGAGTGGACGCTGATCAGGGACCTGGTGCAGTTCACGTTGGCGGACTTCAAGGGGGACGCGTCCTCGCCGGGGCGGCAGCCGACCAGACGCGGCGCGGAGGCCGACCTCAAGGCCTATGCTCGTTCGTTTACGGGCGTAATGAAGGCTGGCTTCGGGTCGGACAAGCGTGTGTGCGTCACAGCCTTTCAGGAGACGAGCGACCGGAACCTGCCCGTTCGTGTGGTGGCGGTGCACCTCGGATGGCCCGACGCCGACGGGTTCCGTATCGAGCCGCTCCCCCAAGGCACGCTCAGGTCACGGCTGGAGGAGCTGAACCATAAGTTCCTGGCAACCCCGGCAGGTCGCGAGGGCGGAATCTTCTACCAGCGCGTCGCTCGGGTATACGACACGGTCAGGCATGCGGGTGCCGACGTGCCGACCGTCTACCTCATCAAGCCCGATCGGCTCCGCTACTGGACCCGGTCGGCGGCCATGAGGGATGCCGACGAGGTCGCCGCCGACCTCATGTCGTGGAAAGAAGGCTCGGACTCGCAACCAACCGTAACGGTGGAGCATCGCATTGCGTAGTCGACGGACCATTGGTGAGGCTCGTTGGCCGAACGCCGGGGAGTTCGTGGCCCTGGCCAGGTCGTGGCAACCGGATGCGGTAACACGGCTGCTCGGGTTTGTGTGGGCGGCATACGATCTGCTGTGCGTGGAGGTACTCTGCCAGATTGACTGCACACAAGCCGACCGTGAACTCGAAAGAAGCATCACCCAGCTACTCGAACCTCTGATTCGTCGCGTGATGCCTGGAGAGCAGCCGTTCTACGTTCAACACGCCCCACACGAGTTCGAGACGGCAAAGTCCGGGCCTGGCCCACCGCCGGTACCCGACATCGGGTTTATCATTTGGGGACACCCGCGGACCATGTGGCCGTTGGAAGCCAAGACGTTGCGAACAGACGGAGCGGTCGGTCCGTACGTCGGGGAACTCCAGGACAACCTTCTGGGCTGTCGATATGCACCGTTCTCCAGCGAAGGCGGGATGCTCGGCTACCTCGTCGCCGGCGATCCCGCAAGGGCTTTCAGCAACATCGCCGCGAAGATCCCCTGTGAACTGAGAGCACATCCGGGCTTTCCCGATCGCGATCACAGGACCTCAGATCACATGCGCACTGTCCCGTCAGGCAAGGACTATCCACGGGAGTTCCGCTGCCACCACATGCTTCTGCGTCTGGCGAATACGAGTTTGTCCAACAACCGTGGATCGCCGCGACCCTCGCCGGGAGCCACCGCTTGAAGTAGTGGCACACACCCACTCCCCGCTACCCGCGTTTCTTCTTCTTCGTCCGCTTGGGCTTCGGCGGATCCTCGATAAATTCCAACAGGTCGCCGGGGGTAACGTCGAGGGCGCCGCAGATTCGGGCTAGCGTCGCAAGCGTAGCGTGGTAATCGTCACGGCTGCCCACGTTGTGCAACGTGCCTTCCGCCAGACCGGTCCGTTCCGCCAAAATGGCGTAGGTCATCCGGTCGCCCGTACGACGCTTGTACGCCAGCATGGCTTCGCGGAGCTTGATTACGATGCGGCCAGTCATTGTGTCAGTGACCATTCTCGTTACATAAGTGACTTTTTACTTGACACCGGACGAAACACAGGTCATAATACCAACGCTGACATGTAGTCGCCATAAAACCGCCTCAAGTAGCGAGTTCAAGCGGGGCGCGCACCTTCGCGAGGTGCGCATCGGCGACGCTTGCCAGCACGCGTTGACATTCTAGCGGCGTCTTCGACATGAGGCGCTGAGGAAACACAACTGTCTTGGCGTACCAACCGTCACGCTGACGAGGGTAGGCGGCGCAACAGCCGTCCGCCACGTCGGTCCAATCCAGCCAAGGCAACCTCGCCCGGGCGAGCGTCCGCGCCTATCATGCGGGCGCTGCCCGGTGCGCGGGGTCGTGTGGATTGGCTTGACGGTTGGTCCGCGGCCCTTAGCGCATCGGGTGGCGTCCGTGTTTGTTAAAAAGCTATCAGCTCGCAGCTATCAGCCCTCAGCTTGCGGCTTTCAGCCGTCAGCCAAACACTGGCCCGCTCTGCGCTCTCGGCGATCTCCGCGGTTCAATCCGGGGGGTTTGAAAGGGACCCATCATGCTCGAAGCGGACGGACGGAACTACCTGCTCACGCTCGCTTATTTCCAACGCATCCCGGGCTGCGAGCTGTACGGCGTCGGACAGAACGGCGACGGCGGCGGGATGCCGCAACCGGCCGAGGACCTGATCCGCGCCTGGCGGCGGTCGCGGGACGAGCCGTTGCCGCCGGAGCTGCGCGGGGCGCTGGAGGCCTGCGACAACAACACGCTCTTCAACGCGCTCGGCGTGACGATCGACCTGTTACTGAGGCGCATCACGCCCGTGCGTGAGAACAAACGCGCCCGTCGGGCGCTGAAGTTCCGCCGCCGCAATCTGCGGCGGGCGCTGGAGCGGACCGATCAGCACATCGCGGCTCATGACGCGGCCAACGGCGGCGACGCAGCCTTGCCGGAAGAGTGTTGTGGCACAGCCGCCCCCGGCTGTGAGCAGTCAATGCGGGTTCGGGCAAACTCAGCCGAGGGCGGCTAAGCCACATGAAGAGACTCAGCCGAGGGCGGCTGAGCCACATGAACAGTCCGAGCTGAAGATCACCGCACGGAGTTCCGCTATGCCGCTGGATAGAGAATCCGAGGCGTACGTGCTGGCGATGACGTTTCTGCTACGCACGCCGGGGGCGCACGTGCAGCGGGTAATCTGCGATCCGGGCCGCGACCTGCCGCGCCCGCTGGAGGACCTGTTCGCTCAGTGGCGAAAGGCACGCGAGGTGTGCCTGCCCGGCGAGTTGATGCGCACGTTGGCCGACCTGGAGGGCGACGCGCTCTTCAACGTCCTGAACACCTGCATCGCCCGCTTGCTGCGGCCGATCGCGGCCAAACATGACCCGCGACGGCAGGCGCGGCCGAACAAGAACGGCCGGTGACAACGTCGAGGCCTGCTTCGCGAGCGGCGACGGCAACCCGAACACCGGCGGCGAGTACGAGCTGTCCGGCACAATCGGCCAGCCCGACGCTGGACTGGTCATGACCGGCGGCGACCTCGAAGTCGTCGGGGGCTTCTGGCCGGCCGGCGTCGAGGAACCCTTCTGCTTCGGTGATCTCAACGGTGACAATGCCGTCAACCTCACCGATCTGGCCCAGCTACTCGGCAACTCCGGCACCATCAGCGACGCAACCTACGAAGACGGTGACCTCGACGGTGATGCCGATGTCGACCTGGCCGACCTCGGCGCCCTGCTCGGCGTCTATGGCACGGCCTGCCCGTAGCCGACCCCGCCCGAAACTCCTCTCGACGCTTGCCGCGACAGAAGCTGCCGTATGCGCCCCCCGCGCAACGGCAGCGTGGCGATCAGCATACAACACCAGCCGATACGCACGGCCCCGCTCGCACGCGCGGTTCACGCAACGGTGCGATTCCCGACCCGACGCGCGTGAGAGGTCCCACCAAACTTGGAATTGAATTACACTCTTCCCACGTACGTTGGGTACGCGGGGGTGCGATCGCCGTTTACGGAGATTACCGACATGTGCCGACAGTTCCTCGTTCTGGCCGGGCTCTTGCTTCCGATCGGCTGCGTGACATCTCGGACTTCCACCAGCGTTTGGGACGACGGCGCCGCCTGGTCAGCCCCGCCTTTGGAGCGAGCGGTCTCGGTGCGGGACGCCCGGACCGGTAAGACCGTCTCGTTCGACGCCTTTCTGGACGCCTTGGCAAAGGCGGACGTCGTTTTCCTCGGCGAGACTCACACCGATGAAACCACCCACCGGGTCGAACTCGCCGTTTACGAGGGCCTGCTCGCTCGGACCAACGGCGGCGTCGTGCTGGCCATGGAGATGTTCGAGCGCGATGTGCAGCCCTACCTCGATTCATACCTGGCGGGCGAGATCGATGAAGAGAACTTCCTGGCCAATGTTCGCCCCTGGTCGAACTACCGCACGGCCTACCGGCCCCTGATTGAGGCGGCTCGGGCTTCCGGACGTCCCGTGGTCGCTTCGAATTTTCCCCGGCCCTTGCTGAGACGTGTCGCCATGGAAGGGGCCGACGTGCTCGAAAGCCTGGAGGGCGACCAGCGGCGACACGCGCCCGCGGAACTGTTCCCCAACACCCCGGCTTACTGGCGCCGCGTCGACAACGCCGTCAGGAGCCATCGGGCGATGATGGCCGGCCGAGCCGGTGACGACCAGCGGCTCTACTCGACCCAATCGCTCTGGGACAACGCCATGGGCGACGCGTGCGCCGCCGCCCTGGACGAACACCCCGGTGACCTCGTGCTCCATGTGAACGGCGGCTTCCACAGCGCCTATTGGGACGGCACGGTTCGCCAGCTCGCGCTGCGCAAACCAGACGCGCGGGTTGTCACGGTCGCCATCGCTGCTGTTACGAATCCCGCCGCCATCGATCTGGGAGGCGCGCCGTCTTCGGATTACGTCGTATTTGCCGAGGCCCGGGCCAGCGACTTGTACGACGGCATGTGGTCCGTCAGCGTCGAGCGCGACGTCAGGTACCGCTTCCACTTGCCGGAAGGCGCGTCCGACCAGGCGCCCGTACCGCTGCTCATCTGGCTCTCCGACGACGGATTGACCGCCGCGGACGGTCTCGAGCTCTGGAAGGACCGCCTCGGAGACGAAACCGCCATCGCGGTCCTCGAGGTTCCCCACCGGGAGATCCAGGCGGATCTCAGCCGCGGCGGGCGCTGGTTCTGGCCCGACACGTTCGCGTCCGACGTCGGCTCACTCCTGACCGCGATCGAGCGCACCTGGGGATATCTGCTGCGCCACTACCCGATCGATCCCACTCGCGTTTGCCTTGCCGGCGAGGGGACCGGCGCCACGGTCGTCGCCGCCGCCGGGTTGTTTACCGACCGGATGGACGTCGCGGCGGTCGCCCTGTCGCCCCGGCGTTACGTCAAGATCAAGGATTTCCCGCTTCCGCTGCCCGAGTTTCGTGGCGACCATACCCCGCCGATCAAGTCATTGCGTGTCGTGCTTGGAGCAGATGACGACGCCTGGTGGGCCGCGGAACTGAACGAGTACACCGAAATCGGCTTGGACTGCGACAAGATCGCCGTCGCCGGCGATCCCTGGGAGACCGACCTCCAGGCCGAGAATGCCTTGCGGTCGGCGCTGGGGCTGGACGCGCGTCCCGCCACGCC
>SDBT01021423.1_pt1 | contig 10106 bp, 7 predicted proteins | sample 2277101 | NCBI WGS metagenome assembly SDBT01 (sample SAMN10404973, study PRJNA504765) | marine sediment metagenome | isolation source: marine sediment core GS10_PC15, 103 cmbsf | place: Arctic Ocean: Southern Knipovich Ridge | collected 2010
GTGGTCGGGTTCGCGCTCTTTTTTTTCTTGCGGATCGAGACATATAATACTTTCCTTAACAAAATCATACCGGCGAAAGCCGGTCGGTATTACAAACACGCCTTAGTCTTTGCCGGTTTCTGTTTTTCCAGCCGATGCCGGTTCGGGTCGCAGGCGAAAGATATTTACCCAGTGTTTCCTGTTGACCTGTATTCTTTCGATAAATTTCAGTGGTCCTATATCAGTGGGTTTGGATAATATCGGGGCAAGGTCGAGCAGTCCTTTTTTGGAGCCTTTGCTTCCCCTTGGAGACCATGTTACATAGGTAACATCCAGTTGGCGACATTTTTCGATAAACTGTTCGAGGGTTTTGCTTTTCAAGTGCCTTGAGGAGTATATAAAGTCGCTTTTTCGAGTGGGCGCGACCCGGCATAACGAGCTTGCGTATCTGCTGGCCAATCTTTCTCCCGGTTCGGTATTGTGTAAGAACCAGTCCGCCAGGAGTTTGAATTCCATTCGGTCTCCGTTACCTATAATACGGATGGTTGTGAAATGATGGGAAACAATCATCAGGCAGGCCAATACCGCGACGGCAAGGTTTACGTTTAGAAACTTTGTTCTGAAAAAGCAGAGACCCGCTATCATTATCAACACCACCGTTGCGATCGCTACGTAACTGAGGTTTGCGGTCTTTACAGACAATGGCGCCAACTTCGGCAGCAAAACCGCCAGTTTTATTAACCAGATAAAAGCAATAATAACGATAATTACCTGGAAGGTAATGCGCACAAAAGACGGCATCCAGTTCTTTGTGTTAATTAATTTCCAGCAGCAATAGATGCCGAAGCAGCTTAGGAGCAATATCATCCAACTGACCGGTACGCAATATCGATGGTGGCTGTTGGGCCTCATGGCGTGGACGAGGATGTAAAATGCGAGGAACAAAAACAGGGCCAGTGTGTTCCAATGGCGTTTGCATACTCCATATACAAATGCGGTCAGAAGGCTGGCGACGGCAACAATTTTGCTGAAACCGAACAAAATGCCGACTGAAGTCTGGAGTTCGGCGGCCTGGGGCGTGGTGAGTCTTACAAACATAGCTTTTGCGGCGGCGGGTAATTGGAGTAATGTCATATATGTAGCCTGCCAGAGCAGGTCTATAAATCCGATTCCAATGGCGGCGGAGACGCCTCGGCTGTAGTGGCCGATGTAATGGCTGGTTTTTGGGTTCCAATTAAGATAAGTTCCGAGCATCCAGAGCAAAAACGGCACCGACGCGAAGGCTGCCCAACAGAAAGCCAACAATCGCTGTTTATTGGTTTTTCGGGTAACGATGTCCATGAGAAAAGCGATGAGTATCAAGACGGTACATTCGTATCGCACTATCGCAGCTATCGAGGCAAAAACGTAGGCCCAGTTTGAATGTTTAAAGATGAACAGGAAAGTTATCAGTATGAAAAAAATCATGGTGGTTTCAGCGATAGGGTTGACCTGTGAGCGGAGAACCCACGGGCTGAGCATAGCCACAATCGCCAGGAATATTGCCGCATTGCCGATGAATCTTTTTCCTATTCGCCAGATGAGAATGATATTCAGGGGGGCTAATATTGCGTTGAGCAGCCATCCGGCGTTCAATTCATTGTTGGGGCCAAGCAGATATGTCAAGAGGACCTGAAAGATGCCTACGACCGGTGCCCGCTTGAATCTTTGGGGAACCTGAAAAGAAAGCAGGGATTTGCCGACACCGATAAAGCCGGGAAAATCGGGATTGGGGATTGGATATGCGCCCCAGAGAGCGATGGATTTATATACGCCAAAGGCAAGAATGACAACGAGGACAACAATTTCGAAGCGTTTTTCTCTTATGGTATCGAGTTTGGTATCAGGCAGCGATAAGGGTTTTTGCTTAGCCGGGGGCTGAGGGCGTTTTCTGCCGGCAGAAGTTCGCAGGGTTGATTTTCGTCTTTTCTTAGGTCGAACCACAATACGTTATTTCTCGTTCCTATCGTGCATATTCGGTATTTTGCGAATTTGTCAGGAATCCTTTTTTGTTTTGTCTTTGCGATATATCTGGCTCCTGGTGTTAAACAGGGCCTCCTGAATCAGCTTTCTGTTTGCGCTTATCAGGTCTGCTAAGATTCCGAGCATCATCAACATAAATGCTATAATTATCAAAGTTACGCCGAGTTGTAGTCTCTGAACGTGGCCTGTGCTGTAAAAAATCAGCCAATGCAGACAAATAACAATCCCCAGAAGGCCCGGCACCAATGCACAATAAAAGAAAGTCCTTAGTGGCTTGTAGGTTATGTATGAGCGAACGATAATTGAAATTGAGCGGCCCAGATAACGTGGTATCGAAGAAATCAGCCGGGACTGGCGCGTTTTGGGATTAACTTCTATCGGGACGTGGCCTATTCTCATGTTCATATGGCCGGCCTGGATGATAGTCTCAAGGGTATATGTATAGCGGTTAAAGACGTGCAATCTCATTGCGGCTTCTGCGGAATATGCGCGAAAACCGCTGGTGGTATCGGGGATGTTGGTGTTGGAGAACTGGCGAACTACGTGGCTGCCGAGTCGCTGGAGCTTTTTCTTGAGCCAGGAGAAATCTTTAATCTTATCAATCGGTCTGGCGCCTACAACTATATCCAGCCTTGACTCGACAATGGGAATAATCAGGTCCTTTATACATTGGCCGCTGTATTGATTGTCTCCGTCGGTATTGACGATGATGTCTGCGCCTGCGTCGAGGCATTTTGCGATACCCCTTAGAAATGCAGTTGCCAGGCCGTGGTTGGAGCCGAGGCTTAGAATATGGTCAACGCCGAGTTCGCGAGCGACCTGAACCGTTCTGTCGGTACTGCCGTCGTCAATAATCAGTGTTTCAATCTTGTCTATGCCGGGCAACTGGCGAGGTAAATCTTTCATGACCGCGGGGAGAGTTTCCTGCTCGTTATAACAAGGTATCTGAATTATGAGCTTCATGTAAAACCTCTTTATCAGCCAAAAGATTCAATTTACAGAGGTATTTTACGGGAAATCCGTTTTCCTGTCCAGCTAATAATTTTGCGGTCGAGGCATTAAAAAAGACTTCTTAAACCAGCGGGGACAGCCGAATATGCCGTATGCAACAAATGACTTCTTGACAAAGTATAGTTAAGTAAGGAACATATTGTCAGGGAAATATTTAAGCGTGAGCCATAAAGCCAACAAAATGAGTAAATATGAAGAGATTTCAGCATTTGCCCGCCGGCTGACCACGACCAGGCTGGAGTGCGGTGAGAGTATCCGGGAACTGACCAATTATCAGGACCTTAGCTTGTGGTGGTTCGGTCATTTTGACTTTTTGCTTTTTTTGCTGACGCTGCCGGAAGATACGGCCGGGACCATCCCAAAGGGCTTGAAGTTTCAATCATTTGTTTCAAGGCTGCCTATGTGCCTTTTTACAGGGCTGAACTTTTGTTTCGACCTGGCCAGGAAGATGATTATCAAGTTAATTTTGTTACTCTACAAGACAGCAGTGCCTCAAGGGGCAAGGGCAAAAATTCTGTTTTCGAGCAGGGATATAACATGGCGAAAGATAGAAAACCACCGAACAGGCAAAACAGCAAAAACCGATATTTTCTTCCAGTCCTTAATTGAAAGGCTGGGGGACAAAAGTGATATAATGTTCATGGGAACTTATCCATTCATTAAATATATTTATCCTTTTGGTTCAGCGGTTCAAAGTCTGGGTATCATGCTGGAGAAAATAAGAAACCGGGATGTCCCATATCGGCCGTTTAATCTTTACTGGTCTTTCGGAGTCGCAAGGAAAGAATATGCCGCATCGAGGCATTTTTCAAAAATATGGAAGAAGCTGCAAGGGGACAAGGAATTTCGCCGGTTGTGTGTGTTTAACGGTAGAGATATATTCGATTTGGTCGACAGAAAGATGCGGTTCTATTTTCTTATATTACTTCCCTATGTAGTCAAGCGTATCGAGATATCAAAACAGATGCTCGACAGCGAACGGCCTGACCTGATTCTGCTGGTAAACGAGTACGGTATATTCGAGCGGTCTTTGCTTATCGCAGGTAAAGAAAAGAATATTCCCGTCGTGGCGGTACAACACGGTAATATATCCGAATTTTCCAACGGGTATATCTTTGCCAAAGATGAAATTTCTCCTGAGGGTGGTATCAAGTCTCCTTTTTGCCCAATCCCGGACAAGACGCTTGTTTTTGGGCCGTATTACAAGAATATTCTTACGCAGTTGAGCGCGTATCCCGACGAGAGCATTGTTGTTACCGGTTCGCCGGGATTTGATATCCTGGATACTATAAAAAAACAATGCTCTCGTGAAAGTATTCTTAAAGAATACGGCATTGACCCCGGCAAAAAGGTGGTGTTGTGGACCACGCAGTGCCTTGTGCTGTCGGATGGAGAAAACATTAAGAATTTGCGGGCTGTTCGCGAAGCTGCCGATAAACTGGACAATATTGTTATGGTGGTAAAGCAGCATCCGCGCGAAGAAAAAAAACATACACAGATGATCAAGCATTATCTTAATCCGACCGGTAAAAATATTGTCCTTGTTCCGCAAAAGGCTGACGCGAGATATTTGATTTATGCCTGCGATGTAATGATCACGAAATTTTCAACAACGGCGACTGAAGCATTGGCATTGGATAAACCTGTGATAATTCTGAACCTCGGCGGCGAACCGGACCTGATTAAATATGTTGAGGAAGGTGCGGCGTTGGGAGTATATAAGGGCGAGGACCTTGGGGCGGCTGTTACAAGACTGTTGGAAGATGACACAGAGCTTGTCGAGCAGAGAAAACGGTATATTCATCAGCACCTGTACAAGAACGACGGCCAGGCGACGCTGCGGGCGGCGGAAGTAATCAGGCAAATACTTGGGGTATAAGCGGTATTTTATTAAGCGGCAAGTTTTTATTTGAATTCAGAGACACAAAAACGCTCATTCCTGTAAGACGTGTATATCTTTGAAAGTTTTTGTTTCGGGTAAGTTTATATTGACGGTAACGCGGCAGTAGAGCTTGTCAAAGAAATCTCTTTCAAGATAAACAAGGTTTTCGGGTTCTCCACCTCTTGCCCAGATGGTTACATCGGCTGGTTCTTTGGAGTTGTACATCACCAGCCGCAGCTTGTGGCCGTAGAGAAGCTGATAATATCGCAGGCCCCTGTTGTAGTTTCTCATTGGCCGTGAGAGTTTAATCCTCCAGACTCTGTCAGGGTTAATGGATCTTAATGTGTAGAGCAACTGTTTTGTAAGTGTTTTTCTGCCCGCGCAATAAGGGGAAGGGAAATAGTTGCATGTTATCAGCAGCATAATGATGACGCTATATACTATTGCGACACGTGCGCCGAGGTTGGGCTTGAGGTTGTGGCAGAATCTGTCGAGCAGGATGCCTGCACAAAAAAGCACGAGCGGTATCAGGAAGACATGGTTGCGGGGATAGCCCATTCCTTTTTGGAATGGGATGCTGTAAGCAAACATGAATATCAGCATTGCCGCTGTGATGAGCAGAATAAAATTTCCCGGGCAGTTGAAGTCGAAGTTTTTGAGCCTGGCTGGGTGTTTGATGTTTTGGCACAGTCGATACAGGAAAAATATCAGGGCAATTGCTATAATAACGATGAATCCCCAGAGAATAATCATGCCGAGGGTGTGTCTGCTGGGAATTATGTTTCCTGTCATAAGAGTCTGAAGAAAAGGGAAGAAGCTTTTGCCGGGCTTTGTGCCGGTTTTTATGCTTTCACCTATCTTTTGGTACAGCCGACTGTACAGCAGGGCGATTGGGATAAAGGACAGAATTGGAACGCAGATAAAGTTAAGGACGAGCGGATTTCGGCGGTTGGGTGGGTTGACGAAAACATTAGGCGAGTAGAGGAGAATAAAAACCAGGTTGACAGCAGCTAATATGAAGACGGTCGTGAGCATCGAGCCGAAAGCTATAAAATTCATGCAGATGAGGACAAGAATCGGCAGCCAGCGGTTGGTATAGCGAATTTTGGTTGTTAAGAAGCGGCAGATAAATGCTATGGCCAGAAAGATAGCGCCAAGGGCGATTGCGTAGCCCCTGGCCAGGTAGGAATAGTCAAATACAAATGTATTGAACGAAACCGCCGCCAGAACCGCGAGGCGAAGTGTATTTGTTCGGATTACTTTGCAGGTAATATAGGCCATCGAGAGCGACAACATGATTCCGAAAGTAAGCGAAGGTATTCTGACGAAGTGTTCGTATGACTTGAAAGCGTTGTATGCGAAATGAATCAGTATGGAATTTATGACGTGGTTGTTCGGGGTCGGATATTTGGTGAGCGCATCCTCGAGGCGCATACCGAAATCGGTAAAACTGTAGGATTCGTCAAAAGATATGCCGGTGTAATCGGCTTTGTAAATCTTAAAGGCAATTGACGATAAGAGGATTAAAGTAAAGAGCCAGACGAATGCTTTTCGACTAAGCCATTGTTCGGCCTGGGCGATGGTCTTTTTTTCTTCATGGTGCTGCAGTTTGTGTTTGTTTTTTTTTCGTTTCATTGGGTCATCGGCCTAAATTCAAAACAGCTCTGATTTGTCTGTGCAAGACGATACAGCAAAATATCGCCAGGAATATCAATTTAATCGCGAAAAAGAGAAAAACATTGAGGCCCAAAGTTCCCAGAAAATAGACAAGGGCCATAAAGCCAAACATTATCAGCGTGGGCTTCCAGATTGTCCACAAAGGGGTTACTGTCAGCTTCAATATCATTTTTGAGACAATCCATGCAAGCAAAAACATAATAAAATACGATACAACCGTGGTATAGGCCGCGGCGATATAACCATGTCTGGGAATAAATATAACGTTCAGAACAATATTTGCCACACCTGCAGTAAGAGTGACAATCGAGGTAAATACGGTTTTCTTGGCGTACCCGATATACCTTCCGTAAATCATAAACATCGCGTAAAAAACGTACCCTATCACGACAATTGGAACCACGGTAAGGCCCGGGTAAAACTTTTTGTCCGCTAAAAGGATGACTATCTCTTTGGCAAAAAAGACCAGTCCCATCGCCGTTACTGTTACAATTGAAAAAAGCTTGCCGACTAACTTGTTGAGCCTGTCATGCTCTGCGTTGTCCAGAAACCTGAAAAAATCAGGAGTCAAAGCCGTTTGCGTGGAAGTAATGACCATAAGCAGCAACATTCCCACATTGTAGCCGAGGCTATACAACCCGGCTGAGGCGGAATCTATTGTGCTGTTAATCATTATCCTGTCAAACTGTGCGAGGATGATACCGCTTAAGCGATGCGGAATAAGGGGCGCAGAATATGCAATAATATATTTAATATGTTTTAAGTTAAAAGAGAACTTCGCATATTTTTTTATTTTTACGAGGAAATAAACCGAGAGAACAAAACCTGCCAGAAGGGTCGCCCATACCTGTCCTAAATATCTGTTGTCTTTCAATAAACATATAAACAATATGGTTATGACGATGACAGAGTAGCCTTTTATCATACTTATTGTTGCGGCCTGTCCGCTTTTTTTCTGTGGGATCAAAGTCTGTTGATAGACGCTATAAATAATAGCAAATAATCCGGCAAACAGCAGCCAGATGGGCAATAATCCGGGAAGGTGCATCATATTTGATATCTGTTTGTATAATAACAGATAGAACAACGTAATCGGAATGAATATTGCGCCTACAAAAACCAAAGTGGTTCCTACAAATTCCCCAAAGTCATCTGTCTTCTCGTAATAATATCTGCCTACGGCGGAATATGAATTTAATGATAAGACAACTGTCATAATGCCAACAAAGGCGGTAAAAGTCGCCACTATACCATAATCAGCTTCGGAAAAGAGACGTGTGAAAATTGGGATGGAAATAAAAATAATCGCTTTGTTTGCGACATTTGCAGAAAAATAATTTTTCGAATGTTTCAGCGTTTCAAATAAATCTGTTTTAATCATTTTGTTTTTCATTAAAACTTCACAAAACGTAACAATATCCATTTGGCAACATTTATTAATTTCTGAACATAATAATCCCTATATGCGCACAATTTATCCAATACACTAAACGCATCGGTGCTCATACGATTATAGCCTAATCTTTCGGTAAACCTCGCCATTAGTATTTCGCAATATTTCACCTCTCTGCTTTTTTGATCTTTTTTCCATCTATAACATGCTTTTGCATCAAATACCCTATCGAGATCATGGAAGGCGGAGTTGTCCACCCAGTCCGTTTCCCTGTCTTTTGCAACTGAAATGCTTTTGGAAATATTAACACCTAAAAAATCAGACAGTTGTTTTGTAACTGAATCTGTGTCCAAAACTAAATCCTCGTATTTAATCAAAAGCAGTTTTTCAGATTTGATATTTAATGCGCACTCCAAGTCTTTTTGCAAGTCGATCATTATTTTCATAAGATTGTATTTTGCAAATCTATTCTTTGCTGACAATAAAACGTCTCTGATGTCTCGATATATATATATCACGTTAATGTCTGTTTCTTCGATCGTTTTTAAAAGCCAATCTCCAACTACAGTAACTTTAGAGCCTACGATTTCGATATCATTATTTCCTTTTATGGCATAGATCGCTCTATCGTATAATTCCTTTAAATTGGAAAAGTCCTTTCCTATGTCATCCATCATTTTGCTACCAAGAAGTCCTGCTTCAGCTTTGAGTTCCGAAAGCAATACATTCTTTTGCCGATCAGTCAACTCAGACAAAAAAGATGTTATTCTTAAATGGCGAGAAGTTATAAAAATAGAACGCAAAAAATCTCTATAAACCAAACATTCTTCCTGACAATTCAAGAAGTTGGCCAAAAGTGTCGTTCCAGATCTCATGTACCCCGTTACTAATATTTTTTTCATTTCCTCTTCTTCTCCGCTATTTCCAGGATTTTTTCTACTGCTCTTCGGCTGCTCTCTCCGTCAAGGGCTCGCAATCTTGATTTCTGGTGGTTTCTCTTTTTTTTAAATTCCTCAATATATTCGTTTGTAAGGCCTTTTTTTAAAGTTACATTTCATTCTTAGGGAGTATAGGCTCTCGATTCAACCTGTCAATTGTTAAATGGACGGGAAAAGACAAGGCCATCAGACGGTTATACTAGGGGATGAATCATAAGTAATCTGTCCAGTGCCCTCATCAAAACTCCAGTATCCAACAAGACCATCTTCTTCTCCTGTCAATGGTGTGTGCATATTAGCCTGAATCTCTTCGGTAGATAAAACCCTGTTATAAATACGAACATCATCGATCTTTCCGTTAAAAAATCTCTCTGCCGGGTAGCCGCGATAAGGCCTGGCAAGGCAACATGCTGAAACAGTGCCTACGTATCCTAAACCAAAAATGCTGATTTTAGCCATAAGATCTATTCCTATTAATGATTCTCAGAGAGCATCTACATAAATTCTCAGGATAGTTTATTTTGCACAAATTATATGAAACACAGGTTGATTTTTCGAAAAGTACTTTACGAGATGTAATTATTTTTGGTAAGATAGTTTATCAAGTGATTTGCGCTTTGTTCAACTGTTTCACCATTTGTTTCAATAACCACTTCAGGATTTTCGGGTTCCTCATAAGGAGCTGAGATACCTGTAAATCCCTTAATTTCGCCTTTTCTCGCTTTTTTGTATAAACCTTTTGTGTCCCTTTCTTCGCAAACAGAAAGAGGTGTTTTTACATAGACCTCAATAAAATTGCCTTGTGTAAAAAGAAAGCGTGCTTTATCTCTATCTTTACGGTAAGGGGAAATAAATGCTGTCAATACGATAGAACCTGCTTCTGTGAAAAGCTTTGCCACCTCGCCGATTCGCCGGATATTTTCTTCGCGGTCTTCGGGAGCAAAACCAAGGTCCCTGTTGAGGCCGTGCCTGACATTATCACCGTCAAGAATATAAACATTGCACCCCATTTCGAAAAGGATATTCTGAACTTGCCTGGCAATAGCGCTTTTGCCGGAACCGGACAGACCGGTAAACCAGATTGTCGCGGCTTTATGTTTGTTCATTTTTTCTCTTTCAGCTAACGAAAGGTCATAATCTTCCCAGGTTATATTCGTACTTTTTATGTCCGCTCTAAGAGCCCCTACATTGTGCTGATAGGATT
>SDBT01021424.1_pt1 | contig 10106 bp, 7 predicted proteins | sample 2277101 | NCBI WGS metagenome assembly SDBT01 (sample SAMN10404973, study PRJNA504765) | marine sediment metagenome | isolation source: marine sediment core GS10_PC15, 103 cmbsf | place: Arctic Ocean: Southern Knipovich Ridge | collected 2010
AAGATCCTCAATGCTGGAAAGAGACATGAAAAAGTATATTTTAAATAAACAGGTCAGGCTCAAACATGATGAAGCTTATGATAAATTCTATGCATTTTGCATTGATACAGGTGATCACTTTACCCTGAATAAAACCGGATTCACTATTTTAAGTATTCTGAATGAAGAAAAGAGTCTGGATGAAATAGTTACGTTGTTATCAGAAGATATTATTGTGGATGAAAAGGCCGTTTTGAAAGACACAATTCATTTTTTGGAATTGTCTGAGAAAAATGGTATTATTGCATATATGTAAAGTCAAATTAAGGTAAAAATGAAAAAGACCAAAAAAAACCTGCAGGTAAAATTCAATTATGAAAAACCTGAAATCAGGAAGGCTGAAAAGATGACTTTTATGTTTGAACCTTTCAAAAAAGGTTTTTCAAATGTAGCATGCAGGCAATGCTCCAGTTGCCATGGATGCAGATAGTATCCATAAACTGACTAAACTCGGGAATTTTCTGGATTCCATTCTTCGTGATTATCTGGAAAGAAATCTCCCCCTGCGCCGAATTGTTTTCCTTTCATCTGTACTGAAGTTAACCTCAAATGAGAGTGATACTTCATTTGATCTTTCTGAAAGAATTATGAAAGAACAAAGAGATGACGGAGGATGGATTGATTGTGAAGACGCAGCCTGGAGTGTTTTTTTCATTTCGGAATCAGAAAGTTATGCAGAACAAAGAGAAAAGGCGATTTGCTGGCTAAAAAATGAACAAATAAATGGTAAGGGTTGGGGATTCTGTAAACGCGATTATTCAAATATCCCAATTACTTCACAAATTCAATATACAATCCCGGAGCTTAGAAATATTTCGGCTATATCCTGGCTCGAAAATGAATGGTCGAAAGACCTTAATTCTCCAATAAATCTTAATTACAAAGGGGCATGGTACTTACTTGTATATTGCAGATTATTTAAAGATTTTAAATTATTGTCAACATTATCTCAAAAAACAGTTAATTACTTATTAAATGAGCAGCGTGATGATGGCGGCTGGGGTCCATGGAAAAACCATCCGGCTCCTTCCGATGCATTTATAACCGGTATCTGCACTGCTGCTCTGGCTGAAGACTTTCTGATACATAGAACATCAATAATTAAAGAAGCACTCAAAAAGAGCATCACATGGTTTCTTAATAACCAGATTGAAAATGGCCTTTTCCCGACTCATTACATCGAAGAAGGATCTGCCTGGTGTTATTTTGGCTGGAAGAAAGCATACAATTGTCTCGGATGAACATAAATATTCTTTTAATAGGAAAATACCCACCTGTACAGGGCGGTATAGCAGCTAAAACGTACTGGTTGTATGAGCATTTAAAAACAAAAGGGTATAACATCCGGATAGTTACTGCTGAGATAAATAACTATACAATCGAGGAAGTACCAAAAGATAAGTCAGTGAGGGTTGTCAGCGATAAAGAAATCCCATGGCATCTGCCTTATTCTGAGTTAATTTATGACAGATTACTAAATAAAAGTCTTGATGTTGTTAAAGAATTTGCCCCGGATATAATTGAAACGAATTATCTATGGCCCTTTTGCAGTGTTGCTTCTTATCTGGCTGAAAAACTAAGCAAGCCTCTGATTATAAGGCATGCAGGCAGTGATATATTGAAATTCAAATCTGATCCTGAATTCAGAAAAATAATGAGCTACTATTTTAACCAGGCAAATAAGGTTGCAACAAACAATACCAGTTGTCACTTTATCAGTGAATTATGCAATGATAAAACTAAGGTTGAGTTAATGCAAAGGTATATACCCAATCCACTAGTATTTAATGAAAAGAAGATGACAAAAAAGTATGATATTATGTTTGCAGGGAAAATTAATTATTTCTGGCAGCAGAAAGGAATTGATTTACTATTCTCTTTAATACTCGCAAGAGATTTAAAAGCCCTTTTCATTATTGATGGTAATTACGTTGATGATATTATTAAAAATATTGAAAAGGAAAAACTTGGAAGGAATATTAATATAATAAATTTTGTACATCCAAATGAAATGTCGAAATTTATAAACCAATGTAAATCTGTCTGGTGTTGGGAAAGCGAAGGTGCAATCGAAGATTTTTCTAATCTTATCTGGGAAGCTTGCTTTTGTAATGTAAAATGCATACTTAATTCTGACAGAAAAACGGGCAGAGAATTGGATTATTTAATAAAGAACTTCCCCGGATTAATTGAAATGTACAATAGAAAGGATATGTTGATGGAGAAAATAGAAGAATCTAAGCAACCCATACCCTCAAAAACAGTTCTACAACAGGAAGAAATGTATAGAAACTATATTGACCAAAATATTGCCTTGTACGATTCCTTATCGGATTTATAAAATGGAGTTATCGAAGATTTTTACATATCAGTTTATTCCCGGCCAATTGTTCAAGATACCTGATCAACCTCTTAACGCATTTCTTGATATAACCGCCCAGTGCAATAATAGATGCTTGTTTTGTTATAACAGCGAATCCTATATTAGAAATAATAAGGTTAGCGATCCAGATAAGCTCAAAAGTATTGTGACTCTCCTTGGTAAAACCGGAACAAAAGAGATTCTTTACCTTGGAGGTGAACCCTTTTCATACCCATATATTCTCGAAATATTATATACCGGAAAGAAGTATGATATCTTCCAACGGGCGGTTACAAACGGCAGCTATTTTATAGATACGAAATTCTGCAAAAGTTTAAAAGATGCCGGTTTAAGTGAAGTGGGAATATCATTCCATTCATCGAAAGAAGAGGTACACGATCAATTGTCGGGAAGAAAGGGGGCTTTTGTTGATGCTATAAGTGGCATGGAAAAGTGCCTTGAGGAAGGAATACCGGTATTTATTCAATATTCTCCTAATCAATTGAATGCTGATGATGATATTCTTCAATTCGCACATATGCTCAGAAGGGAATATGGGAATTCAATAAACATGTTTGATGTTAACCGCTTACTCCCTGTTGGTATGGGAAGTGATGCAGGCCATATTATTCTAAACAAGAAACAATGGTTGAATTTTCTTGTAACCCTTTCACGGGTTCCTGATATGGATTTCAAAGTCAGGGTTGAACTGACACCGTTCTGTTGGTTAAAAGAAATGGCTTATAAAAACGATATTAGTGAGCTAACTCTTGAGAGGATTTTCAGTTTTAACAGGGGTTGTTATATGTGGATAGCACAATTGCCGTTAGACTGCAACGGGAATATTAAATTTTGTCCGGCAGGAGAGCCAGTGGGTCCAAATATTCTTGAGGTCAACTGGCCAAAATATTGGCAAAGTGGTGATCTGTTTCAAATGTTTAGAAATTTCATCTGGAATAAAAAATGCATCGATTTTTCAAATAATACAGCATGTGAGTTCTATTATAGATGTGCAGGTGGTTGCAAAAACTCTTTTAAATCGATATATCAACTGGATAATCTTTCTATTGAATCAAATATGAATCTTAATGTTGAAAATCTATCGTAAATGAGACAAAAGAAAAAAAATCAGGTAATTATTATTAAAGGTTCTCCAGGTGTTGGCAAATCCTACATATCTAAGAAACTTGCCTCAAGACTTAAGGACAGAAAGCTAGCAGTAGTTCCAATTGATTTTATTCTTCATTTAGATCAGGGAATACTAAATGAGGACAAATTAAAATTGGCGAAACAAAACACAGCAATAATTGCAAATAGCTTTCTAAGGAAAAAATATGATGTCATTATTGATTACTCATTTGATAAAATATCACATCTGGAATTACTCATAGAAAAAATTTTACATGACTCAAATGTTTATAAGTTAACACTAAAAGTAACTGTGATTCATTTGACTGCATCGCTCACAGAAGTCCATAAGCGTAATAAATATAGAATAGATGGTTCACCCTTACAAGAAAACATTTTGACTAATCTATACAATAAATGCGAAAGTACAATAGGCATTTTCCCTAATGAAGTCGTCCTTGACACTTCTAAATACTCAGCTGAACAGATTGTAAATAAAATACTTAAAGAAACATATGAATATTGATTTACATTTACATAGTTCCTATAGTGGTGATGGCATTCATAATATTGGGTTTCTAACAAGTCTGTTCTCTTCAGGCGATATTGTCGCACTTACTGATCATGAAACAATTGCTGGATGGAGAGAATTTAAAAATGAATGTGATAAAAGAAAACTTAGACCAATATTTGGAATTGAATGGTTTGCAAATGATTGCCATATATTATCCTATTTTCCTGATTTGAAAGTTACTTCTTCATTCGAAAAATTTATGTCAGAGAGGAGAAAGGACGAAAGGATAACCATGAAAAATGTTGCTGATTCATACTATAAAGAATATGAATCCTTCCCAAATTATGATGAGTTGCTAAGGATGAAGAACCATCCAGAGAACACCCTGGGGATGATGGCTCTTGGTTGTAAAATAAAAAGAGTCATGGGAATAGAATTCAAAGATGCAGTCGATGCAGTGAGGATTAGAAAACATTCATTTCCCGAATGCCCTAAACTTTTAAAGACTGAACTTCTCATTAAAAGAATGGCAAACTGGGGAGCAGTGAATATTCTTGCACATCCTTTTAGAAGAAAAGATTGTGATGACAATGCCCTCAAAATCTTCTATAAGCTAATTATTAAATATAAAAACGCAGGTTTGAATGGTATAGAGCTACATCCGAATGAAGATGAATTAAATGGAAAAATCAAAATAATCTGCAAGCGTCTAGATCTAATATGGACTATTGGTTCAGATTATCACTGCTATAAAGCAGGCATTTACCCTAGTAGATTAAATTACCTGTATGACGATATCTTAGAGGGGTTAAATAAAGTTAATTTAATTTGAGATATGAGCGAAAAAATTTTGAAAGAATTTGCTATTGATACATCCTTTAAATTCAAGGAGTGTATTAACACTATAATGAATTCTGTCTACTTCAGAAAATTAGCAGACAAGACTCAAGTAATAATCTCACTTTCCGGACCAAATGTGCGGACAAGACTTACTCATACTGTTGAGGTAGCCAGAATAGCACGTGATTTATCAAAAGAGTTAGGATTAAATGAAGCCCTGGCAGAAGCAATAGCTTTAGCTCATGATATTGGGCATACTCCTTTTGGTCATGTTGGAGAAAGAACTTTAAAAGAGATAATGTGTGGATGCGATACTCTAGATGGCAAAGTCAAGGTTGAACTTTTTAACTATGGATTTAAACACAATTTACAGAGTTTTAAATTGCTTTTAGATATATTGAAATCATATGATGGAGAAGAAAAATGCTACATTTTATGGGGAGTTGCTAATCATTCTGATATGTCTTGGAGAAAATCAATATTTCCTGATGAAAACGAAATATCAATTCATTCAGGATTGTGTAATCGAATCATAGATTGCTGTTTTTCAAAGCCATACAACAATACTAACGATTTAAACCCTTGTAAACGTAATTGGCAATCAAAGAATGACAATAATAACTCAATATGTAGACCATGGTTGTGTTGTGATTTTTCCAAAGAAGATTTTTCAGATTATTCTAAATGTAAAGAAGGTTGTTACTTTTCAGATGTTTGGAAATTTAAAAAAGAAAGATATAATAAATATATATGGTTAAAATATCTTTTCGATTTCCCATTTCTAAATTCTACTTATGTAGATAGCATTTATTCAACATTTTGCCAAGATATACAATCGGATTTTTTATCATTTGAAGCTGCGATTGTTTCAATTGCTGACGAAATTGCACAGAGAAAGCAAGATTTAGATGACGGCCTATATTGTAAATTAATTGAATATGAAGAAGCCAAATGTAAAATACTCGATTTATGTAATTATTTCATTTCTGAAAATGATATGGTTTATTTCAATACAAAAATAAACAACTCCAACAAACAAAACATTAGTAGAGTTTTGGAAGAAATCTTGATAAATATTTATATTGATAATATTAAAAGATATAAGGAAAACGAAGATTTCCCACCAGTAAATAGTTTATACAAAAAAGAATTCTCTGAAATTATCAAACATGAGGGATTTAATCTGAGAAATCCGATCTTTTTGCAGAAAAAAATGATAGACTCTATAGTTATAGATATAGATAATTTTAAGTATTTAATTTATAAAATTAACGAATACATTAAACAATTTTTTATAGATAAAGAATTCAGATTAGATTCTGAATATAAATCTAGTATTGTAGCCTTGATAATAAAGATAAACAAAGATTCTCCTAAAAATCCTATAAAAAAACTTCTTTTAAATATTTCCAAATTACTTTGTTCTGGGAGACCAATGGTTTATATAAAAGCGGAACTTTCTCTAATTATTGATGATGAAAAATTTAAAGAAATATTCCGTGATCACAGAAAGGAGTTTGATGATCTAGATTTTATGTCTCTTAACAAATTCATTTCATTACTCAATGAAGAATCAAAAGAGCATAAAGAAAAGACTTTAAAAGAAAAATTCAATTTATATAAAAGAGTTTATAAGACTAATGCTAATCAAGGGATTATGAATTATGTAATAATCGATAAAGATTCTGGCAAAAAAATGAAAGATTTTAACTCCTTTTTTAAAAACACAATTTTGAAAAGTGAAGTTGTTGAAAAAAATGATTCTAAATCAACTTTCATAATTAAAAAGTTATTTGAGGCTTATACTATTGATCCTCATAGTCTAAAAAATGATTGTTTAGAGTCAGTTTGGAAAATGTTTTTATGTTGGGGTAAAGCGGATGTAATAGAAATATATGAAACAGAATGCAAAAACCTTATAAACGAAATGCCTCCAGAGAAGCAAGCTGATTATAAGGATATTTGTTCTTGGGAGGGGAAGGTTGAAATAAGCAAAAAGTTTGCAAGTGAAATAAAAAGTATATATGAGAAGAAAGAAGACTTGAAAACGTTAATTGAAAAAGAAAATACAATTAAAATATTCGAAATTCGAGATATTATTGAAAATCCAATTCTAATTGCTTCAGTTAAATGGAAGCAAGCAGTATATAGAGGAATTTGTGATTTTATAGCAGGTCTTACTGATAGAGAAGCTCTTAGTGAGTACGAGAAACTTTATTTCACGACAGTTGAGTTAAGCTGATGTGCGGAATCTGCGGAATCTTTGGTGAAAGTACTCCTGAAAAAGTAAAACGGATGGTTCATACTATTCAGCATCGTGGACCGGATGGAAAATCTTTTATGAATCACCCGTGGGGTTCGATGGGTTTCTGCTGGTTAAATATTTTTGGTCCCGATAAAAATCCGCAACCGGCAATATCCAGGGAGAATGATCTAACCCTTCTTTTTAACGGTGAGATATATAATTTTAATGAGCTGAAGTCAATTATAAAATCTGAAGAAATTGTTGATGAAGCTTACCTGATCCTGAAACTATATTTAATATTCGGAGAAAAGACATTCGAAATGCTTAAGGGGATGTTTGCAATCGCAATCATGAGTCCCGGAAAACTTATTCTAGCCCGCGATAAATTTGGAATAAAACCTCTTGTTTATTTTGTTAAGAACTCCTCAATTTATTTTGCTTCAGAGATTAAAGCCCTCCTTCAGGTTTATGAGAGTAATATCGAAATTAATAAAGAGTCACTTGCCGAAACTGCGGTGTTCGGATTCGTTTTCAACATGGAGGAGACTATGTTTAAAGGTATCAAACAGGTTTTACCCGGATCATATTTGGTGTTTGAAGAGGGAAACATTAAAACAAATAAGTATACAAGCATTCCTGAATCATTTTATGGTGAGGAATCCTGGCAGAAAGAATCATCGATATCTCATCTGTCCCTGTTGTTAAATGAATCTGCAAAAATGCATGCAGATCATGCAAAGAGTAATCAGGCTATCTACCTTTCAGGAGGAGTTGATTCAAGCCTAATGACTCATTTTATGCAAAAACATTTGAATGATAAAACCTTTACATATACCTTATTCGATGATCCAAAAAGTGAAGACAGACTTTTTGCTCAAAAAATCGCCAATACATACAAGACAATCCATTCAGAATATGAAACCGGGATTGAGGATACTTTGGATTTTTTTAAACACTATCTATATCATTATGAATCCATTGTAACTGACGGATTATTTAATGTGCTTGGAAGCCTGGCATTTCATATATTATCCTCTGAGATTGGTAAGAAACATAAAATTTCATATTGCGGTGAGGGTGCTGATGAACTTTTTGGAGGTTATTACTGGCTGCAGGCTCATCCATTAGGAGTAGGTGACAGATTAAGGGCCAGATCAAAGAGAGTGAATAAAGGAAAAACTTCCATCAATGAATATTTAATGCATCACTTTCCTGATGATGATTCAAAAGAGAAGGAGATCAGAAAAGAAATTTTCGATTTTTTAATGGGCCCCGGTCTTACAAATTGTCACCTCTGGAGTGTAGACCGGTCAAGCTCAGCATTCTCTTTTGAGGCAAGACCTTTTTATCTGTATAATGATATTGCTGACTGGGCACTTTCACTTCCTGTAAATGATAAAGTAACGAAGGATAATAAGACAAAATTAATCCTGAAAAGATTTGCTTCCTCAGAAAGCAATCTTCTTAAAGAAATTGCTGACAGAAAGAAGATAGGGATGCCGGCTGCATTAAATAATTCACTAATCCAACTATCCGAATACTCGACAAAAGTGATTAACGAATCCGGCAAAAAAGATCTTCCGCATAAGGAATACTCAACATTTCTTTTTTCGGATACTGAAAAAGTAATGTTCGATATATTTTATGAAATATTCATTATTAATAAAGGCAAGATTTCGTTAAATATATAAAGCTTAACAAAAAAAATAATGATTGATTACGACAAATGCAACAGAGAAGAAAGAGCGATTTGTACTCATTTGCTTCGTCTCCTGCATGAAAATCCTGGGATTTACTGCGAGGTTGCAATATTAAGAGATGCAGGATTCTGGTTGACTACTTTGGCCTTATCGAGTTGCTCTTTAAGTTTAAGCACATCGGCTTTTATTGGTTCAAGGAGTGCGCCAATGCATCGTATGACAATCATTGGAAGTATTATATCACGGTATTTGCTACGAACATAAACATCGTGAAGGCATTAATCCGCAATACTCCGGATAAAATTGACGATCATATTGTGTTGGGAGAGGTCCATTATTTTACATTAATAATTGAAATGTTTATATTTGAATTCTTTGATTGTTATAGATACCTATCTGTATTATGAATCCCCTACGGGGAATAAATGAAAATAATAATTACTATTATGCTACAATAATAAATGCTTCCGATAAATCGGAACAGGCTCTACGGGCAATAAAGACATTAAATTTTTAGGCAAAAGGATAACAATATTTCAAAATTTATTTGGCAGTATATTTCATAACAGAGCCTTTAAAATGGTTAACCCTTTCGGTGGTTTTTACACCCCGAAAGTGGTTTGAATAGTTGAATGTTTTTCTTTTTTTATACGAAACATAAAAAGAAAATGTTTTTTATAAAACATAAGGCATACGTATGAAATCCTATTCCTGTTATTTAAACTTATTATGTTTGAATAGTTTATTGAAAGGTTGTCCCCAAATGCTCTAAATAGGGTTTTGGTTTAATGATACCGGTTAACTATTCAAAAACATATTTAACTTTTCTTTCATTTACCAAATTATTTGTAACTTGTTTAACTTGAAATGACCCCAAAAATAAGTTATTATCTAATTGCATTGAAATCAATTAATTGATTAATTTTGTAATATGTATTACAGGAGAAAAATATTATTATCTCTTTTACAAGCATTCGACAACCAATTAGAAAAATTAAGGTTGCAAAAGTTGTTACTACTGGCTTCAAGTCTACAAGATAAACCAAGTTTTGAATTTGTCCCATATAAATATGGTTGCTATTCCTTCCAGTCCAATGCCGATCTTTGTACAATGATGAAATATGGACAGGTTAGTAAAAAAGAAAACGTTTGGTTTAAAACTAACAACGAAAATTATCTTTCCCAATTGAAAGAAAAGGATCGCAAGATAATTCTTGAAATTAAAAGGTTATACGGTCATTTAACTTCCAATGAACTAATTAAATATACATATATACA
>SDBT01021425.1_pt1 | contig 10105 bp, 9 predicted proteins | sample 2277101 | NCBI WGS metagenome assembly SDBT01 (sample SAMN10404973, study PRJNA504765) | marine sediment metagenome | isolation source: marine sediment core GS10_PC15, 103 cmbsf | place: Arctic Ocean: Southern Knipovich Ridge | collected 2010
GTCGAGATTGTCGAAGAGATCGCAGAGAACGCGCCTGCGCCGTACCGGGGCGAAATCGTCAAGGCGCCCGCCAGGCCCGGCCTCTCGGACAACCAAGTGCTCGCGCTCTATGACCCCGGCACCTATGAGCTTGTGCCCCACAGCACCATGCGGCGCATGATCGCCGAGCGGCTGACGCTCTCCAAACAGACCATTCCGCATTTCTATCTCGCCATCGATTGTTCCATCGATGCGCTGCTGAAAGCCCGTGCACGGCTGAACGACATGGCGCCCCATGACGGCCCGCGCACCTTCAAGCTCTCGCTCAACGACTTCATCATCAAAGCCATGGGCATGGCGTTGCAGACCGTACCGGACGCCAACGCCACTTGGACGGAGGAGGGCATCCTGCGTCACCGCACGTCCGACATCGCCGTTGCCGTGGCGCTCGAAGGCGGCGGCCTGCACACACCGGTCATCCGTTGCGCCGAAGTGAAAAGCCTGTCGGAGATCTCCAACGAAATGCGCGATCTCGCCGAGCGTGCCCGAACGAAACGTCTCGCGCCGCACGAATATCAAGGCGGCTCGACCACGATCTCCAATCTCGGCATGTATGGCATCGACCGCTTCGACGCGGTGATCAACCCGCCCCAAGCCTCGGTCATGGCCGTGGGCCGCGCCGAGAAGAAGCCCATCATCAAAGACGACGCGGTGAAGATCGCCACCATGATGAGCGTGACCTTGTCCGTCGATCACCGGGTCATCGACGGCGCGCTCGGGGCCGAACTGCTGGCCGCCTTCAAGGCCTATATCGAAGACCCGGTCACCATGCTGGTCTAGGGCCGGGGGCCTAATTGATCGCCTCTGTCTTCCCCCATCCCCGATTGTCGGTGATGATGGGCGAATCGGTGCTCGACGCTTTTAGCCGCGCCTCCAAATCTGGTCCCATGGTCATGGAGCGCAAGCGAGCCCGACAAATGATGGGAGAAATATTATGAGCCTGATTATTTTTCTGATTATCGGCCTGATCGCGGGCGCGCTCGCGTCCTACATTATGGGACGGAAGCAGGAGCTTCTCATCTACCTGCTGATCGGCGTTGTCGGCGCCGTGGTTGGCGGTTTCATTGCCGGCCTGATCGGCATCGGCGCTGGTGGTATTATCGGCCAGATCATTATCGCCACGCTCGGCGCGATCTTGTGCCTCTGGGTCTGGCGGCGCGTGCGTTAGCCGAGCCCAATTCTAGAAGAAGGAGGCTAGCTCGATGGAAGGTCATGGATTGCTTTCGATGCCGGGCGTCGGCTTTTTCGGCATGTTGATCATCGGCCTGACTGCCGGCTATATCGCCGAGAAGGTGACAGCCAGCGATCACGGTCTGCTCACCAATCTCATCGTCGGCATTGCCGGTTCGTTTGTCGGCGGCACACTTGCCGGACTCGTGAATATCGAGTTCTACGGCTGGCTCGGCAATTTGATCGTCGCTTCGGTCGGCGCCGTGCTGCTGCTCTGGGTTTGGCGGCGCGTCAGGGGAAATGAAGCAGGCTAGTTCGGTACATGGTCACAGTGATCGACACTTTGCGTGAGACAAAGGAGCGGCCGCGCCATCCAGAGAAGGCGCGGCTGCCCGACACGCCGATGTTGCGCAAACCATCTTGGATCCGCGTCAAGGCGCCCGGCGCCCATGCCTTCGATGCGACCCGGGCGATCCTTCGCGAGCATCGCCTGCACACTGTTTGCGACGAGGCGGCGTGTCCGAATATCGGCGAGTGCTGGGGCAAGCGCCACGCCACCGTGATGATCATGGGCGACACCTGCACGCGGGCCTGCGCCTTCTGCAATGTCGCCACCGGCAAACCCGCTGCGCTCGATGCGGACGAGCCGGCGCGGGTCGGCAAAGCCGTGGCCGCGCTCAATCTTGCCCACGTGGTGCTGACATCGGTCGACCGCGACGACCTCGCCGATGGTGGCGCGGCGCATTTCGCCGCCACCGTCGAGGCCATCAGGCACGAGACCGCAAACACCACGATCGAGGTGCTGACCCCTGATTTCTTACGCAAACATGGCGCGCTGCAGATCGTGATCGCGGCGCGGCCCGACGTGTTCAACCACAATGTGGAGACGGCGCCGTCGCTCTACCGGCGCATTCGTCCCGGCGCTGACTATCACCACTCGCTCGCACTTCTCGCAGAAGCCAAGCGGCTCGACCCATATACCTTCACCAAGTCCGGCATCATGGTGGGGCTCGGCGAGACGGGCGAGGAAGTCGCGGCCGTCATGAACGATCTGCGGGACGCGGACGTGGATTTCCTCACGATTGGCCAATATCTCCAGCCCACGCGGAAGCATGCGGCCATTGACCGCTTTGTCACGCCGGCGGAGTTCCAATCCTATCGGCGCCTTGCCGAAGAGAAGGGCTTCCTGCTCGTGGCCTCGAGCCCGCTGACCCGGTCCTCCTATCACGCAGGCGAAGATTTTGAGCGGCTCACGGCCGCGCGCCAAGCCATAGCTCGCGTCTGAAGGCCGACAGTTACCCCATCATGGATGTTTTCGAAGTCAAGCACCGCGTCGCCCATTCGGCGCAAGACATGTACGCTCTTGTCGCCCGCGTCGAGGACTACCCAAAATTCTTGCCACTCGTGGAGACGTTGGAAGTGACGCGCCGCGAAGAGGTTGACGGCAACGCGGTGCTGATCACCACGATGCAAGTGGGCTACAAGCTCATCCGGGAGCGCTTTACGACGAAGGTCACGCTCGACGACGAGAACCACACCATCTTGGTGGAATATCTCGACGGGCCGTTCGCTCATCTGGAAAACCGGTGGCGCTTCCTGCCGCAAAGCGACGGCACGTCCGAGGTGGATTTCTTTATCGCCTACAGCTTCCGCTCGCGCATGTTCGAGCGGTTGATCGGCGGGCTCTTCGCCAAAGCGGTGCGGAAATATACCCACGCCTTCGAAACCCGGGCCGATGAGGTCTATGGCCGGAAGACTAAGGCGCTCGCCTCACACCAATGAGCGCAGGAGCGACAACGCCCGTTCGACGCTGCGCCGCCTGACCTCGGCCCGGCCGAGATCCCCAAACGCCACCCGTTCGTGATGCATCTGGCCGTCGGCCCGGCCAACGGCGAAATAGACGAGCCCGACCGGCTTCTCCGGCGTACCACTACCGGGCCCAGCAATGCCGGTCACGGCGACCGCCAGGCTGGCGCGTGAATGGGTGAGGGCGCCACCGGCCATGGCGAGGGCGACGTCCTCGCTCACGGCGCCATGACGCTCGATTAGCCAGAACGGCACACCCAGCATCTCGCTCTTGGCCGCGTTGGAATAGGTGACGAAGCCGCGCTCGAACACATCGGAGGCGCCTGGAACGGTGGTGAGGGTGGCGGCAACCAGCCCGCCAGTGCATGACTCCGCCGTGGCAATGAGATCGCCTTTTGCCCGGCACGCGCTGAGCAGCTCGGCGGCTTGGGCGATGAGGCCCTCGTCGCTCTCGATCCCGCCGCTCATGGCAGCTTCACTGTCGCCGTGGCCATCGCCGCGATCCCTTCGCTGCGGCCCACGAAACCGAGTCCTTCATTGGTGGTCGCCTTGACGGACACCTGAGAAATTTCAAGCCCAAGCGCCTCGGCCATGCAGGCCCGCATGGCGTCCCGGTGCGGCCCGATCTGGGGGCTTTCACACAGAAGCGTCACATCCACATGCACGATCTCGCCGCCGCGCTCTTTGATCTTGTCGCCGGCGGCTTTGAGGAAAATGTCCGAGGAGGCACCGCGCCAGCGATCGTCCGAAGGCGGAAAATGCACGCCGATATCGCCGTCCGCGATCGTGCCGAGCAACGCATCGGTCAAGGCATGGAGCCCCACATCGGCATCGCTATGACCCACGAGCGTCCTGGTGTGGGGGATGGACACACCGCACAAGATCACCGCATCGCCTGGACCGAGCGCATGCACGTCATAGCCCGAGCCCACGCGTATCGAGCCAGGGGCTTGCCCCCGCTCCGTCCGCAACATTTGGTCCGCGATGGCGAGATCCTCCGCCGTGGTGAGTTTCCGATTATGCTGCGAGCCTTCGACCAACGCCACGTCGAGACCGAACCACTCCGCAACCGCCACATCGTCCGTGAACGCGCGCGCCGGCTCCTTGGCAGCCGCACGATGGGCGCTAAGAATAGCGTCGAACTTGAACCCTTGCGGAGTCTGCGCCCGCCATAGATTTTCGCGCGCGACCGTACCGGCGACGCGCCCAGCTTCGCCACGCTTCAACGTATCGGTGACGGGCAAACAGGGCAGGGCGCCCGCCTCCTCGCCGAGGCCCCCAATCACGCGGCCAATCAGATCGGCATCGACGAAGGGCCGGGCCGCATCATGGATCAACACCGCATCGGGTTCCTGCGCGCCAAGAGCTTCGAGCCCGGCTCGCACGCTATCCTGCCGGCGCGCGCCACCAACGACTGGCGCCAGCAAACGCCCGGCAAAAGGCGCGCTCGCGGCCTCGTAGAGCGGAACGTCGTCAGGGTGGATCACCACTAGAATGTCGTCGACGCTGGGATGGGTTGCGAAGGCGCCGATCGTGCGCGTGAGCATAGCCTCACCGCCAATGGGGCAATATTGCTTTGGCTGCTGGGCATCACTCGCGGCCCGGGCGCCACGCCCCGCCGCCACGATAAGGGCCGCGACTCTCATCGCCGCCACTCCCACGAAGCTGGGAAGTTCGGGGACGGACGGACGCTAAGCCCTTGAAGAAACATGTTGTTGCAATGCGGCAAAAGGAATGTTGCTCCCACACAAAAACCCTCGTATCGTGCCTAATAATAGATCAGCGGGCGGTGATGCATAAAATTTATGCATCATTAGTCCCTCAGTCCAAGTCGCGGCCGCGAGGATATATACGCATTGAGCGTCACGACCAAAAAACCTAGCCCTCGCCGCACGGCAGAGCCACCGCCAATCCCAAGCGACGCATTGCTGGGCGCCTTGCCGCATCCGCTCCTCGTCATCGGCAATGAGCTCGCCATCGAATACGCCAATACGGCCGCCGAGGACTTTTTTCAGATGAGCGCCGGCGTGCTCCGCCGCCATGGCCTCCCTGACGTGGTCGCGTTCGGCTCTCCGCTCGTCGCCCTTGTCGAGCAGGTGCAGCGCAACGGCACCACCGTCAACGAATATGGCGTCGAGCTCGGCTCGTTTCGCTTCGCCTCCCCCAAACTCGTCGACCTTTATGGCGGCCCGCTCCCCGAGGCGCCCGAGAGAGTCATGGTGATGCTGCAACAACGCAGCATGGCGCAGATGATCGAGCGCCAACTAACCCATCGGGGCGCGGCGCGTTCCGTCTCCGGTCTCGCCGCCATGCTCGCCCATGAGATCAAGAACCCGCTGTCGGGCATCAGAGGCGCGGCCCAACTTCTGGAGGCCGACCTCAGCGATGCCGACCGGACCCTGACTCAACTGATCTGCGCCGAATCGGACCGCATCTGCAAACTCGTCGACCGCATGGAAATCTTCGGGGACGAGCGGCCGTTGGAGCGTAAGCCGGTGAACATCCACGACGTGCTGGATCATGTGAAGCGGATCGCCAGCAACGGTTTCGCCCGGAATATCAAGATCGTCGAGAGCTACGACCCGTCACTACCACCGGTGCCGGGTAGCCGCGACAAGCTCATCCAAGTGTTCCTCAACCTCGTCAAGAACGCCGCCGAAGCCATCGGCGAGAGCCGCCCCGACGGTCAGATCACGCTGACCACCGCGTTCCGGCCAGGGGTGCGTCTTTCGGTGCCGGGCAGCAAAGCCCGCATCAGCCTGCCCCTAGAGATCGCGGTCGAGGATAACGGATCCGGCGTCCCCAAGGACCTCATGCAAAATCTCTTCGATCCTTTCATCACCACCAAGCCATCCGGCACGGGGCTCGGGCTTGCCCTCGTGGCCAAAATTGTTGGCGACCATGGTGGGATCATCGAATGCGACTCTCGTCCCCGGTTCACGGTCTTTCGCGCATTGATGCCGATGGCCGAGGCCGAAGCGACGCAAGCATCAACAAAAGCGCGGGCGTAAGAAAAATGGGCAAAGGCAATATTCTCATCGCCGACGACGACGCGGCGATCCGCACGGTCCTAAACCAGGCGCTGGCCCGCGCAGGCTACGCGCCGCGCGCCACCGGCAATGCCGCAACGCTTTGGCGCTGGATCAGCCAAGGCGAGGGGGACCTTGTGATCACCGATGTGATCATGCCCGACGAAAACGCCTTCGACCTCATTCCCCGTGTGAAAAAGCTGCGGCCCGATCTGCCGATCATCGTGATGAGCGCGCAGAACACGTTCATGACCGCGATCACCGCCGCGGAATGTGGGGCCTATGAGTATCTCCCCAAGCCCTTCGACCTCAACGAGCTGATCGCCGTAGTCGGCCGCGCACTGGCCGAGCCGCGCAAGAAGGTCCAGCGTCTGTCGGCAGAATCCACCGAAGGGCTGCCGCTGATTGGCCGCTGCCAGGCTATGCAGGACATCTACCGCATCCTCGCCCGGCTGACCCAGACCGACCTCACCGTGATGATTACGGGGGAGTCCGGCACCGGCAAGGAACTCGTCGCCCGGGCGCTCCACGAATATGGCAAGCGCCGCAATGGGCCGTTCGTCGCGATCAACATGGCCGCTATCCCGCGCGAGCTTATCGAGTCCGAATTGTTCGGCCATGAGAAGGGGGCGTTCACCGGCGCCCAGAACCGCCATATCGGCCGCTTCGAGCAAGCCGAAGGCGGCACGCTGTTTCTCGACGAGATCGGCGATATGCCAATGGAGGCGCAGACACGACTCCTTCGCGTCCTTCAGGAAGGCGAGTACACGATGGTGGGCGGCCGCACGCCCATCCGCACGAATGTCCGGATCGTCGCCGCCACCAATCGCGAATTGCAGCAGCAAATCGACCAAGGCTTGTTCCGCGAGGATTTGTATTACCGGCTGAACGTGGTGCCGCTCAGGCTGCCGCCCTTGCGCGAGCGGCTCGAGGACATCCCCGATCTCGTACGCCACTTCCTCTCAACCGCCGAGAAAGAAGGACTGCCGCCAACCAGCTTCGAGCCCGCGGCCATCGAGCGGCTCAAGCATTATCATTGGCCCGGCAATGTGCGTGAGCTCGAGAATCTGGTGCGGCGCCTGTCGGCGATCTACGCCCAGGACATCGTCACCGACGAGATGGTGGACACCGAACTCGCCACCGCGGCGCCCGCGCCGTTCTCCGACGCCGCGGAGCCATCCGGCGACCTGTCGGAATCCGTGGAGCGCTACCTCTCGGACCACTTCATAGGCTACGGCCAGGATCTGCCGCCGGCGGGGCTTTACACCCGCATCTTGCGCAAGGTGGAGTTTCCGCTGATCACCGCGGCGCTCGCGGCAACTCGGGGCAACCAGATCCGCGCCGCCGACCTTCTCGGCCTCAACCGCAACACGTTGCGTAAGAAGATCCGGGACCTCGGCATTAAAGTGATCCGCACCCCCGGGCCCTGACCCCAGTTAATTCGCCGGCACACCCCATATCGATCGAGCTGAAGCCGTTGGTTGACCTCGGTCGCGGGACCGTCGTCCGCTCATAATGTCGCCAAAGCGCCACATTGTGACTTTATTGCACCATCTGCTGAAGCGGACGCTCTAGACGGGAAAAAACCGGACCAGACCGGGGTTCCAAGGGGAAAGCCAGGGGAAAGCGGTTGCGCAGCGTCTCTCATACATCGCAAGAGCCGGCCAAGCGTACGGGATTTCTCAGTCCGCGCGGCGCCGCTGCTTCTGACTCTGGCGAAAAGCCGTCCTCCGAACCGCGTTCAGGCCGTTCGCTGCCCTTCACCATCGGCCTGATCACCATGGTGCTCTCGCTGTGCTCGGGGCTCGCCACCTATCTGATCCTCACCGGACTAACCCCCATCGTGCCCAACCACACTGTGGTCGTGGGCGTGCTCCTCATCAATCTCCTGCTCGTCCTCGCGATGGTGCTGACGATCGCCTGGCAGGTGACTGGGCTGTGGCTCGACAGACGCCGCCACGTGGCCGGCGCGCAGCTCCATGTTCGCATCGTCAGCCTGTTCAGCGTGATTGCCGTCGTACCGGCGATCCTTCTCGCGGTGTTCGCCAGCGTGTCGCTGGACCGCGGTCTCGACCACTGGTTCTCGGACCGCACCAAATCGATCATCCAGAACTCCATCGACGTCGCCACGGCCTATCTCCAGGAGCACGGACAGGTCATCCGCTCCGACACCGTCGGCATGGCCAAGGACATCGACGAGGCGGTCAATCTGGTGCAGTCGCAGCCCCAAGGCTTCGGCAATTTCCTCAAGGCACAGGCTGCCATCCGCGCGCTGCCCGTGGCCTATTTGATCGACGGCAGCGGCAAGGTTCTCGCCACGGCCGCATCGTCGCCGGAGTTTCCGTATCGGGCTCCGCCCCGAGAGGCCATGGCGCTTGCCAAGAAGGGGCAGGTGATCGTCATCGCCCCCGGTCAAACCAGCCTGGTCGGCGCCATCAAGAGCCTCGCCAACTTTGACGACACCTATCTCTACGTAATCCGGCCGGTAAACGACCGCGTGCTCCAGCAGCTTCGCACCACCCGCGCCAATGTTGCCGAGTACCAGATGCTCGAACAGCGGCGCACGGGCGTGCAAGTGGCCTTCGGCCTCATGTATGTGGCGATGGCGCTGACTCTTCTGCTGTCGGCCATCTGGATCGGCATGTGGTTCGCCACGCACCTCGTGGCGCCGATCGGTCAGCTCATGGGCGCCGCCGAGGAAATCAGCAAGGGCAATCTCGGCGTCAAGGTGGAGGTCGACCCGGCCGACGGAGACCTTGCCGTGCTCGGGTCCACGTTCAACACCATGGCTTCCGAACTCAAGCGGCAACGTGACGAGTTGGTGGGTGCGAATGCCACGCTCGATGAGCGCAACTGCTTCATGGAGGCGGTGCTTTCCGGCGTCACCGCGGGGGTCGTCGGCGTCGACACCGATGGCACGGTCAATCTGATCAACCGTTCCGGCGAGAAGCTGCTCGGCGTGAAAGAGGCCAAGATCACCGGCAAGAAACTGACCGATGCCGTGCCCGCATTCGCGCCGCATCTGAAACACGCCCGGAAACAGAGCAAGAGACTTACCACCGACCAGGTGACGCTGCGCCGCGGGGGAGCCGAGCGCAACTTCGCCGTCCGCGTCACCAGCGAGGGCGCCGGCCAAGGCTACGTCGTGACCTTCGACGATATTACCGAGTTGGTCAGCGCCCAGCGCAGCGCCGCCTGGGCGGATATCGCGCGCCGCATCGCCCATGAGATCAAGAACCCGCTGACACCGATCCAACTCTCGGCGGAGCGCATTCGCCGCAAATACGGCGCCTCGATCACCCATGACCGCGAGATTTTCGATCAATGCACCGACACCATTATCCGCCAAGTGTCGGATATCGGACGCATGGTTGATGAGTTCTCCGATTTCGCGCGGATGCCGAAGCCGGTCATGACGTTGAATGACGTACGCGAGATCGTGCGCGAGGCCGTGTTCCTGTTCCAAGTGAGCCGCCCCGACATCAAATTCGAACTCGAGTTGCCGAAGAAGCCGGTCATGACCATGTCCGATCGGCGGCTCCTAACTCAGGCGGTGACCAATCTCGTGAAGAATGCAAGTGAGGCGATCGACACGGCCGTGGAAGCCGACCCGAAGCGCGTCGGTAGCGGCCAAATTACCGCCAAGGTCAGCGCCAAAGCCGACGCCGTGCACATTACCGTCATCGACAATGGCTGCGGCCTCCCGGATGAAAACCGGGACCGTCTGGTCGAGCCCTACATGACCACGCGCACCAAGGGCACCGGGCTTGGGCTCGCCATCGTGCAGCGGATCACCGAGCAGCATGGCGGCAAATTGCGATTGGCCGATGCGCCGAAGCGCAACGGAAAACTTCAAGGGGCATCAGTGCGAATAGACTTGCCGGTTTTGGACCACGATGAGCTGGAGATGGACGATGACACGCCCGTACCAGCCTCATCCGCGAACGCGTCCGAGCCGGCCGAGGATGAAGAGGGAGTAAGTCATGGCGTCTGACATCCTAGTGGTCGATGACGAGGCCGATATCCGGGAGCTGATCGGAGGCATCCTCGAAGACGAGGGG
>SDBT01021427.1_pt1 | contig 10105 bp, 14 predicted proteins | sample 2277101 | NCBI WGS metagenome assembly SDBT01 (sample SAMN10404973, study PRJNA504765) | marine sediment metagenome | isolation source: marine sediment core GS10_PC15, 103 cmbsf | place: Arctic Ocean: Southern Knipovich Ridge | collected 2010
CACCTGTAGCACTTTTTAAACCCTGGACATGAGAAGAGTTAATCGCTTGGTTAATTGTAGCAAATGCAGTTCCAAATCTTTGTTGCTCAACTAAGAATTTATTATTCGCATCGATTCTTTTTTTAAGCTCATCTTTTGCAGCTTTTTCTTGAGCAGTCTTTTTGTTTAAAATCTGTTTTTGAATTTTAGCTAATTCTTGTTGTTGCGCTTCATCTAATCTTGCTAATTCCTCTTCTTTTGTAGTCCCTCTAAACTCCGCAAGTGCTTCTGCAAATTCCTCTTCTGCAATCAGGTTTTCTTCTCTAAACAGAGCCTCTTGTTCTCTTTTTAGAGCTTCTGCCTCTTCTTTTGCTGCGAGTGCAGCTGCTGCCTGAGCTGCAATTTCCTCTGGAGTTGCGGAGGTCTGAATCTCAGGTTTATTTGCTTCAGTAATCAGCTTAAACTCTTCAAGTCCTTGAGCAAATAGATCTGTAATTTGATCTAAACCCTCTTTGAATTTAAGAGGATTAAGAGTTAATGCTCCGAGAAGGATGTTTGCTAGGCCTTGAGACGCTGCAATTATGTTTTTGCTAAACGTAATAAAGACAGCCTGCATTGCAGGGAAAATGGTATCCCAATTCTCAATTAAGAGAGTGATGGCAACTAGAATTAATCCGATACCAGTCGCGCCAGCTAAACCTCTAAAGCCTATAGTTAAGACCTTGACAGCACCTCCAGCTGCAAGCATCGCTGTTCTTAACTTTAAAAACAAAACCCCGGCAGTTGCTAATACGGTTATCAGTCCAGTAACTCCAGCTCCGATTGCTAGAAACCCAGCTGCAGTTTTAATTAACTGAGGATGTTCTCTAATAAACCGAAAAACATCGATTAAAACCTCAACTGCAGACTTAAACGCTGGAACAAATTCTTTACCTACTTCAGCAGCAGTGAGAGAGAAATTATCTGTTAAGGTTGAGATTAATCCGTTGAGAGTCTCAGACTGCTTTGCCATCCCTCCGAACGCCAGGCCGCCCTCTTCAGATAGAGATTTAAATGCTTTCTCAAATATATTAAAACTGACTTTTCCTTCAGAGACTAAACCCCTAACGGCGTTCTCTGCAACTCCCATTGTTTTTGCAATCGCTGGACCAATTGGAATTGCACGCTCTTGAAACTGTAAGAATCTTTCTCCAGTTAATTTACCTGCAGATGCGACTTGACCAAAGATAAGTGCGACTTCATTTAAATCCGACCCAGTTGCAGCAGATACATCTCCTAAGCTCCCCAGCAAAGGAATAAGTTCTTCAGTAGAAAAACCAAATGCGAGTAACTGCTGCCCAGCTTTGGCAATATTTTCAAATTGAAATGGAGTACGTGCTGCAAACGCTGATAATTCTGCAACTGATTTTGTTGCTTGCTCTACGCTTCCAGTTAAAACCTCAAATTGAACTTGAATCTGTTCGAACTTTGCAGCTTCTTTAACAGCTAGACCAATACCAACTGCGAACCCTGCAAATGCAACTGCTGATGTTTTTGCTACAGTTGAAAGCGTATCTTGTAGAGCTTGAGTTTCTTTGCCGACTTTCTTGACGGCTTTTGTATACTCATCTGTGTTTCCTGAGATTTTTATTATTAAATCTGCCACGCTTCTTTTCCTCAAGGCGTTTTAGAGCACTGTCCATACCTTGATCAGCCATCGCATTCTGTTCTTCAGTCCACTTGGTGACTTTTTGGGATGCAGTTCTCTTAAGTGGAATTTTAATACCTCGTAGAGAAGCACGCAACGCAAAATTATTGTGGCTACGAATAGATCCGCATTTTAGAAGTATATCAATCTGTCTTAAGGTGAGCTTTTTGAAATTCTCAATAGTGTAGCTATAGTCTGAAGCTAACTTTTCGAAGATTTCTCCGTAGTCCGGCTTTGTTTGTTGATCTCCATCACTTTTTTTTTAGCCATTTCTATCATGGTGTCTTTCATTGGAGATGAGTCGATAAACGTTCTATTTAACGCGCCGATGATAGGTAGAAATTCATTTTGTGAGATATGTTTCAATAATACTTCTGGACCGGTTACTAGTACTTTTTTCTTAACCCCGTCGTCATTAATATCTGTCTTTTCATAAGCCAAGAAATCGGCCCTATCTTGTTGATTCAATAGGCGATAGATAAGCATTGAGACTTTTGTAGCGTTGAGGTTCTTTAAATCAAATATCTTTTTAACGGCATCTTCATCTCCTAGATTCTCTCTCACCCATACTTGATCGGACATATCTACAGGCTTTAGAAAATATTCTTTATTCTCTTTTTTCTTTAATCTAAAACTTGCTTGCGCTGGGATGATATCTTCTAGTTTTACTAATTCTGACATAAATTACCTCTTGCTTTTTTTGTAGCTACATTCTATCTCTGTGTCTATGAAAAAAGAAAGAAAAGATTTTACCATCCGCCTAAGAGTATCTAAAAAATTAAGAAATAAAATTAAAATGAAAGCAAGTATTTATGCGCAGAGCAATATGTCTGAATGGTGCAGGTATTGTTTAGAGAATTACGAAGCGAAATTTATAAAAAAGAAGCCCCAACGGAAAGGTGCTGAGGCTTCTCATTGATTTGTGATTTTCTTCAATCCCTCGAAGAAACTTTACGGTGTAACGTGTCTAATCTTTGCTACTGCGTTTGCAGTTGAATCAAAGAACGCTTCTGCAGTTATCTCTGGCTCTGCAAATGCTTTCTCTTCTAGACCAATCGGTAGACCAATTGCTTTAGCTCTGAAAACTTCAATCTCTAACATCTCACCGTTTCCACGTTGCTGAGACATTAAAATCGCTCCGAATTCAGGATATACATCAGTAGTTGCACCGATTGTAACGTCCATTGACTTTGTATTAATCGGTCTGATTTCAAATGTCGCTGTATCGTCAGTTACCATTGCGATCGTGCCAGCTCCTCCAGTAAGCTCAACTCCTAAACTTGGAATTGCCGCTCCAGTAGATTGGACAATCGTTATAGCAGATGCAGTGATTTTTAAATTGTCATCTTCAAATACAAGATCCGCTCCTCGTGCAAAGTCTACATCAGAGAATCCGAAAACATCGACAGTAGTGGCAGATACAACTTTAACGAGATATTTACCAAACTTTAAGTCAGCTTCAGAAGCTGCGACAATATCTACAGATGCAAGTCCAGTTGCCGCAACAACCGAAGTGCCTTTTCTATTTGTAATAGTAGTAGTGGATCCTAAAGCTTCAGCTGCGTTCGCACTCGGGGCTTTCCCTAAGAAAAGCTCAAACGCAAAATCTGGAAACTCCTTCATTGCTAAAGAAATTTCAGCTGTAATAGTTGAATCCTCAATCGCAAATGGATATCGGTTAGATCCTCCATTTAATTTAACTAATTCTCCGTTTAGAGCAAAAGTCGAACTACCTAATACCTTCGCGGTACCGAACGGTTCGAAAGTTGTTCTATTGTACGGTGTAAATGAATGTACACCGAATATAATTCTTGCATCACTTAATGCCATGATTTAATCCTCCTAATCTATGACCTTCTCAACCTTGAGATTTGCTAAAAACATTTCTGGTATATAACCAATATCATTGCCTTCTTTAATTTCGAATACATATTGATTATGCACGATCTTAAAATCTCTCTTAGCTATGAGTTTAGTTTTCTTTTCTTTTTTTGTGGTAACTTTTTTCTCTTTTTTGCTCATAAAATCCCTCATGCGAAATCAAACCCCAATTCTACTCCGACAGCTCGATAATTATCATTTGAGTTTATCAGCTGAAATGTGATTGGTTCCAAACTTCTCACGACAAATTTTAATTCTTTCTGTACTGAGTTGTAATTCGCGTTAAATAAATCCTCTAGAACACGCCCATATCTTAACACTCTGCGCCCTACATCTGTATCATTACCATCATCACTCAACACTATGATTGCAATAGCGGTATACCTTTTGGCAGTTGAGGGTCCGATACTGTCAGTAGAGGGGCTTTCCACTCCAAAGAAAACATACGGATTAAAATTCGCAGCTTCATTATTCATGCTTTGAAAAATGTATGCGTCATTTGCTACCGTTGCTAAGACAATGGAACCGCCTTTTTCTGTATTCATGGCAGCGATCTGAGTATTGAGATTTGCCTTCAAAAAGGTCTCAATGCTATCTAAGACTGTTTCAACATCTAACGCCATTTAAAACTCCGTATCGATCACAGACTGCATAAACCCGTCTAGAATGCCAATCCAACGTTCAAGCCTTCCTTTGGTCGCGCTTGTAGCAAATTGTATAGCTTCAGGGCCTATAAACAAAAACTTTCTTAATGGTATTTTACTTCTCGGAGAATCAGATTGATGAAATACTCCATAAGGGGTTTTAGTCCCAATGATCAAAGTGTTTTTATTTACGATTTGATTAATTGAAGATCTATCAGAAGGGCTTGTAACAGACTTTTCAAGAGCTCCAGATCTTTTCAGAATAGGATAAATAAAACCTACTGCCTTTTGTTTTCTTTTTTTATAAACATCACTTAAATCTTTATATTTTCCAGGCCCTTTTAATAAAAAGATCGACTTCTCAGATTTATAGAAATCCTTTGATATAAGCGTCAAAGGTATTGTAAGATCACTTGATTTTTTAGCTAATTGTTTTAGCTTTGCGGTAAATGCTTTGTCATTCTCAATCTCATACGAAGTTGAGACTTCAACCGCCATGCGTCACCATTGATCTACATCTTTTTTGAATTGATGTTCTAATCCCTCATCCGTTGCAAAGCTTTTAAAGCCGTCATGCGTTGTATTTAAGGGAACGTCTCTGAGTAGTAAGGTACCGTCAACTATCTGATTAAGCATCTTCTCAGCCCTGACAGCGCTATTAGGAGCTCTAGCGCCCTGTTTGATTCGATCGTCCCCAATGTCTTTAACCTGCATGATTTCTCTGACACGATCTGCAACAAACCAAATAGAGATTTGTCTGAGAACAGGAAACGATAAAGGATTGAGTATAAGAGTAATATCGTCTACTAAGGAATACTTGAGACCGATGCGTGAATTAATCACCTCATCAGCTTCATCAATAAATCGATCTACTTCTGTGTCAGTAATAGACCTACCAGCTGCAAATGTAGTGCTCTTAAACTCCGATGCAACTTGTGCATTCGTAGAGTAAGCCATTATTTATCCTTTGCCTTTGGAGGACGGCCTCGCTTCTTTTTTGGTTCGAGCTCTGCTTCTATCTCCCCAGAGACCATTTTTACATAGCCCTTTAATAGAAGTTGCTCAGCGTTTTTACCTTTATAAGCATCGCCTATTTTGTAGTCGAGACCGTCATCACAAAGATTACAACAACAAAGATACATTTATCCTCCGACTACGGTAGACACTCAAACGACTGAAGAAAGAATACTTCTCCGTCCTTTGCGCCATCTAATGTTCCATTGAAATTAATGGTGTTCTTTTCTATCTCATCATTATCTGCTACAGCAGTTGCTCGAGTCGTTTCAAAGGCTCCGTCAAATACAGTCCAGGCAAGGCCTCCAGCATTAAACATACAACGCTTTAACCCTAAAACATCGATCACTCCAATATCATAAGTTGCGTCAGCTCCGTCCTGAATCGGAAACACAATTGAAGTGACAGATAAGAATGCCAGCGTACCATTTTGAATTGAAGACTCATTCGCAGCTAAAGTAAAAGTCTCAGACATTGTATTATTATTCATATCAACGCCTGTTATTACAATATCTCCAGCAGGTACATCAGCAGTCGTACTTCCAGGTGTAATCGATAGCGCTCTACCTACATCAGGTTGAGCCAAAAACGAAGTAACAGTAGTTATTACACTCGCAGAAGTCGTTTGTACTGATAACAATCGATTGGGATCTGCAATCACTGCATCACTAATCGTTTGCTTCTCTAACATCACCTGAGATGCAGGCTTTAGATCACGCCTTAATGGTTTCACGATTGCAAAGACAGTAGTGGACATAAGAGCCATCACTGTCAGAGCAAGAATAGTTTTTTTCATTTTTCTTTCCTCCTTTTAGGAAAGGCTCCTTTCGAAGCCCCCCGTTATTTATGCGATAGCGTCTTTAATCAAATATCCAGCACTTGTATTGCTCAAGAACATATCGTAACTATCTCTAACGATAATTCCAGTTGCTTGAGGTGGGTTGTTAACTTCAAACTTGAAAACCTCTCTTGGCTTTCTAGACTTAAGAGTCAAGTAATAACCTAAAGAAGTTTGAAAGAGCTCGGCTCGTGAAGGAGAAACACTAAATACTACGTTTTTCCCCCAGACATTTGCTCTGACATCAGTTTGACCCTCAGTTGCACTATTGAATTGAGCCATGCCAACTAGGAGTCTTTGAACACCCAAAGCCTTAGCAAGCTCAGCTTCACTCAATTGACCTGCTCTGTTAGCAGTAAATCCAAGTGCATCCAAAATACCTGGATGATATGCTAGAGTATTAAAAACATCCCAAGGCATTGAAGCTGTATCAGGAGGCATTCCAACTGAATCATAAATAGCTAGCCTTGCAGTTTTAAATCGATCTAGCGGATCGGAGTTTACATAGTCATTAAACTGAGACGTTCCAGAAAGTGTAACGTTCTGAGTTAATACTGCAGTATCTCCTAGAGCATCTGCTAGAACCTTTTCTTTTGAGAGCCAAATTTGAGTAGTTAAACCCATAACAACATCGCGCTCAGCTTCGAAAGGCTTTTCTACGTTTCGCTTATCAGCTTCAGTAACGATACCCTCTAAACCGTGATGCAAGATTTCATAACTTGAGTCAGTTCTGACGATCGGGTTAACACGTCGTGCTTCCCCTTCTCCAGCCATGACGTCATTTTCAAGTCTGATATGTTGATCCCCATATTTACCTAGTTTTCCAGTATCTTGAATCACTGGAACGTTTGGTAAATATTGCTCAGAAAGATATCCTTTTGGGATATATCCAGAGCTTACATTTGTTAGCAATTTATCTACTATTGCTTTTAATTGAGCCATTTTATTTAATCCTCCTTAATTAATTAAATTTATTCTGCAGCGGCTGGAACAGTCGCCTGTAATTCAATTCCTATAATATCTCCGTCAGCAGCGGCTATTTCCGATGCCATCCCTGGAGAAAACTCATCAGCAGCATCTACAACTTCAGCTTTTCCATTTGCATCTGATGTTACAAATTGACCTAAAGCGATTGCTTCAGCTGCTTCGACTTTAGATCCGCCACCTAAAAGATGAATGTCTATCTTATCTTCAGCTGCAGCAGCAGCATTCACTGATACTCCAATTGCTCTTTGGTTTGCTCCGCATTGGAGAACATGCTTTTCATCAGCTCCGTATTTTACGAATCGATTAACTGCAATCACTCCTTCCGCTAAAAATCCCATTGGTCGTGGTTTACTATGTGCTGCCATTTAATTCTCCCCCTTAGAGTTATATTGTTTTTCTAGTTCTGGATTCTCTGAAAGAACTTCAGCAACAGCATCGCCGTATAATTGTTTCCCCTCAGAATCTTTTACTTTCTTCTCTGCAAGAACGTTGATCTTATCTTCAACATCTCCGCTGTCAGTTACTGGAATTTTTCCATTTCCTTCAGGCTTTAGATTGACCAAAGAAGTCAGCTCAGTGAACTTAACCATATCTCCATCGAGATAAGGCTGTTTTTGAGCTGGAATTGCTTTGCCTTCAGTAAGAAGTTTTTCAAAAGCTTTCTCTTTTTCTGCTAGTTCTTTGTCTTGTGCCATTTGTTCTTTATCTCCCTTGAGTGCTTCAATCTCAGCTCGCAAGTTTTTAATCATTGCGATCATTTGCTCAGGTGACATACCATCGATACCCTCTTGAAGCTCATCTAGCTTAACCTGAAGTTTTTTATTATTATCTTCAAATTCTTTTAGCTTTACTACTTCAGCTTCAAGCTCTTTAATCTTGTCTTTTTCTTTAGACATTGTTTCTCCTCCGTTTGTTTCTGTTTTTGATTGCGTGTTAATTTCACTCAATTCTAAAATCGCTTCCATTCTTTTAACGACTGGACGATTTGTTAGACCTGCTCCGAAAAGAGTGGGTCCGAATTTTTGAAGTGACTCGTTATCTTGATAGTCTAGGCAGAAGTCTGCAGACAAATATCTGAATTCTTTTTCTGTTAATTTCTTTAAAGCTTCTGGCGTCCATTTAACTGTCGCCCATAGCTCATTAAAATCCTCTAATAATTCTAAATCAGTAACCCATGCAGCTGCGATGTTTTCACTATCGTGCTTATAGTCAACCATGATATCAATTCCGCGCACGTTGTTATCAAAGTTGGTAACCATGCTTTGCAGCATCTCTGTAGTGACTGTGAGTTCTCCGAATTGCTCGTGATGAAATGTACCAACGCGCAATAGTTGTACGGTTTCAGGAACTCGAAAAGAGTTTGGATCACGTTGGACTAAAGCGTCATACTCACCGAACTTAATCTTAATAGGAATATGTCGAAATCTTTGATTATGTTCCATACATTATATAATGCGCACACGTACCAATTTTAGGTCAACGGTTTTAATTGATTAAAGCGTGTTATTCTTTGTACACGATGTTTGAATGTCTTTTATTTTTAGCTTGTATGGGAGAACCGGTAGAGTTTTTATCAACAAAAGAATTGTTTATTGAGCATCAAAGTTATAACGCAAGTGGACGCATTGCAGAGTTATCGCATTACAAACCGAGAACATCGACTGCAATTGGAATGGATTTAACAATATTAGGTCCGGTTTATTGGAAAAACTATATTCACGGACATTCTACTAGCGCTCAATTCCGACTTGTCGGATGGAAAAGCGAATTGGGAGTGCGATTATTTAATATAGTCGAATTGGGTTACCATCATCACTCCCAACATATTCTGGATGATAAACATCGTCATATGAAATTTCCGATAGAAGATAGTTTTGTGGTGAGAGTTTACTTTGTGCGTTAAAGATTGAAGTCTAATATAAGCGCTACAACAACAAAGAAAATAAATAGAAGCAGAGCAATCTTTGCAGCATAGAAAGCTCCGATTACTAAGAAGCTTATAGTCGAGATAAACATTACAATCATCATGCCGAATGCTGTCATGAAAAGTGTTTCCATAATAAGCACTCCGACAGGATTCGAACCTGCATACCTCAGATTAGCATCTAACGCTTTAACCAATTAAGCTACGGAGCTATATTAGATTTAACAGAATTGTTTAATTTTACATAAAAATATTTAACAAATTTATATAAAACTGCATATAAAACTATGCGTGAGTAATAGCTTGAACTGTAGCTGTTCTTGCAACATTCAACGCATCAATCGCTAATGATCTGCCAGGAGTTGCTGGCAATGTGCCGACAAAACCAAATACGCCAGAGAACTGAGCTATAACATTTTCGGTTGTACCCGCTTGAGTTGTACCCATGTGAACTTCAGCGACTTTATCAGCTCCATTAGACGGTTCTAGCTGTGGGTTAGTTGTTGTATTATCCATAATTATCTCCTTAGATTGTTGTTTGATTAATGTGGCTACGGTAATGAATTAAGATTCAGAAATCAAACCAATTCTTCATTGGAAAACCATTTACTTATGGTGTGGTTTGCATATTGTATCATATAGGATACATCCCTCATTGAGGCTTTACTTGAGGATAGCTTTACTCCTCCGCCTTTATGTAATTCAATAATCATGACGCATTGAATATCATCTTTAGATTCTAGACGCTCTTTTAATATCTTTTTAGAATCGCTTGTTATGATTTCGATTACATTCATTTTCTCGACATCATTCTTTGATATTCAAGTTGAAGTTTAAGAAGATTTGTAATTTTATCTGCACAGTTGCAAGCTGCATTTACTGTAGCAGGAGAACATTCCTTTTTGGTTACATTATTCATCACACTCTTGAGATCCGTCACAATATCTTTCACGCTGAATTGCTCAGTATTTTTCGTTAACTCGCTCATAGTTCCCTCTCTTTAATCATTCGGTTCACTTTTGATTTAACGTTTTGTACTCCAAAAAGCCACCGCTGATACGCTGCCATTTCCCTGACACACTGTTTTATCCACAAAGGGGATGTGGGCTTGAGGTGTTTGTTCACTTCTACCCATAGTACGACCTGCTAAT
>SDBT01021428.1_pt1 | contig 10104 bp, 16 predicted proteins | sample 2277101 | NCBI WGS metagenome assembly SDBT01 (sample SAMN10404973, study PRJNA504765) | marine sediment metagenome | isolation source: marine sediment core GS10_PC15, 103 cmbsf | place: Arctic Ocean: Southern Knipovich Ridge | collected 2010
CTTTGAGAAGCAATGCACCTCCTATGGATTCTCTCCTGAGTCTGCGGAACACGCTATCTGTGTAAAACGTGAAACGAGAGAACTGAGAAATTATTTTGAAAGGATTGAAGCAGAAGATAGAGCCAAGGATGAGAGCTTTCACCGTGATATCCAGCGAAAACGATTAGGGCTCGATATTAAATAACTTATCCAGGGAGTCTCCACCTCCCCTTTAAGGAGGAGGAAGATATGAAAAAAGTATTTTTAGTATTAGCTTTTGTTATGGGAATAGGTGGAGTTGCTTATGGACAAACTGGCGTTCATACTCCAATTACATTAAATCTTTGCCCCGCTACAGCCCCAACTCCTGAGTATATAAAAATCCAACTTCCAACTGCTGATTATGTTTTGATCAGAAAAACCAATATTGTTAAACTGAATGTTTTTTTTCATTACAGTTGGAAGGTTGAAATTTATGTTGCTGAAACAAAATGGAAGGAAAAAGGCAGGGGTAGTGCGCTGGAAAGAAATACAACTTTACAGCCTCTTCTTACGAAAACTTTCCTACCTCAAGTTGGCAATAATAATATGGTAGTTCCAGCAGCAGTTATTGCATTTGTAAATGCTATTATTCCCGCCTCAAACATAACAACTATTCCTTAATTTGTGAGGAGGTGGAAAATGATCTGCTACAGAGACATGACTTTTTGCAAGGAAAGCACTTGTTCTAATTTTGGGGATGGCATTGATGATTGCCCTAGATCCTTAACCCTTGCTGTCCAGCACATGGCAAGTCATTGGTGGCATAGTGGGAGAGAACAAACTGAAACCGCTCCTGTATGCGTTTTCACAGATAGACCAGATTGTTATGAGGTAAAGAAATAAAAATTCTTACTGCTAAAGAAGTATTAAAAATCACGAGCTTGAGTAGGACTACTATCTGGAGATTAGAACGCCTGGACAAATTCCCTTTGAGAATCCAGCTTTCAAATAATCGTATTGGCTGGAAAGAGGAAGAGGTCCAGGAGTGGCTGGAATCGAGGCCCACTGTGGAGGAAGAGAGGAAGAAATGAATGATCTAAAATGTGCGCTTTGTGGCAGTGAAAATCTTACCGTCACTTATAAAAAACTCCCTCTATGATTCTTAGTCAATGGGCAAAGGGCTTGTGAGGGAATAATTTTATTCAATTGAGCATTGCAATGGAACCCTCATAGGCTCTGAGCCTTCTTTTTTATGGCAACAATCCCAAAGGGAGGGATGTTGAGGCCGAGCAGTGCGAGACCTGCGCTCTCCTGTCCCTTTCAGGAGGGCCGTCCATAAACCCTGCTCCATGAGGAGTGGGATATTTGTAGTTTAACTTTTAAAGAGGAGTTACCAAAAAATGAAATTATTTTATTATATGTTAGAAAATGAAAAGCCAGAACTTGTGAAAAAAATATATTTTGACTTGGAATTGACAGGAATCCACCCTAATACAACTGCTGAAGTTGTTAAGGTGGAGGACAAGTTTGAATTAGTTTTTTCAAACACTACAACTAATAAGAAGCAGTCTGTGAACTTTCCATGCGATATTGATCCTTTGGGAATAATCAGAGGAGTTAGAAGATATAAAAATGGCTACCAGCTCGGAGAATACTTCTACGCCCCTTCAGGGGATGAATGGACAATAAAAAACATTGATGCAGAAAAATTTCTCGGAAATTGGAGATGGGTTATTACTCCAAAACTTTTAATAGATACTGGAGCAACCTTTAGGTAATCACCACCAGGGAGTCTCCACCTCCCTACTACCCTGCTTGAGGAGGAGTGGGGTCTTTGTAGTTTAACTTTTTGTGGAGGAAATTTTATGGGTGAAAAACCTGTACCGATAAAAATGTCTCAAGCAGTAAGAGACCTAGCTGTAGACAAGATTAAAAAACTTAGAGGTGATGACCCTTTATTGTGTTTTTCTTGTCAAGACAATAACTGGGAGTTAGCACCCTGTGTCGTTAAATCCCCTATACATGTCCGTCCATTACATGAACATTCACATTCATATTTAATGGTAATGGTTGTTTGCTCCACTTGTGGTAACACGATTTTTTTTAATGCTCATAAATTGGGCATCGCAGATAATTCTGGCAATGTGGAGGGCATTGATAATAATGGATAACATAAAACAGGCTATTAAAACTAAGAATTATTCAGTGAATTTTGTCGTTCACGAAATTGAGGACGGATCAATCATTCAAATATATGAAATGGAATTAGAGCAATTATCAAATTGTTCAAAAGATGATTTAAAGGCAGGTAGACAGTTATTATTTGGTATGATATTTTCAGCAACTCTTTTTTTAATTCCCTATAAACCAACAGAACCTTATAACATAATTACTATCTTGCTATCGCTTTGTATTGGAGCCCCTATAATTTCTTTGATATTTTCATATGTAGTGATTCATAAAAAAAATTCTTGCAAAAAAATAGTAGATAAAATCAGAAAACGCATCAAATAACCTTGTGGAACATCTGTGGAACATGGGTTCTCAATATCCCCTGAGAGCCTTTATTCACAACGCTTTTTTAGTGTGCTAGTTGGCGTGAGAGGCCGGACACATACCCACCTTGATTTTACTAACTCATTATATTTAAAGGGTTTAAGTGACCTGCATTTTGAGAATGGGGCTCAAATGTGTGGAACATTTGTGGAACAAAAGTAGACTACTTTAAAACGATTTTATGTTAGCAACCTTTTAATAGCTCTCAATTCTTCAATTATGATGTGGGTACTATCCGTGACTTTCAAAAAAGAGCCCTCATGATACTTACAGAGAGTTTCGGTTAGGGCTGTTGAATTGCAGATTTTCTCCAAATGAAAAACATATTCTAAGGGAATATGTCGGGTTGAATCTCTTCTCGTCCAGGCATCCATCATATATATACTAATTTTTTTCTGTGTGTGTTTAGTTAGGCTTTCAGCTACCTGCTGCCTGCTTTTACCGGACTCTATAATCATCTCTGTTAGAATCTTTCTAATCTGGAAATTAAAACTATCAGGCTTCATAGTGATTAAACTGCTTTCAGGAGGGTAAGAGAGGGTGAGGATTGAGATACCCCCCAGGACATCTCAACCCCCTGTCACTTGCCTGATAACACTCAGTAATTGGAGTTAAAAGTGACCCCTCGCTCTTATGTACTGGTTTACTGGTTCTAAGTGGCTCACTCAAATTCAATGGGCTGCTGTGAAATAGTGGCAAGCTTTTCTATTATGGGTTTCTCCAGGTATTTGGCTCGCTCCCCTCTAATGGGTTTCTTCCACTTGTTGACTCGCTTATATTCAATGGTTTTCTCTATGAAAATGGCTCGCATTCTACCCCTTGGTTTTCTACCAATTTATGGCTCGCTGTCAATCAATGGATTTCTCCGCTTTGGTGACACGCTTTCTGCATCCGGTTTACTAATTAACTTTGACTCGCTCCCCTCTAATGGGTTTCTTCCATTTGTTGACTCGCTCCTATTTGATGGTTTTCTAAGCTCTACTGGCTCGCTACATTACACTGGATTACTTATCAGTTTTGACTCGCTCTTCTTTAATGGTTTACTTACCAATTATAGCTCGCTTTCATTTAATGGGTTTCTATATCATTCTGACTCGCTCTGATCTAATGGGTTTCTTGTGGGAAATGACTCACTAATTTTTAATGGTTTACTTCCGTATGATGGCTCGCTTCATTTTATTGGTTTGCTAGGCATAAATGACTCGCTTATACTCAATGGGTTTCACTATTCATTGGGCTAGCTTCTATTTAATGGGTTGCTTCGCTTACCTGGCTCGCATTTTGGGAATGGTTTACATGGTACTAATGACTCGCTAACAAGTTATGGTTTGCTTAGTTAATATGACTCGCATTCTTGACTTGGTTTACTAGAGACTTGCGGCTCGCTCTTATGATCTGGGTTTCTGCGGACATTGGGCTCGCTTTGTTATGTTGGGTTACTCATATCTTATGGCTCACTAATCATAACTGGTTTACTTTCCTCTAATGGTGCGCTCGTGGTATTTGGTTTTCATGGATATATTGACTCGCTTTTTCATGCTGGGTTACTACCGAAATCTGACACGCTTCGCAGTACTGGTTTACTACTATCTTTTGACTCGCTCGGCTGGCTTGGGTTTCTGGGATCAACTGACTCACTCTTTAGGAATGGTTGACTTTCTTTTTGTGGCTCACTAATTTTAAATGGTTTACTTTCTTGTGATGGTTCGCTTTGTCAAGCTGGGTTGCATGGATGTCCTGACTCGCTTGAATGGATTGGTTTGCTCCTGTTGACTGACTCGCTATCCTGTGTTGGTTTACTTACACGCTATGACTCGCTCATGTTGTCTGTGTTAATTGCCTGCCATGACTCGCTCTGATCAAATGGGTTCCTCGCTTGGAATGACTCGCTATCTTGTATTGGTTTTCTTATAGGGTTTGACTCGCTATATGGTTTTGGTTTACTTAAGAGATACTGACTCGCTGATGTTAAATGGATTTCTCGTTTATTATGGCTCGCTTTCTTCATTTGGATTTCTTGCTTGATGGGGCTCGCTCATGTAACATGGTTTTCTCGCATCTATCGGCCTGATCAGTTGTCATAGTGTCTTTGCAGTTGCTCACATTTTTCTTTATCGTTTTTCCATTCACTCAAACTTAATGTTAAACCTAATTTTCTAATGAAAGGATGTTGAGTTTCCCAGATTGACCACAACTGCTCAACCTCTTCCTTGTCAGCAGTAACTCCTGTTTTCTGCTCGATCAATAAAATCTCCCTATCAAATTCGTCACGAGTCATTTTTACCCTTTTCAACAAGTGTGATTTCATCCCTAATGGCTATAGCTACCTCCTCAAACAATTTTCTCATGTCAGTAGGGTTTTTATATTTTTTCAGAAACTCATCAATTAGCTCATCTACAATTTCATGTATCATTTCACGAATCATTTACAACTCTCCTTATTGAGGAAAACGCCTCTAACAAAGTATCGTCCTCAATATCACAATACTTATCAGTTTGAGTAGAATCTTCTGCATGAGCAAGCATCAAACCAGTTAGCCGTTTTGAATAACCCTGTTTGGTAAAGTGCATCCCTACAAACCGTCTTAAATATTTCGCCCCGTATCCTTCAAGACCCGCTTTCTTAAAACGTCTACATAAATAAGTAGAAGTTGCCTTGTTATTGATATCAGGGAAAACCCTGTCATTAGGATTTAACTGTCTGGGAATCGTGTTAAGGATCTCCTCCAACTCAGTACAAATAGGAATCCTGATTTTACGTTGAGTCTTGCGCCGTACAGCATCCAACCACAACTGATTACCCTTACCCACTCGTTTAAGATTGCCCCACTTCAAATGGACCACATCCATAATGTCAACAGCGGTATAAACCATAAACCAATAAACAGGAATATACTTTTTATCCAATAAGAAGTTGGCAACATGATCAATCTTATCCAAGTTCAAAGGAGGCAACCGCTCAAAAATAATCTTCTCGTAAGCAGGAGTTTTAACTTTGTAAAGCTCGCCCATCACGGTACGCAATAAGGCTTGCAGAGCCTGCAAGTGTTTAGTAATCGTATCTTCTTTGGCCTGAAGTTTTCCTTCAGCGTTTCTACCGAAAAGATCTTCAACATAATCCTCAATAATTGCGGGGTTGATCTCTGCCGGTTTGAACTTGCCAAAATAAGGGTAAATATGGTTTTCTATTACGCTCAATCTGTCAAGAGAAACAGAGCCCGTTAAACGTAATTTATTAATCGTAGTCCTAGCTGAAATAGGCTCAATACCCTTCTCCAAATTAGCAAGAATAACTCCCACTTTTTGGATAGCCTTCCCTACATTTTTTGGCTTATCATACAAGTCCAGGGAACAGAAATGAAACTTGCTGGAATCATCTTCTCGCCGCTTGCGAAAGTACAATCTGCCATGCTGTCTTTTTATGTATTCCATAGGCACTGTTACTCGTTTAATTCGCCTAAATGATACCATAATAGTTCCTCTTATTAAATAAGTATTTTAATTATCAGGGTATTGCTCTTTAACCTGATCCAGACTGTATGCCACAAGGGTTTGAGAACCCGCCGCTTCCCATTCTCTCAACCGTTTATATTGAATCGGTGTCGGTACTTCAGGATATATTTTCACCTCAATAACTCCATGCCTGCCATGATCAGAAACATCAATATCCGGCCTGCCTATTTCCATATAAATAGAACCGTGATTCTTTACCGCTTTGCAGTTATGCCTTCCGTTCAGGTGATCCAGGATCTTTTTTACCAGTCTGCTCTCTTTTTTCCTGTTCTTCATTTACTTCAATCTCTTTCCAAGCTGGGCATTTAACAAATGGACGATCTTTAAAAATTTTCCTTTTAATGTTGTAGCCATGCACTTGAAGAATATCTATACCCTTTAACCAAGGAGGTAAGGGAAAAGGAAACATCCATAAACATACTCCTTCATTTTCATTTTTCGAGCCCCATAAACCAAATTCACAATCTAAACAGTTTTTATCTATTTCCATTTTCAACCTCCTCATAGTACATAATGAACGCTGCATTAACTCCGATTTTGGCAAGATGATCTTCTGACCGATCACCCATTTTCCACAAAACTAAATGTCTCTCAAGATGGTTTATACAAACTTCAATCGGGATACCCTTTTTCCAGTTGTTATCACCGTGGACCTTTGCACCTTCTGCCATGATAATTGCCATGCGTTTATAAGCTTCAGCAGGAAAAAGATCATACCGCTCAGAATCGGCATCACTATTTCTGGTTGCTCCCGATTCAAATTTTCTGAGATTGCTCATAAAGTTTTTTATCCCCCTGGATTTTGGGAGTGTGCAAATACATTGGCTGAGTGAGTTGTAATACAAACCACATTTAAGACATTTCATTTTGTTTCGGGGCTTGCCCAGATCACAAGATCCGGGAAGGTGGAAAACGGGCTTTTGAATATAATCAAAAAGCTACACCTCTTTATCAAGCCCCTTAAAATAATTTCATCTGCCTTTGTGCAGTTTCAATCCGTTTGCAAGCGATATCGAAATATTTTTCTTCGATTTCTATTCCTAAAAATTTTCTTCCTAAATCCATACAGGCCACACCTGTACTTCCACTTCCCATAAAAGGATCTAAAACAATTTCTTCTTCACTAGAAAATGATGCAATTAACTCTGAAACAAAACTGATTGAGAAAACGGCAGGATGTTCAACCTCTATACCTCTCGTCATATGTCGATGCCTGCGTATAACTGAATCACCAATTTTAAAATCCTGAGTAACTTTTCCTCTGTGGTTCCACCCTGTCATTTTTCCATTTTTCTGCCTCATGCCAGTCGATCCTTTTGTTGTATCTTCTCCAGCTCGCCGACAGACAAAAACTTTGTTTAATTTTTTAGCTTTTTTGTTAAAGTGAAAAATAAACTCATGGGCCGGCGCTAGTCTTCCATTCCAATTGCCTGGAAGACCATATTGCTTATCCCAAACATACCAACCAAAAAACCTTAAACCCTCGGATTTCATCTTATCAACCCAATCCCTCCAATACTCAACACACTCTCCTTCTCTGTAGAAAAGCCCCAAATTAATCAAATATTGAATATCTTCAGTGCCTGAAATCCTATAAAAAATAGACATGATTTCATTCCAGTTAAACTCCCTTCCTTCATAATCCCTTTGCTTTGCATAAGGAGGGCTTGAAATTACAACATTTATATTGTCCTCCAGGAAATTTACAATATCTAGGCAATCTCCCAGATACAGAGTGGCATCTCCTATCACTTCTTTTCGTTTATAAAAACTCACCCTGGAAGCCCCAGAGAGTCCTTCATGACCCTTAAAGCGGCAGAGAGATCTTTGCCCTGTATAGTTTTTAAAATGGCCTCAGAAATGATCTGAGGGCTTGTATCGGGATGTTTGGCATCAATCATTGCCCACATTTCCTTGATTTTGTCCACAAATGGCCCTTTTCCCTCATAAGCCTGATCCATGTTAGTTTTCTTTTTTGGTGCTTGAGAACCTTGAGCAATACCTGTAACTGTTGAATCTATATAGTCTTTCCAGTTGCCATTGAACCAAGTTGAACCATGCTGATATTGCCTTTCAGGGTGTCCATTAGCCCTAAAGAACGTAACTTGATACAAGTAATGCTTGAGTGCCTTCTGAATATTTGCAAAATCATTTTCCGTAACAACCTGGTTTTTGAAACTGTCCCATGCACGTTCTTTCCCTTTTTTCATCTCAGGGGGTAAGGGGTTCCAAAGATTTAAAAAAATCCCGTATGCGCTAGATGTTTTTACTTCTTCTTCTACTTCTACTTCTACTTCTTTACTTGGAAGTCTCTTGGTAGTCTCTTGGTAGTCTTTTGTATAGTTATCCTTTATTTTCAATAGCTTAGGAACACTGATTCTGATAATGTTTTCACTTGCTTCTTGGTTGATTTTCAGTTGCTTTTCACAAGTAACTAGAAAGCAAGTGAGTTGCTTTCGCTTTGCTTTTAAGAAGTAACACCATTTCTGCTCAGAATACTCTGCATAACACCTGTCGGTTTTGTCCATTTGCCGAGCAATTACTTCCAATAATTTGAACCAGCGAGCATATCCAGCTAGGCCAAATTCTTCCTCAAGCAATGCTACAAACTCATCATCTGAAGCATCTGAAAAATGTTTGAACCATTTCATTATTTATTGAGTGTTTTGGTATAGCTAACAACTCCCTTTTTTTCGGACTCACTTAGATGAGAATTGAACACTGGAAGCACTCTTGTTACTTCCCCTTTTTCCTGGTGCAGAGCAAATTCTGTGACGACTTTATGGTAAGCATGGCCTTCAGAAGCCAGCCTCATAAAATACTTTTTGATGTTGTTTAAGCTTGTAGGAGGGATATCAAGTTTTACTGGAATCATCCTATCTGGCAACAGCAACATAAAGAGCCTTCTTTCACTACAGGCTTTACCTTTACCTACAACTGCGGACTCCCACTGATTAAAAGCACACTTTTCGCAATCGCCTCCAGGGTCTCCTCTTCCAGTTTTCATATCTTCACTGGAACAATCTGGAGCCCCTCCACCTGTTTCATGGTAAGAGTTTTTAAAGTAAATTCTGTGATCATTGAACCTCAGAATAACCGCTTTAAAACTGGTGCATTCCTGATTGCCCTCCATACCAGGAATAGAAAAAGCAGTACCTTCTGCTGAAGGAAGTTTGATTTTATCAAGCAGGTTTGGATCAGCTATGACCTGATTATCCTGCATGGCCTCCAACATGTTTTTGAGTTTGTCAGGCTGTAAAATTCCAAATTCTGAATTTTCTTTTTTAACTATTTCACTCATTGAATTTTTCCTGTTATAGGTTTATAAAACGCTTTTGAGTTGTGGTTTTCTCAACAATTTTGGCTCGCTCTCATCCTATGGTTTACTTCAATTTTCTGGCTCGCTGGGCTTCATTGGTTTTCTTTCTTGCTGTGGCTCGCTATAAATTTATGGTTTACTTCACTTTTTTGGCTCGCTCCTGTTCGGTGGTTTTCTTGCTTTTTCCGGCTCGCTTGGTTTCATTGGTTTTCTTTCTTTTTGTGGCTCGCTATGATTTCCTTGAGCCCATTTTAAAAACTTCTAGTGGTCTAAATACGCCCTCCAGTTCTTTAGGGATTTGTGAACCTTCCTCTACAAGCTCTTTGAAAAAAGAATTGAGAGCCTGCGATTTTATTTTCTCTTCAAAGTACATACCCAGATCAGCCCGTTTTAAAGCCTCGATACAGTCCTCATTAGAAACGGGGATATCATCCACCGAACATTTTTGAGCGAAAATTTGTCTCTTAACAAAAATGGTCAAACCATCCTGAGTAAGCTTTTCGATAGAGTGATCTGCAAAATGCTCTCTGATATCAGGCTCAAGAGTGTCAATGTGCTCCTGGTTACTTTTCACTTCTTTTGCAAGCTCTTTTTTCTCTTTAAGGAGCCGTATAAATAAACTAATTTGTTCAAGCATGGCTATACCTCTCTTTTCATAATAGATTCGACAACATCCTTGCCAGCCTCGAAAGCTCTATAGATTTTTTCATCTACAGTGTTTCGTGCTATCAGATGATAGAAAGTAACTTTGTTGG
>SDBT01021429.1_pt1 | contig 10104 bp, 20 predicted proteins | sample 2277101 | NCBI WGS metagenome assembly SDBT01 (sample SAMN10404973, study PRJNA504765) | marine sediment metagenome | isolation source: marine sediment core GS10_PC15, 103 cmbsf | place: Arctic Ocean: Southern Knipovich Ridge | collected 2010
GTGTGACGTGGCCCTGGTGATGCCTGGGCGCCTGCTGGAAATGGAAACGGGCCAGGCCCAGGCGTGGGTGGCCGAGCTACAGCGCACGGCCCGGGTGGTGGTGGTGTACTGCTATGGCGACTGGCTCACGGCCCACGGCGACCTCGCCGGGCTGTGCGCCAAGGCATTCGGCCAGGGGCGCCTGCTCGGCGCCGTAACGGGCGACAACGTCAGCGGAGGCATATGGGCATGGCAAGAATGAAGGGGCCGCAGCTAATCCGTGGCGTCGTCACGGCCGAGGACTATCGGGTGTGGTACCTGAAGAGCCTGGCCGCAGGCGGCGGGCAGGCGTGGGTTTCCGCAGAGCCGATGGTGGCCCGCGTGAACCACGCCCGATGGACAGGGGACTGCGCCTGGTGCGCCAACGCCCCACTAACGGACCCCGATTGGGGCGTGGCGTACTGCCCGGAATGCGGCGCCAGTTACCCCGAAGGCATGGTTATCTTCCCAGACAACTGGCAGGAGATTGAGGCCATCCTGCTGGTGCGGACAACGCCAGAGAACATGAACTGGCGCGAGCCCGAAACTGTCGCCGACCTGCGTGCAGAGAACGCGGCCAACATGGAGGGCTAAGAAATGGCCTGGACAACCCCACGAGACTGGACGGCCGGCGAGCTGGTTACCGCTGGTATGGCGAACACCCACTGGCGCGATAACATGGACTTTGTCGAGGCCATCCTCAACACCGGCAGCGTGGGCTTCCTATTAGATGGGATCGGCATAGAGGGCGCTGCCGGGGCCACCTTCGTGCTCAACAATACTGGCAACCTGAGCGCGGATGAGCTGGTTGGCAAGATCGAATTCTACGGCAACGATGTCGATACCACGTCCTCGGACCTTGCCGGTTCGTATGGCATGTACGCCGACACTGGCTGGGGCGACGTGCACCCCGAGGGCAAGCACGAGTGGTGGACCGCAGACGGAAGTAGTGCCAGCGCCCGGAGGATGACGCTCGGCAAGAACGGGAACCTGTACCTCAATGCCACCCAAAAATTCCACCCTGACGGCGCGGATATGGCTGGCGATAGTTACTGGCATGAAATTTCCGCCAACGTGCAGGCATGGGTAACAGGCGGCACGGAGAGTGCACGGTACACCCCGACGAACGTGGTGTTTAACGAAGATGGCGTGGACCACGACTTCCGTGTCGAGGGCAGCAGCTTGGCGCGGATGCTCTACCTTGAAGGCAACCCTGCGAGCGAGAACATCGCACTTCTCGCTAACGTTTTGCCTAACTGGCAGAGCATGGACCGGGGGTTGTTCATCGGCGAATCCGACACCGCGCCAACCGGCAACCCCGCAAGTGGCGGTTTCCTCTATGTCGACTCTGGCGCCCTTAAATATCGCGGCACCAGCGGCACAGTAACAACGCTAGGAGCTGCGTAGATGCCAACGATTACCGCAGCAGGCAAACCCGAAAGGATGGTGCACTAATGGCAGAAAGAACATGGGCTGACGCCGACAAGCCGGTAGCGGCGATCGGGGAGATCGAGCTGGTTATCAAGTGGCCAGTGGACGACGAGGGCAACCTGTTGCCTGTGGTGCTGTTTGCCAACGCCGAGAAGCTCGACGCTGATGGCGAGAGCCTGGGGCGTCGGTACGTGCGCGACAGCGATAACGTGGCGGCGCTGTTCACCGCCGCGCAGCTTGGTGGTATCGATGCCGTCGGCGTCCGGCTGCGGGGCAAGGCCGCCGTACTTATCTCGCCCACACCGTAACGCCACCACAGGAGGAGGCCGAACTATGGGCAAGGGCACAAGGAACAAAGCACAGCGGGCGCTGGCCGCACTGCGCGGCAAGGGCAAGGCGGCGGGGCCGTGGCCGCTGTGCGAACAGGGGATCGAGCGGCTGGCCGTGATCGACCAGGACTTCCAGCGCGAGAACCAAACCATACAGCTGCGGGCGCAGAGCCGCGTCGACGAGGTGCTGGAGCTACTGCGCCCTAAGGGCGCGCCCAAGGGCGCGGTGTACGACAGGGCCCAGGAGGCGTTCGTGCTGCCGCCAGCGGGCGAGGAGGGTGGGGCTGATACCCAGGCGCCGCCCAGGACGCCCGAGCAGCTGGCGGCGGACGCTGCGTTCGAGGCCGAGCGCGCCAAGGCGCGTAACGCCATGCAGGCAGACGAGAAAGCGGAGGAGAAGGGTAGCGCCGGGACCGAACCGGAATGGACCGAATAGGTGCGAGTCAGGACGCACTGCAAGCAGGGGGGAGGTAGGAGAATGAAAGTGCCGAACCCGCCGAACGGGAAGATGTTCGGGTGGCTGCGGTTTGCGGCCACCGTTAGCTCGCTTTGTATTATTCCGGTGCTGCTGTGGGGCGTCAGTGTCGAAAGGCGCGTGATCACCCTCGAGGCCAGCAGGTTCACGGAGGCCGATGGTGCTGCGGTGCTTGAAGTTATCACTGCCCACCAGGTGCAGCAAGCGGCCACCGAGGCCACGCTGGCCGCCAAGCTGGAGGCAACGAGCAAGGAACTGGAGGAGTGGAAGCAGGCCATACGGGAGGCGGTGCAGAAGATGGATAGGTACCACACCGGCAGGAGCACGGGCCAATGAACCGGCGACTTGATGCACTCGACCCGCTGACATACCAGAAGGCGGTGCGCCTGTTCGCGTGCTTTACCCTGGCCACGGGCCGCGAGCTGTTCATCGTGCGCACGCTGGCCACCGCCGAGGAGCAGGATGCGCTGTACGCCCAGGGCCGCACCGAGCCGGGCCCGGTGGTTACGTATGCCCGTGGTGGCGACAGCTGGCACAACACCGCACGGGCGTTCGACGTGGCGCTCGAGGAGCTACAGACACAGCGCCCCAGCTGGAGCACGGCCGGAGACGACCTGGAACTGTGGCGCCTGCTGGGCACGCTGGCCAAGGCCATCGGGCTGGAGTGGGGCGGCGACTTTAGGCGGCTGGTTGACTTCGGCCACTTCCACGACGCACGGGGCGAGAGCCTCGACAAAGCACGGGCGAGCTACGCCCGTCAACCCAAGGAGGCATAGCCATGGAGATCAGCCCACTCGTAGCCGTAGGCGTACCGCTGGCGGTGCTGCTACTGCGGCAGCTGTCAGCGACCCTGGCGGACAACCCCTGGGCGAGCATTGCCGTTGCGACCCTACTGGGCGGCCTAGCGGCGTTCGCCCAGCAGGCTGGCATACCGCTCGGCGTGGAGTCGGTAGGGGCGGGCATCGCCAGCGCATTGGCGGGCATTGGCGGCGTGGAAGCTGCCAAGGTGTCGAACCGCTTTCGCAGGGTGAACCGCTCCAGGCGGAGCACCGCCGCCAAGGAACTGGCGGGCGAGCTGGAGAAGCTGCTGTGAAACCCCCAGGGCGCACGCAGCCCACGTGGGTAAGCACGGCGCCCTGCGCATGCTGCCACGCCTACGCGCTGGAGATCGAGGAGATCCACCGCCAAGCTAAGGAGGATATCCTGGCGCAAGTGCGGGGCGACCCGCTGGGTACATTCATGGACCGCCAGCAGTTTATCACCCATGCCGCCATACTGGGCCGCCAGCTTGACTGCATACTGGGGAGGATGAAAAATGGCCAAGGAAGCTGACGCACCGCTCGGTGCCATCGACGACGTTGTGGCCAGCTTGGTGGGTGCGCTGAATGCGCCCGGCGAGCAGGCGCTGGTGGCCATCTTCCTGTTCGCCCGGGAGGTGGTTGCGCTGGAGCGCGAGGTGCTGCGCGCCGACCCTGAACTGGCGCTTGCTGGGCGCGCCAGGATCGAGCGCAACCTGGCCAAGCTGGACAAGCTGGGCGACGTGCTGCTGGCCGCCATAGGCGTGGAGTTGGGCTAGCCACACTGGCTTGAGTAGCCCCCCTCAGCCGGCCCGTAGCAGGCGAACGCACCGGAAAGGCCCCCAGGGTGCCTAGAGGCCTTTTGGTCGCCAGCTACGGGCCGGCTACTTGCTGGTGGCCTTTGCGGCCTTGCCCCGCCTCGCGCTGATCCACTTCTCGATGTCGGCGGCGATCCACACCGCTCCGCGGGCCAGCCGTTCGGTCGGTTCGGGGATGCCCATGTTGCCGTAGTATAGCCACTGTCGCACCTTCGCCGGCGGCGTCCGTACTGCGGCAGCCAGTTCGGTGATGCCGTAGACCTTCAGGCGCCTCGCCGCCGCGTTCATATCCCGTAGTCCTCTTTCATCTGCACGGCCTCTGCCAGCCGCCCAGCGTCAACCAGCAAGGTAAACAGTGTCGCGGTCGTCTTGTCTCGGAACGCGGCCTGCTCGGCGTCGCCATCCATGACGATCCAAGCAGGTTCGTCGTTGCGGAGCTCCAGCCTGGGTGCAGTCATCGGAACACCCCCGTGATCGGGTTGCGCTCCATGAAGTCCAGCCGCTCGCCGCCCTGCACTGCCAGCACGCTGGCGACGTACCTCGCTAACGCGCTGCGTCGCCAGGTGGGCGGACGGTATGCTCTCATCTTGACGATGCGCTCGGCCTCGGCAACGGCCATGTTCTCAGCGTGGCCCTCCGCGAGGATCGCCTTGACCCCGTCCGACATGGGTTCCATTGGCCGTCTAGGCTTCCGGCGGAGGGTGACGCCGAGCGCCTTGAGGTAGCGGTAGACCATGATGGTGCTCAGCTCGAACTCGTCGCTGAGCTGCGGGATGGTCGCGCCGTCCACGTAGGCGGCGGCGATCGCTTTGTTGCGCGTCGCGAGTTGCTTCGCTTTGACCTTCTTGGGCGTTGGTGCCATTCGCGTTTCTCCTTCGGTTAGTCGCCTCTGTTCCGCGCTGCTCATGCAGCACCTACCGCAGCGACGAACCCTCAGCTCGTCGCTGCTGACGTGCTACAAGGACGAGCAGCGCCCGCTGCGCCGCAGCTGCTCGACGATGTCGCCCGCCTCGGCCATGTCGCGCGCGACTTCGTGCTCGAGCCCGATCTCCTTCAGGCTGGCCCGCGGCACGTTGACATGAAAGCCTTCGACGACGATCGACACGTGGTCGCACTCCTCGTCGCGCTCGACGTAGCCGCGATCGCCTGCTTCGAAAATGCTCTCGTCGCTCACGAGCTCGACTTGCGCGCCCTCGATTAGCTTGTCCATTGCGTCTCCTCGGTTAGTGGCGCTCATCGACCCGACATGCCGATGCTGTGAACCATCGCGGCCTTTGCGGCGGCCAGCGACTTGAACGTACGGGTACGGCCAGCTGCCGTCAGTTCGCCGCGCACGGCCAAGGCCGCAGCGCGCTCGTGGGCGGGCAGGCGCTTGAACCGGCGCTGCTCGCGGGCCAGCCAGGCGTCCGTGGCGCGCTCGTACTGCGAGCACTCATCGCACGCGCTGGCGGTGCCGGTATGGTAGTCGCCGCAAATGACGCATCGGGTAAGTGGGTTACCCATGGGTGCATCCTCCTTGGTGTGCACGTGCCGGGGTTGGCACGCGCTGGTGTGGGCTACAGGGCCCATCGCCAGCACCGGCTGCCCGGTGCTGGCTGTGCGCTCTGCGCTGGTGGTGGGGTACTTCATGCCGTCACGCGCCCTTGCAGCAGGGCATGACGCGGCAGTCGGCGGCGTCGTAGCCAAGTTCTAGCATCTCTTCGTCGAACCAGATTGAGAGGGCGTCAGCTTCGTTGGCGGCCTCGAGGTTCCACCGTTCGCAATGGCTCATGCCCGGCTTGCAGAGATCCCGGCAGCCGGACTTGTGCAACTCGTACTCGCTGGCAGCGCAGTGGGTGCCGCGCGAGTTCCGTTTGTTCGTCGTGTGAACCATCTTGAAACGCTTCATTGCTCCGTTGGAATCCTGCATGCTGCCCGCCCCCTTGCTTGCTGCCGTTGAGGTATTTCCTTTATTGATCATGTGCTAACGATACAACGCGGCGTTGCTAGAATGCAAGCGGAAGCGTAAAATAATTGCACTTTTTTTACTCTTCCGAAACCCGCGCCCCATAAGGGTTTGCGCCGTTTTTCATACTACACTTACCGCCGCCGCGTAATTCACCCGCTTTGCTCCTGCTCGCGTGCCGTAGTAAGGTTGCCGGTATGAGCAAGCAAAAGCGGTTTTCTGGGCAGCAACTTCGGTACTGGCGTAGGGCGAACAAGTTTACGTTACGGAAGCTCGCCACGGCCCTCGCGATTGATCGCGGTCGGATGATCACGCCCGTTACGGTTGGCAACTACGAACGGGGGGTGACGGAACCTCTGTACAACGATGTCGAGTCAATGGCGGCAATCCTGTCGTGTGACATTCATCAGTTGTGCGAGGATGCGCGATGACTGCCTGCGTATACGGATTGTTCAGTGGCGATGACTGCTGGTATATCGGCATGAGCGTGAACCCAACTAGCCGCTTGTAATGGAATATGCGGCCGACGGCCACGAGCTTGATAATCGCCAGCACCTGTTCCCGTCTCGTAGGCGCACGACACCTCGACGCCCGCCACCCAACAATAAGGTGAATCGGCAAACGCTAACCGAACCCACTGACTCAAAGCAGTTCTCAGCAGAGCGCCTCGCCAAGTGGCGCGACCTGCGCGGCCTGTCGCTCACGACTATCGGCAAGAGCGTCGGGCGTACCCGCCAGACAGTGCGCAACTGGGAGGATGGACTTTCGCAGCCAAGGGCTAACGAGATGGCGGCGCTGGCGGAACTCCTGCACTGTGAGATCGACGAACTTTACGAGGCGGCATGAAGGGAGGTGCGATGTGCTCGTAACGACCCCGCGGAGGTGGCGGCCATGGCCCCGGTTGCCGATGGTGGTCGATGATGCCCTGGCTGCCTTGGTGCTGTACGGTTTCGGCGCCGTGGTGCTGCACGAAGCCTTCGGTAGCATACCGGGCTTCCCGCTGTGGACGCTGGTGTTCTTCGTGGCATATGCCGGGTGGGTGCACGGGTACGTGATGGGCAGCCGTCAGATGGGGCCGCGTTGACCGAAGACGAACGCACCGTCATGGCCGTGGTGGTTACCTACCAGGGCTACGACAGCGCCGTGTCGCGCCACCACCTTGCGGCCCGCTTTGGCTGGCACGAACGCAAGGTGAGCGCCGTAGTAGAATCGCTGCGCAAGAACCACCGCCAGCCCATCCTGGCCAACCGAGAGGCGGGCGGGTTCTTTATGCCCACCTGCTTGGAAGATGAGCGCCGGGCGCTGGCGCCTGCCGTGGCCAAAGTGCGCAGCGAGTTCGACACGCTGCGCACCATGTCTGCCACGGTGGCCCACACCCTGGCGGCCGACCTGTTCAGGTTGGTCGAAGGCGACGCACGCACCTACGAGCAGCAGTGCCTGCACCCGCAGTGCAGCAACCCAGTGCCAGCCGGGAACGCAAACTACTGCGGCGTCCGGTGCCAAGACAGCTACCTATACACGGCGCGCAGCGCCGGGTGGCCGGTAGCCCCACGCGAGGAGGCCCTATGACTGAGATACGCTTGACCGAAATGGAAGTGAGCAACTTCAAGGGCATAAAGCGGTTCGTGCTGACAGCCGGCGGCCAGAACGTCACCGTGGACGGCGACAACGCCACCGGCAAGACCACGCTGATCGACGCCTACTTGTGGCTGCTGCGCGGCAAGGACAGCCGCGACAACGCCGCGTTCGAGATCAAGGCGCTGGACGCCGCCGGCAGCGCGCCCAACGATGGGGGCACCGAGCACCGGGTGGAGGCCCAGTTCACGGTGGACGGCGTCGGGCTTACCCTGCGGCGTGCGTACCGCGAGAAGTGGACCAAGCAGCGCGGCAGCGCCACCGAGGAGTTCTCCCACCACACCACCGAGTACCACGTGGACGGTGTGCCGGTGCAGAAACAGCAGTACGACGCCACCGTGGCGGAGCACTTCGGCACCGACGTGGCCCTGCTTACGGATCCGTTCCATTTCAGCCAGCGGCTGCCCTGGAAAGACCGGCGGGTGCTGCTTGGGGAGGTGTGCGGCACGGTCAGTGACGGGCAGGTGATCGAGGCCCACGCAGAGCTGGCCGAGTTGCCCAGCATACTGGCCGGGCGCACCGTGGAGGATGCCATGGTGGTGCTGGCCGCCGCCCAGCGCAGCATGAACAAAGAGATCGACCGCATGCCCGTGCGCATCGAGGAGGCGGAGGAGGCCATGGTGGACGCGCCCGACGAAGCCGCCGCCGCCCAGGCCGCCGAGGAGGTGGTGGTGGGCGAAGCCGAGGTGGCCCGGCTCGGTGAGGAGGTGGCCACCATAGAGGCGGGCGGCGCAGTGGCTACGGCCTCGGCGGCCCTGGCCGAGTGCAAGCAGGCGGTCACCAGTGCGCGCACCGACGCGGCCCGCGACCACCAGGCGCAGCGTAGCCTGCTGGCGTGCGCCCGTGACGAGGCGGGCGACGCCGCGTACCAGGCCCGCACCGCCTACACCAAAGCGGAGGCGGCCGTCACCGGCGACGAAGCAACCCTGGCCACCCTAACGGCGCTCGAGGATAAGCTGAACGCGGCCGAGGAGGCCGAAATGGGCAGCCCTGACTGGGACGATGCCCTTGCCTGGTGTGCCGCCTGCGACCGCCAGCTAGAGCCTGCCAAGGTGGAGGCAGCACGTGCCGCGTTCAATGCCGCCAAGGCCGATAGGCTGCGCAAGCTGCAAGAGCGGCGAGACGAGAACGCCGCCGCCCGGACGGTACTCGAGCAGGCCCGCGACGGGCACGCCGAGAAGCTACAGGAGGCCGAGCACGCCCGCGACGTGGCGGCCAAGGCCCAGGCCACGGCGGCCGATGCCGTTGTGGCGCACGGCCCGGACCCCGAACCCATCATCGATGACCTGTTGGCCGCCCAGGAAGCGGCGGCGGCCAAGCACCGCACCCTGCGCGAGGACGCGACCACGGCGGCCATAGACGCACGCGCCGCACGCGACCGCGTGCAGATGGTGCTGGCCGAGGCGCGCCGGGTGGTGGCTGCGAGCCAGGCGGCCCGGAGCCAGGGCGAACGGGTGGAGAAGCTACGCGGCGACCAGCGGCGGCTGTCTGCCCAGTACGAGGAGGGCGCCCGCCAGCTGTACCTGTGCGAGACGTTCGTACGCCACAAGGCGTCCACGCTGGAGGAGCGGGTTAACGACCACTTTGCGGTGGCCCGGTTCAAGCTGTTCAAGGAACACCAAAGCGGCGGGCTGACCGAGGTGTGCGAAACGCTGTGCGATGGCGTGCCGTACAACACCAACCTAAACCACGGTGCCCAGGTGAACGTGGGCATCGACATCGTGACCACATTGCAGGCCCACTATGGGCGACGCCTGCCCGTGTGGGTGGACCAATGCGAGAGCATCACGTCGCTGCTGCCAACCGAAGCCCAGGTGGTGCGGTTGGTGGTGTCGGCGGCAGACCAGGCGCTGCGCGCCGAGGAGGGGTAAATGGCCAAGGCCAGCGAACAGAAGTTGCAGGTAGTGGGCAAGGACGTGATCGAGCGGGCGCAGGCCCGCATCCGCAAGCTGATCGGCAACAATGAGCTCCAACTGCCGGACAACTACAGCCCGGATAACGCGGTGATGGCGTGGTGGCTGCAACTCCAGACCACCACGAACCGCCAGGGCGTCCCGGTCCTTCAGGCGTGCACCGCCAGCAGCGTGATGAACGCTACGATGGACATGGTGGTGCAGGGCCTGAACCCCGGCAAAAAGCAGTGCTACCCCATCGCCTACGGGAAGGAGCTGGTGTGCCAGCGCAGCTACTTTGGCGACGAGGCCATACTGCGCCGCATCTACGGCGCCGACACCGAGGTGCTGGCGCAGGTGGTGTGGGAAGGCGACAAGGTGGCTATCGCCATCGAGCAGGGCCGCAGCATGGTGACCGAGCACACCACCAGCCTGGACAACCTGAGCGCAGACATTGGCAAGCTGCGCGCCGTGTACGCCATCGCCCACTTCAAGGGTGAGGACCCACGCCCGTCCGTCTGCGAGATAATGACCATGGCCCAGGTGAAAAAGAGCTGGGAGAAAAGCAAGCCATACAAGGCGGCCAAGGCCAAGGGCACCACGCCGCCGCACGAAGAACAGCCGGACGAGTTCGCCAAGCGCACCGTGATCCGGCGGCTGTGCAAGCGGCTGATCAACGCCTCAGACGACCACTACCTGCGCGAAGCGGTAGCCCGCCAGGACATGCTGGTGGTCGAAGCCGAAGTGCAGGAGCGGGTCGAGGA
>SDBT01021430.1_pt1 | contig 10103 bp, 12 predicted proteins | sample 2277101 | NCBI WGS metagenome assembly SDBT01 (sample SAMN10404973, study PRJNA504765) | marine sediment metagenome | isolation source: marine sediment core GS10_PC15, 103 cmbsf | place: Arctic Ocean: Southern Knipovich Ridge | collected 2010
GTGTTGGTAGTTGTGGGGGAGGACCAATCGAAGAAGAGACCAAGAGAACTCAGGCTGGTTACCCGCCAGTCTACTAAGTGCCCCGCGTCATACTGCGTACGGATGAAGGTGTCAGCAGTATCGACAATGTGAAGCTTGGCCAGCGGGGTGATCTGATTGATCCCCATGCGCTCAGTCCCCGGCACGAAGGATATGAACTCGTTGCTGCCACCTGCGTCGGTGACCTTCAATCGTGGGGTGGTAGTGGTAGTTGCCCGGATCTGAGCAATCGCGGTCCCGGCTTCCCGCCACAGCATGAACGGATCGTTGCTCGTACGGTTGAGATCAACACCGCCATCTCCAATCGACAGACCAGGATTCTGCGTGTAGCTGTCACTGACCAACTTATCCGATTGGATCATAAGGTCGGCGTTGTCAGCCAGAGTAACTCTACGCGTGCCAACGGAGTTGTAGCCGTCGAAGATGTTGATATCGCTGGCGCCGATCTGCGTCGTACCGTAGCGCTCAGCAAGGTAGTCGTGGATCTGTGTCGCGGCTGTCACACCAATGTCTTCGTTCCAGACCGCTATCTCAGCGATTTGCATTTCAGCGTCGGTGTCACCACCAACGTTGTTGACCTGGAAGATGACATCGAGGGTGATATTGCCTGCGAGAGTGATCGAGTTGCTGCGGTCAACACCATTGACCAAGATGAACCACTCATTAGTAGTGGCGGCGCGTCGCGCAACGAAGGTGACTACGGTGTCGCCTGCGCCACTGTAAGTAGGGGTGATCTGCGCGCTGCTCGCTATGGGAGTGTCCTCATACACAACGAAGGCCGTTGCCGCATTCACATTCTGGATCTGTAAGCCCGATGATGTCGCGCCATCCTCACCCATCAGGAAATGGTTGGTCGTTGGCGACGACGCAGAGATCACGTAGGTCCCTGCGATGGTCATGGCGCCACCGTACATCACACCGCTAGGTGTAGAGCCAGAGCCACTGACAGACAGTCTGGCGACCAAACCATCATCCTTCTCAACAACAGGTTCGCCATTCACCTCAGCAAGTTGGATGGTCGGGGGAGTAACACCACTGGTGTTGACGAGATTGAACCCGTTACCTGACTTGTCATCCCACTGGGTTACGGGGTCATCAGTAACCAGACCCGTAATAGAGTCGGCCCGATACCACTGGTTGACTGTACCAACCCCACCCGGTGACGATGCTGCCAACCCCGCAGACTGCACATTCAGCACTGCCGTCGAGGGTGCCCCTCCCATACTGGTGAGCCCCTGCTCGTCAACAACCAAGGCCTCACTACCATCTCGATGGTTGACGCGGATGCTGTCGCCCACAGCCACCGCACTTGCCGGCTGGATCGTAACGGCCGTGACCGTCGGCAACAGAGGCTTAAACGTGTGCTCCCCTGTCCACGTAAACCTGAACGGGGTGATCGGATCCTGGTTGATCCCCACCAACTCCGGCGTGTTGTACGAGGTCGTCGCATGCCGATGGGCATGGCTCAGAGGCGTGTAGACAGCAAAATCATCGTCAGCATCATCCGGCACAGTCGAGGAGAAGAACCAGTACGTCTTCTTCCGACGCTTCATCCCGAGCATGCCGACGTCGTTTACGGTGTCCTCGTAGAGCAGCAGACCCTGCGGCTCGATTGGTGGGAAGGTCTCCCCCGTGAACCAGCTCACCGTCAACGGCAGCCGTTTCAGCAGGTCCCGGACCTTCTGCTCTACCCTATCTGGCATCAGACTCTCCGGTATCCCAGCCGCCACAACCAGTTGGTCATCGACTTGGCCCGACGATCAACGGTCATCTCGTGGACATCTTTGTCCTCAGCATGCATGGCCTCATGAACCGCGGCCTCGAGGAACAACTTTGGAGGCTGATCTTTGCGAAGGTACAGCTGCCGCTTATCCCACCCAGGCACCTCGGCAAAGCCGTCGAGCACGTCAATGATGATCTTGTACCGCAGCCCGCGAAACGTGTGCGTCTTGATTACCATCGGCAGTCATACCTGCTCAGCTTTATTTGCCACCGAGAGGTCGACCCAGGCTTGAGGCCCTTCTTCGTGTTCTTCCGCTCGATGATAAAACCGTTGTGGCCGATGACTGCCGGCCGGTAGGCCTTCTCTTCCGCGTAGTCGGCGTGAACGTGTCGATTCGGGTTGAACACCTTCGCCGTTTGCGGCGTAATATCCGTTGGGTACGCTTTGAGGTAGGTCCCGCCATTGACATACACGACGTCGTCCTTGAGCAGACGCAGCGCGCCCGTCCTCGCAATGCTCACTCGCACCTCGGGGAAGTCGACCAGCTCGTGGTCGTGACCCATGAGGTAGACGTCCGCGACGATGTTCTCCTTCATCCGATTCAACGCGTTGACCTTGGCGCCCTTGCTCCGTGCCGATCCGATCCCGTGGTGCCAGAAGACCGTCACGATGTTGGTTTGATCCGCGTTCTTCGACGACAACCGCAATCGGATGCCCGCCGAATAGCCAAGGAAAGGCAGATTCAGACGCTCGGCCACGTCTTGCGATGGATTGAATTCGTTGTATTTGGCGACGGCTTTTTCGTGGTTGCCCATGCCCACTCCGATCCCCCACTCCCGGATCGATTTGAACTCTTGGGCCAGTACCCGCGCCTCTGCCTGATGCAAATCCTTGCCGATGTTCTCGTGGAACCTCGGCCTCACCGAACTCGAGTCGAACCGCTTGTCCCGCGGCCCAATCCCGTTCGACCAGTCCCCCCCGCCAATCCAGTAGTGGTCGCCGGTCTCGGCCAGCTTCTTGAACATCGAGATGTCTGAACGCAGCTTCTTCGCATCGCATCCCGGCGCCGCCCTATGGATATCCGTGAAAAGATGAATGTGGACTGGGTCGTTGCCCTTTGCTGTCGTAATGTCATAGTGTAGAAGTTCCATGGTTCCCTTCCCCCCCGAAGTTCTCTGTTACTACCTCCCAGCCTTAAGGCCGTCTTCGATCGCCTTGAGTCTGCGGATGATCTCGGCGTACTGACTCTCCACAACGCTGACCCTGTTGGCCACCTCGGTGTGCCCTTCCAGAGCTTCATGCTCTATCTTCTCCGTCTCCAACGTATCCAGACGTTGAGACAGACCACCTGCGAAGAACACCCCGGGAACCATCACCGCAACGAACAAAATGAACCCAATCACCTCGGCCCATTTCACATGCAGGTTTACCCCCCCTTCTTTCCTCTCTGTGACCATGAAGCCTCCTACGGAGTCACTGGGGCCAGGGAGAACCAATTGGTTCCATCGCTGTACACCCAGAGAGTTTGATTGTTGGCGTCTACCGGTACCGTAGCGCCGCCATCAATTGTTTCCGAGCCTTCCGTGGCAACAGTGATCGTATCCGTCCCAGCTAACCCCCCCTCATCCCGGATGACGTAGAGCTTCCCTGACACATTCGCAGCAGTCTGCAATGTGATGGTGTAGGCCGACCCCGTCGAAGTGATCCCGATGATCCCAGCATTGAGTTCAATGTTGCCCGCGGCTCCAATAGCCTGCCGCCGGCCCAGAGAGTAATCAACAACGCGTTGGCTCATGACTGCTCCACCTCCGGCGTCGGCGCCTGTAGAGGCCACACGACCTGCGGCACGTCCGAGGAGTTCGTGATCAGCAGGTCGACCACCGGGAACCCCCCACTGAGCCACCCGTGGAACGAGCCCCCCGTCGCCGTCAACATGTACTTGTTCGCGCTGGTCTCGTTGCCGGCGTTGTCCGTGAAGATCGAAATGTCCGACCCATCCAACGCCAGCGAGCTTGGCGCCGATCCGTCTACCCCCACGTTCAGCAGCCAGTCGTTCTCAGCTACCGTAACGGCGGTCGTCACCACCAAGATGTCGTCCACAGCAGACACCGACGTAACCCCGACGATCTTCGCCGTGTTCGGAATGTAGAGCGTCCCGTCCCCGAAGGCAGTCGGAGTGCAGACCATGAAGAAGTCGCTAGCCGCAAACTCCCCCAACCCATCGACCGAGAGGTTGCCGCCGGCCGCGATCGTCCCAGCGGTCCTGACCGAGCACCCCACCTGGAATGGGTAGACCCGATAGCTCGTCTTGGCGAAGAGCCCAGCGCCCGGCCCCACGGACGCAACCGTCCCGCCGATACGAGGCTTGGTAATTATTCCTGTCAGAGCCATAGATCAGCCTCCCCGCGAAACGCGGATGTACACGGTGTTCGGGTTCAGCACCTCGAACCCAGAGCCAAACGGCAGCGAACCTGATTCCTCTGGGTAGATGCTCATGTGGTTGGCCTGGAGATTTCTGTTGGCCGCCGCCTTGGCGCCATCGATCGTGTCCAGGAACTCCTTGTAGAGGGGGCGCCACACGTTCGGCTGCTTCAGGTAGCGCCACCGCGCGGCGAAGTACTCCCCTCCCGAAATCAAGGCCTCGCGGGTCTCCTGGAGGATTATCAGGGAGGACACCTCGCTGGGGCGCTGCACCCGAGCGATGTACGTGAAGATCATCTTGCCGGTCTCGCCTACGTCGAGCTTCGGCCAGATGAACAGCGCGACCGCGTCCTTCTCACTTCGCAACGAAGCGTACTTCGGAGCACCCGTCGTATCATCGTCCACACCCAAGGACCGAAACAGATCCCAAGGCTGCCACTCGATCCTGGTGATCTTGGTCCCGTCAGGATCGAAGGAGTAGGCCGCATCCGTGGGCCAGCCCCAATCCGCCGGAAGTACGAACTGATCCGCGTCGGCTACCCACTCAGCGTCGCCGCTGTCGTAGGTGACCTCAGCCCGGCGGTACAGGAACGTACCTGCCATGTTGATGCGGTCGGCTGCGCGGTCAAGGAAGCGAAGTGCTCGGTCTCGAGTAGCAGCGTTTAGCTGCCCACCGATGAGGCTCGCGACCTCATCGACCATGACATCTACAGTCTGTAGATTGGAGTCAAGGCTCGTCTCCGGCGGTACCTGCAGAGGGGTCGTCACAGTCGGGCCCTCCCGAGGGGGCTACTTCGGCTGGCTCTAGACCTCCTGAGGGGGCAGCGAAGGGCTGGACCGCAGGGGGATCACTAGGGAGACGCATATCCTCCGCGCTTTCGATGCGCGGGCGGGCAAGGGCCTCCTCTATGACAATCTGCAGCTCTTCTCGACCGCTGTCAATCGTCCACCCGTCACACAGGGCCTCGTAAGCTCGATCGGCAATCTCCGCCCGCATTTCAGGACCCTTGAGCATCGCCTGCATCGCCTCAGCCCACTGGGCCGGCGTGTTGTCGATCTTGATGGCCGCGTTGTCCGGCACGTCTGTCTGGTAGGGCCCCACGTCTGAACACAACAAGGGAATCCTCTGGGCCGCGGCCTCGAGCCACTTGATGTTGCTCTTGCAGTCGTTGAAGGGATCCTCCTTCAGTGGCGCGATGGCGAAGTCGAAGCCACCCCAGGCCGCCACAGACGCATACTCCTCGAACGTCACCCAGGGCATCGCCACCACCTTCCCGGGCATCTCCCTAGCAATCTCCTGCATCCAGTCCGGCAGCGACCCAAAACACATCAGCCGCCAGGGCACCCACTGCTGACGAATGGCAACCTCAAGCCCTTGACGCACATCCTCGAGATCCCCGAAGTGCGCCGCCGCCCCTCCATACAACACCCGAACGTGATCGTCGCTGGCCCGATCGGGATCCTTCTCCAACCCCTCCCAATCCTTCAGGTCGATCCGGTTGTGAACCACCCGCACCGCGTGCGCCTTATCAGCCAGCGCCTTGCCTAGCGCCTTCGTGCTTACCGTCACCATCTCCGCGTTCCGCATGTGGTTCAGCCCAGATTCCACCGACTCCTGCCCCGGCTGATACCGCTTATGCGCGGGGTTCCACCACGGCACCCCGGTGAACAGATCGTCCGTGTCCATGACCATCCGGCACCCCTCCGAGTAGTGCCGATACCCCGCCCACCGACTCCACTCCCTGTTCGACACCGCCCGATCAACCATGAGCAGATCGTACCGGCCCACGTTCTCCTGCAGCCACAGGTCAGGCCACTCGTCCTTCACCTTGGTCTTCTTCTTGGGTACCAACGCCTTCCACCAGGGCCGGTTGAAGAACGTCACGTCGTAGCCCATCTCCTTCGCCAACCCCGCCTGCAGACGCGCCCGGTAGTACCCCACCGCCGTATCCTGTCGGTACAACCAAAGGATCTTCGGCTTCTTCATGCCGTCCCCGCCTCGCTGACCACGTCGTCCAGCTTGAGTTCTTCAGCCTCCGGCTTGCACGCCTCGATCCGTAGGTCACGCCACCCGCACATCTCGCTGGGCGAATCCCCCGCCTCGATGATCTCGAACCCGATCGTCTCCAAGAGATCGCCAAGGGTCGCAAGATCCCAGCCCATGTAATGACCCCACCCATTCTCTTCCTGCCGCTCCCGATCGCTGTAGAACCCCTGCAGCGCCGGCTCTTTCTTCCCCTCAAGATAAGCCTTGCAGCACTTCTCCATGTCAGGACACTCGATGATGAGTTCCCCCCCAGGCTTCAGCACCCGGTACACATCTTGGAGATGCTTGACCGCGTCGTTGTACGTCATGTGCTCGATGAAGTGCCCATGGAAGATCAGCTGGGCTGAGTTGTCCGGAATCCAGTCCAGCTTCTTGCAGTCCATGATCGCATCGGCCCCCGGGCACCGCGCGAAGTCGGTGTTGCACATCTCCGGGAAGTGCTTCCCCCCACACGCCAAGTGATACCGGTTCCCGTAGAACTTCCCGAGAGTCTGCGCGAACAGCCGGTGGTTCGCAGGGGACGGCACCTTCCTTCCCTTCCCAGACCCGATGTGCCAGACGTACCCGGCGTCAGGAAAGAAGTCCACCGACGACGGACCGTTCTCCATCATCCACCGAGCGGCATAGTCGAAATCATGCAGCCCATAGGTGAACCTTTCATCGAACCCCCCGATCTCCAGATGCGCCCGCGTCTGCGTCAGAAGGTGACCCCCCGTGCAGATCGACCATTTCCTCCCGGGCCTGTACCACCTCTTCAGACGATGATCCTCCTCCTCCTGCAGGAAGGTCGGAAGGCGCCCCTCGTCCAGATCACGAATGGAGGGTAACGATGTGTCGACGTAGGACTTGGGGCAGCAGATCAGCATTTCGTCGCGCGTCTTCTCCGCGACCTTGAGCGTGGCCGCCATGGAACCCGGCGCCAGGATCTCGTCCCCCTCCATCAGCAGCACCTGATCGGTCGACACGTACCGCATGCCCTGATTCAGACTCTCGCACAACCCAAACTTCCGCCTTTGGTGTTCGAGAAATGCGATATCCAAACCCTCAAACAGTACCTGACTAGGGACTGCCCCCTCCAACCGTAGTTTGGTCTCCGACCAAGGCCCGTCACTACAGAAGAACACCTGCTTGATATGCTCTGCGTTCTGCTGCAGGCCCCACACGACCCAAGCCCAGTACTTCGTTATCTGCCTCGGGTAAGTTGCGATGACGACATCGACTTTCATGTGTACACTCCGTCGTACTTTGGCTGCCACACAGCATCTAAGGCTTGTGTGAGGTTCTCAGGGCTCAACTCTAACCACGCAAATTCATCTCGAATGAGCCAAGGCTGATCATAATGAATGAGACACTTCTCCTCACCCTTGAGAATGTCGTAGTTCCGCTGAAACCTCCCCCGCCAAAACTCGAGCAACCCAGGAACCGCTCCGTACGTGTACTTGTCCAGCAGCACATCCTGGAACCTGCGATCCAGGAATACCCACTTCGCATCCGGGAATATCTTCCGCCAGTTGTCAAACGTCATCACCGTCCGCGGATCCTTCCACCCCCAGACCTGATCCTCCCCTAACCCTTGTCTTCGCATCTCCACGTAGATACGTTCACGAAGATCCCCAGCCTCCTCCTCAGTAACCTGAGGCACGTAGGTCTCTGGCAATTGAAGTTCTCGAGCCCTATCCACCCCCGCCTTCATGATCCACCGGACGTTGTAGTTTTGGATGTGAATGTTCTCCCAGTAGTTCTTCTCCTCCGTCTTCCGTACCTCTCCGACAAACATCCCACACCTATGCAGGATCTCCATCAGCGCTGAGCTTCCACTGTGCCCTACCGTGGTGACTATGACAGGCGGTCTCATGGAGTAAGCACCTCGCACTTCTGCACTGGAGGCTTCGACCACGTCCAGCATCCCTCCTCGTCATAGAGGGCCTTGCACCGTTCGTACAGATCCATGTCGATTGTTGCGTCCGTCACGTGCCCTCCGTACACTGGCATGTTCTTCCATGGCACCCAGTTGCTTGGCTCAAAAATGTCCGTGAACAGTACAACCTTGCGCGAAGCCACAGCTACCTGATGCACCAACATGTGATCGATGTGCCCGTACTCGCCCCAAGGGTTGTGCGTGAAGACCGTATCCGCCCCCTCCAGAGCCTTTCCAAACTCCCCCAGAGCCTTGGACAGCGTCTCGTCCCTCGTCGGCAGCTGGTAGAACCCAGACGGGTAGCCAAATCGCACTACCTCTACCCCGAGGATCTTACCGATCTTCTCGAGCACCTCCCCCCGCTTAGCACACCACTGCCTCTCCGGATTGTTCCGGTCGTCACTACACGCCACAATCTTGGTCGCATGGTGCAGCGCCGGCCAGCACCACAACAACTCGTCGTCAGGGTGTGCAACCAAGATTGTAATATTTCCGAACTCTTTCATGTCCAACATGTATCACGATCGCATTCCCGATCCCTTCATCCTCGCCGCAAACGCACCATTGCTTCGGTAAGAGGCAGGGAAAGAACTTGCAGTTTTCTAAGGCTCTCCACCACGTCAAAGGCCCCCGGTTCGGACGATGCTTCCCCAGCCGCATCACTTCCTTCAAGACTTCTGCGACCTTGGGGTTCCTCGAATCCGCCGACTGAATCGCGCAGTTGAGCGCTGGCCCCCACCCCCCGGTTACGCCGAAGTCCGTGCTACCGTCCGCCCCGATCTCGGCGTCAATCTTCATCAGCCACCGCGGGTTCATCGGCAGACACATCCCGAAGATCTCCGTCAACGGGATGATCGATCTGACAGCTCCGGACACGATCCACATATCCAGGTCGAAGGCCACCGCCACACCCTCAGCGTCCAGCAGCCCCTTGGCCTTGTAGAAGTTCCCTGACCGCCACAGCTGCCGTGGGTGATCCTCCAGACGCTCCACGATGTGAACCGTGTCGAACCCCGGGGACTCCTTATCGGAATACAGGACGAACTCGGCCTCCGGGAAGTGCTCCCGAATGCTCTTCAGGTTTCCCGTCGGAGTCTCCCGCCCGAAGTCAGCGAAGATTATCTTCAAGACTCTCCACCCTCCTCATGGCGTCGGCCCAGTCCCCTTTGAAGCGGATGAAGGGGAAGGGCATCCTTTCGATCTGATGAATGGCGTCGTCGTACAGGCTGGTCCAGGGCGGCTTCGTCTCCCACTCCCTCGATAGATCATCAATCAACAGATCCGGCGGATCCTCCTTCAGCCACTTGAGCTTGTCATCCACCGAGTCAGTCGTGATTATCCCCATGACGGGAAAGGTGTGCAGCTGCAGCCACATCTGCGTGTCCACTACTGCATTCTTCCAGAACCGCGCGGTGAACACGATCACATCGTCGTACAACTCCGCCAGCCGCTTCACAGCGTCCTTAGCCCCCGGCAGCGGCAGATCCAACAGAGTCCTCCCCGCCACGAACCGCTCCTCATAGATCTCCTTGTCGTAGACCTCGCGAATGCGCTCGTGCGCGTTGTTCAGGGTGCAGTCCAGATCAACGTACACTTTCGACATCGACAGCCTCCTTCGCCGCCGCAAAGGCCTCGAGGAACATCGCCTTCTTGTCCAACCACTTCCAGTAGAACGGAATCCGCTTCTTCAGTTCGTCCTCATTAGCCAGGAGGAAATTCACCAACTCCGGCTTGTTCGGGTTGTGGAACGGCGGACGGTAATCCGGATCATCGTGATACCCGCAACTGAAGTGGTTCTGCGTCTCGATCAGGTAGGGCTCCCCCTCAGAACTCTCGATGACGTCGACCCCAAGCAGATGCCCCATGTGTGCTTTCACTGCGTTCACTAGCATGTCGTGGTTCTTCTCGCAGAACTCGGCGCACCTCTCCTGCATCTTCACCCAGACATCCGACTC
>SDBT01021431.1_pt1 | contig 10103 bp, 9 predicted proteins | sample 2277101 | NCBI WGS metagenome assembly SDBT01 (sample SAMN10404973, study PRJNA504765) | marine sediment metagenome | isolation source: marine sediment core GS10_PC15, 103 cmbsf | place: Arctic Ocean: Southern Knipovich Ridge | collected 2010
CCCATATTTAAAACAAGTTGTTCAGCGGCAGATGCGGTACCACCCGTTGCTAACAAATCATCAACTAATAAAATATTTTGACCCGGTGCGATTGCGTCTTTTTGAACTTCCATAATCGCTTGGCCATATTCGATATCATAAGCAAGTTCTAAAGTTGGGCCAGGTAGCTTGCCTTTTTTTCGAATCATCATCATGCCTTTGTTTAATTGTGCGGCAATTGAACAAGCAAAAATCAAGCCACGAGACTCTGCGCCAGCCACTAAATCAATCGGCTTATCTCTGAAATGTTCACAAATTTGGGTCGTGATATAAGTCATAGCTTCCGCGGATTTTAAAATCGGTGAGATATCTTTAAACACAATGCCGGGTTTTGGAAAGTCGAGAAAGTCTCTGATGTAATCTTGTAAATTCATTGGTTATCCTTATCTAGATTGAGCGCAAAGTATAACGAAATTATTGTTGGTTTGCATGTCGATCGATGAATTATTCTGATAAAATTTATCATATGAAACTTATTCTTGGTTCGGCATCAAAATGGCGTCGGCAAATTCTTCACAATGCGGGATACGATTTTTCAACGATGTCTCCAGATATTGATGAAAAGCAAATTCGTCATGCTGACCCGAATCAGCTTGCTCTCTTAATTGCACATGCAAAAGCGGATGCTTTATTGCCTAAAATTACTGAGCCTGCCATATTAATCACGTCAGACCAAGTCGTGTTTTGTCATGATCAAATTTTTGAAAAGCCATCATCTGAAATAGAAGTACGAAAATTTTTAAATAGCTATCAGCAACATGATGCTGCAACGATTACAGCTATCGTTGTTACAGACACAGCTACTGGACAAAGAGAGCAGGGGGTTGATCGAGTCAATGTCGTTTTTAACCCGATTCCAGAAGGCGTTATTAATCATATGATAGCAGAAGGTGAGGTGTTTAGCTGCGCTGGCGGGTTTCAAATTGAAGATGAAAATGGCAAATTAAATCCTTATATTAAAAAAACTGATGGCGCGATTGATAGCGTGAAAGGGCTGCCACTTCAATTGTTAAATGAGTTGATTGCAAAGGTTCAAAATAATGCGCTCGAATAATCGCTTGGTTTTTATCACAGTTTTTGGGCTGCTCCTCATTCTATTGCTTGGTATATGGCAAGAATTATCAATGCCATTTAATGATGATATTTGTTATGCCATTTTAGTCGTTCAGAAGCTTGTGCAAGGAAAACATTATTTTACGGATTTTATGAATACCAATCCGCCATTAGCTTTTTATATTTATTTGCCCGTTCTTTTGATCCATACATTATTTCATTTTAATATTTTTCTCTCACATCGACTTTATATTATTTTTATCGCGCTTTCTTCATTATTTTTGTCGAACTATTTGCTTGGTAAATTGCTTGAAGATAAATGCGATATTTTAAAGAGCGTTTTGCTATTAGTGTTAACTTTTTCATTTATCCTGTTGCCTCATTATGAGTTCGGTCAGCGTTCTCATATTGCAGTAATGTTGATTTTTCCGTATCTGATTTTGTTGATGCTCAGATTAAAAAATATTAAAGCTAGCTTAAAGATTAATTTATTAATAGGAATAAGTGCCGGCATTGGTTTTGCCTTGAATCCTTTTTATCTTTTTCTATTTTTCTTCTGTGAGATTGTTCGAACTATTAAGAGGAGACCTAATGCAGATTGGTTAACATCAGAGGCGACCATCATTTGTCTAATTCAAGCTCTCTATTTTGTTTTAGCTTTACGTTTTTACCCGAACTATTTTCATAAGATAATTCCATTGGCCTATAATGTTTATTTGCCTGCATACACCAAGTCGTTTATTGCTTTATTAAAATATCCATATGCTGCTTTCTCGGCGATCATCTTAATTGCTTCGATTTTTTTATACAGACTATGTCGAACAAAAGAGCTTGCTTTTATTTTTATAATTGCCAATATTTCCTTCTTATTAAGCTATTTTTTGCAAAGAAAAATATTTTATTATCATGTACTGCCTGCAATGACTGTTGCAACGCTGCAGTCTTGTTATTTAATTTTCGAATTGGCTGCGCAATTAAAAGCAAAAACAAAAGGCTTTACACCGCTAAGCAAAACAACCGCTTTGATTTTTGTTATTGTGTTTTTGATTTGTGTTCCTCTGTTTTTTACTTTCTATTTGTCGCTCTGGCTGCACAAAAATAAAGAATCTTCTTATGTTCCTTTTGTCAATTTTATTGGCTCAATTACAAAACCGAATCAGAGCGTCGCCTTCTTTACGTTTTATCCATCCTTTTTATATTCAGCTTCTATTGAGACAAAAACTCATGTGGCTTCTCGGTTTGACGGATTTTGGTTTTTGCCAGGCATGATTAAGTTTCCTCATCAATACAGCGTGCAAAAATATAAAAGTGAATTGATTGGCGCTGTTGTCGAAGATCTTAAGACCTACAAACCAAATTATATATTTATCGATAAAAACAAAACGGGCAATTATTTTGGTGGCAGGACATTTGAATATCTGAAATTCTTTAAGCAGAGCCAATCATTTCGTGCTGAATTTAGCCACTATACTTTTTTTAAAACGTTTAAAGGTTTTGCGGTTTATAAACGAGGTCGTCATCCCGCAGCATGACGCTTCTGTTAACCAACAACCGTTGGAATGCCAGAATGTCTCCTGACAACTGCATCTATCTGAGGCCAATTAATATTTGCCGTTTGCCCATAACTTGCATTTTGAATGATGGCTCTCACAGGAAGCATGCTGCTTTCATACATACCTTCTTCATGACTAATGCGTTTATGTGATTCTAGATACAAACGTCCATTCTGCCAACCGGCTTTCGTTGGATAGTATATAATATTAACTGTTGTCCGCGGCTTCACGTCATCATAAAGCGTCGTGATATCACGATTGTAGAGCCTGATACAGCCCGAACTAACCATTTTGCCGATAGTTGTGTAGTCATTTGTGCCATGCATAACAAATCCATGCATAGCCAAATATAATGCATAATCACCCAGTGGGTTTTCTGGACCTGGAGGCACAATATCAGGTAACTGTCTGCCATATTTTTCGAGCGTGTATTTTTGTATTGATTTTGGCACATTCCATTCAGGCGCTTCTTCTTTTCTCACGATATAAGTTCTGCCCAATGGTGTACGCCAACCCGATTTGCCCAGAGCTATAGGGAAGGTGTAAACGACATTGTCATTTTTTGGAAAATAATAAACGCGCATTTCAGCGATATTGATCACGATTCCGTGGCGATATTGTCTAGGAGGCAAAATGTATTGGGTTGGAATAACTAGCTCTCTATCGCTTCTGACGGTGTTTCTACCGAGCCCTGGATTGGCATCAAGTAATTCGGTATATCCCACATCATATCGAAAAGCGATGTCGCTAATTGATTCACCTTGATAAGCGTTGATGGTTTTCATCATGCCAATCAGATCGTTGCCGTTTCTGGGCAGTGAATAGAGGCCATCAGACAGTTCTGCAGTAGAATATGTTGGACCAGATCCTGAGTGCAATATATTTTGCATCAAGGCACAGCTGGATAATAAAAATAATATTAGAATAAGAAATGCAGTGTTTGAAAGCTTTTTAATAATATTCATCAATTAATTAAAGCGAAAAAATGCTTGTTTGTAAATGATTTTATAATAAGAATTAGAAGTTGAAAACTGAGCTATTTTAAACCACAATCTTAGAGTCTTCCGTGGTTTCATAGGGGACGCAACGGACAGGTCTCGACCTGTCCCTACAGGCGGAACAACATACTATGTTGCCCCTACAATATTTCGAAAAAATTATGGGGGAAAATAGAAATTAGAAATTTGTATTTCCATTAGCGATGAAAATATATCACATCGGCAAAAATCGTTTAGCGATCGCCACAGCTTCATCAATTGTATGAACGTGTTCATGAAAAAGAATTAATGCGCGGCCAATTTGAAGTGCTAGTCGATCAAGTTTCGCTCTTGCTTTTGTATCTTTAATATCAGCAATGTCACTCACTTTAGCAATGCCTAATGTTCGTCGAATCATGACACAGCCTGCAATACCAATGGCATCTTGAAAAATTCGAGTAATTTCTTTTTGACGTAAGAGGGCGTGATCATCAATTCCGCCAGGATAATTCCAAAACTCATCTTTACTTTTTTTAATGTGATCTTTCCACAGCGCGTTATATTGATCAACAAATTGGTTCCAAGTATCTTTTATTGTTTTAAGTATCCATACTTGATACTCACTTGAATCGTTATTTAACAAGACTTTTTGACGATAAGAATGAGCCACGTAAGCAAGCAGCATGTTGCCGATAAAAAGTCCTGGATCGAAACCTGCAGGACCGTAAAAAGCAAATTCAGGGTCTATGATATAAGTCTCATTTTCATTTGCCATAATACTGCCAGTGTGAAGATCACCATGCAACAAACAATCCGTGTTATTCATAAAGCGTTGGCGAATTCGAGAAACTTCAACGCGTAAATCTTTATCATCGTGAATAAAAGCAATGTCTTCTGGTAAGAGGTCAGGGCTATAGCTGTTGCTGTCAGCATCATAAAATGGATGTGTAAAAATAAACTTTTCAGTCAGATCGCAAAGTTCTTTATTAATAAATTTTTTAACAGCTTCTTTTTTATTAAAGCTATTCAAATACCAATCAGAGGTATAAAAGAGCGTACGTGCTAAAAATGTTGATACATGCTCGGCAAGTTTAGGAAAAATTTTCCCCTCATTCATTTCGCTGCGCACAATTTTATGCTTATTTAAATTTTGCATAATAATGAGCGACATATTTTTATTCGCATAATAAACATCAGGCACGCATTCGGGATAAAGCTCATTATGTTTTTCAAGCGCCATAATTTCAAAATTCATTCTCTCGCGGCTTAGCGGCCAAGAATCACCAGCACATCGCAAATAAGGCACGGCTTGTTTTAAAACGGCGGTTTCTGTAGGCTTATCCTGGTTTGTCACTTTAAAAACAAAATTAAGATTACCGTCACCGACTTCTTCAATATTGAGCGATTTAAATGAGGAAAAAATCTTGCTCATTTCATCAATACTTTTAAGATAAGCGGGAATAGTTTCAGTTGTTAGTATTTTATAATCCATATCTTCATCCAAATAGTTTTTTTAAGTTGATATCAAACGGTGGTTCAATGATTCCTTTTTCCGTTATAAAGCCTTTAATCAAGGCTTTTGGCGTCACATCAAATGCAGGATTACAGACTTGAATAGATTCAGGCCCGGTTCGGCGTTCGCCAAAAAAGGTAACTTCTTCATCGTCGCGCTCTTCAATAACAATGTCATCACCAGACAATGTTGCAAAGTCAATCGTCGAAGAAGGACACGCAATATAAAAAGGAATGTTAAAGTATTTTGCCAAAATTGCAACACCATAAGTACCTATTTTATTTGCTGCATCGCCATTTGCGGCAACGCGATCACAGCCAGTTATAGCCACATCAACTAAGCCTTTTGACATGACATAAGCCGCCATATTATCGCAAATTAAAGTGACATCAATGCCTGCTTGTTGCAATTCCCAGCTTGTTAAGCGAGCGCCTTGTAGAAGAGGGCGAGTTTCATCAGCATAGACTTTAAATTTTCGGCCGGCATTATGTGCAAGATACATCGGTGCCGTTGCTGTGCCTAACATTGAAGTGGCAAGTGAGCCTGCATTGCAATGAGTTAACACGCCGCAACCTTCTTTAATTAAAGGCAGGCCTGATTCTCCGATCCCTTTGCAAATTGCAATGTCTTCGTTATGAATATTAATGGCTTCTTGTTCTAAAATTGCAAAAAGCTCATGCATATCTTCTGTTGATGTGGATTGTGCTTTTGAAACCATTCGATTTAATGCCCAACTCAGATTGACTGCTGTTGGTCGCGAAGAATTAAGATATTGCGCAGCTTGTTCAAGCGCCATTAAGCATTTATCGCGAGAAAGATCACATTTATCTTTAATGCCGTATAAAAGGCCATATGCTGCAGCCACACCAATTGCTGGCGCGCCTCGAACTTTTAATTGTTTAATAGAATCCCACACTTGTTCGATTGATTCTTGTTTTTCATAAATCACTTCAACAGGAAGTTTAGTTTGATTAATTAAAGTTAACGCACCATTTTCCCAGAAGAGGGTGCGCGCAGCTTTTAGCATTGCTTCAGTTGATCCTGCAATCATTTTATCTCCTCATACAAATTAATAATTCGTTCAGCTGCTTCAGCAATATTTTTTCCAAAAGCAATCACGCCATCTTGGTGGCCACCCATGACGAGAATTTTTTGTGTCGGAAGATCTGAAGTCTGATACAGCTTCTCAATTGCAAGCGCCATTTCAGGTGTGCCATAAGCAATGCTCGCATCCGTTGTGGGCACTTGATAAATCATTTTTTCCCAAAGCGAAGCGTTGTGGACGTGAACCACTGCGCCGATATTTCGATCAGCTCTGTAAAGAACCGCATGACTCATCGATTCTGAAGAAGCTTGATTTGCGCCCCAGCTCCACACGCGATTTTTTGCAATATCAAAATTGGTTACTCGGGAATAATCATGTTGTGACAGTTTTGGTAAATGTCCAGTGGAAGAACCGCTAATCCAAAATTCACGACGAGAATAATCTGCTCTCATGCTAATGTTTCCAAAGCCAATGCCATCTTCAGGATAAGCGCCTATCAATCCAAGCAAATAAAGTCGATCACGACAGTGATTAATTTCAGAAAAATAAGGTTCAGGAATGACAATCGAATGTTTTGTCCAGCGACAATCATATTTAATATAACCATCATCATGAATAGCGCTTGTCATGAGAAATCCTCGAGTAGGGGTGCCAGGCTTAAGCCTGGCACCGAACTGAATTCTAGCTTGGCACCGAATTGAAGTCAAAAGTTAGATCAGTTAAGCTAAACCTGGCGCTTTTAAGAAAGTGCTTTGAAAAGATAGCTATACTTATTATTCGCGCTCCAGGCATACCAACCATCAACATTGGCATCTCTAACCGCTTGGACTTGAGCGCGAATATATTGAATACGTTGTGTGGATGACATTTTATGTCGATAATTATACATTTCAATATAGGCATAAACGTGAAAAGGAATTTTGCCAAAAAATTGTTTATCTAGGGCCATTAAAGAATCATAAACTGTTTTATATGGTCTCGTAGAATAATATTTATAAGGCTCATAATGCGATGGATAAAGCATGGGAGCAAGCACGTCAATATTATCTGCAAATAACACGACATTTTGGCCAATTCTCTTTGATGCGCCAAAAGTTGTTTCACCAAAAACAGCAACTTGTAATGGAATATTCATTGGTTTTAAGCGCCGTTTAAACCAAGCGATCACACGATTAATGTTGATTGCATTTTCAGAAGAGGGTTCCTGTTTTGAACTATATCGAATATAATCCAGCTGAATTTCATCGGCGCCCATTTTAATAGCGTATTCAGCTAATTTATATTTTTTTTGCCAATATTGTTCATTGGTGACTTGATTATGAGATCCGCCATGTGGGAAAATGATAATTCTGGCAACATACCTTATGCCGCTTTTTTCGACAAGTTCGATATTTCTCTTATAATATCTTGATCGATAGCTCGCATCGATGACAAACGTATTAATCCCTGCCGCTTTGGATCGGCGAATGAGTGATTTTAAGGTGGATGTCTTTTGAAGTGTATATTGGGTGAGAAATATTCCTTTGACGAAGCTACTTGCAGATACATCAAAGCTCATCATCGTTAAAAACATGATGAAGCACACACACACAATCCCTTTTCTTGATAAAATCCCTTCCATTCGATAAATTTAGCAAAGTTTTCGGAATTAAACAACCATCTGGGATTATTAAGCTACCCTTTATAGGTGTGTTTTCAGATATTCTCTCAAATCCTCAACTTACTATAGATATTCAAATTTTGTGGCTAAAAACTCTTCCATTAAGGTAAATCATCTTTTATACTCCCCATGGTTATTATATAAACAGAATGTAAGTTTCGGCCTGAAACGCCCCATAATTCACTCTTCAGTAAAAGTAATGCTTATGAAAACTAAGAAGCTTAATATCACCGCGGTTATCGTCTGTACCTTAGCCTCATTATTTTATCTCTATGATTTTTTGGTGCGAGTGATGCCAAGCGCCATGACTGATGAGCTCATGGGCTACTTTCATATCGGTGCAGCAACTTTAGGCGTCATGGTTGCCGTTTTTTATTATGCCTATGCTGTTATGCAAATTCCTGCAGGTTTGATGTTTGATAGAATAGGAACGCGCTTGCTTTTAACGATTATGGTTTTGATCTGTGCTGTTGGCGTACTTCTTTTTGGAATCAGCGATAGTATCATTATTGCCACGATAGGACGATTTTTGATTGGATTTTCCTCTGCGTTTGCTTTTCTTGGCGCACTAGTGATGGCTGCTCGATGGCTTCCTCATAAATATTTTGCATTGTTTGTTGGGCTTGTTCAATTGTTAGGTTGCGTAGGAGCAATTGCAGGTGGAGGGCCAATTGCGATAGCAGTTAAACATTTTGGCTGGCGAACCACTAATTTTGTTGTAGCATTAATTGGGGTTGTTTTAGCAATTTTATTTTGGGTTTTGTTGCGAGATCATCCAGAAGGCGCAACTGACGAACAAAAGAATTTCCATAATATCCGTGTTTTAGCTCAATTAAAGTCTGTTTTTAAAAACAAACAAAACTGGTGTATTGCAATTTATGCCTTTGCCATTTGGGCACCGACAACTATATTTGCTGTCTTATGGGGCGTGCCCTTTATTAAAACGCTATATCATCTTGATGCAACGTCAGCGACTATCGCGGTTTCTTTTGTTTGGATCGGCATTGGAATAGGGTGCCCGTTAATCGGTTGGTGGTCTGATCAAGTGGGGCTACGACGATTACCGATGATTGTTACTTCTCTTTTAGGCATAGTTATGTCATGTATAATAATCTATTTGAATATCTTGTCGATCCATTGGATGTATGCCGTGTTATTTTTATTTGGCATTGCCATTTCAAGCATGGTGATTTCTTTTGGATTAATTACTGATATTAATTCGTCTACAACTGTTGGCACAGCAAATGGTTTTAACAACATGGCGATATTAATTGGCGGTGTGATTTTTCAACCGATGGTCGGCTTTGTTTTACATTGGTTATGGGAAGGAAATTTAGTGAACCATATTCCCGTTTATACATTACACAGCTACAAAGTCGCGCTTAGCATGATTCCGGTATGTTTTCTGCTGGCTTTTATTGCTGCGGTATTTTTCATTAAAGAAACTTATTGCATTGGTTAACTTGCTTTTTTAAAAACGAAGCTTGAGAATTAGAGACACATGCAACTTTATGTTTTGTATTGTATTTCTCTTCTAACTCAACACTTCAGGCGATTATTTTATACTACTTATACTACAAAAGTTCCGTTTTTTACAATCGGATCATGATTTTCAGATTTTGCATAAGCAAATAGTGCGCTGCCACCTTTAACATCAATTAATAATTGATTTTCAACTGAAGGATCAACAGCAAAACAACCCCAGCTTCTTCCAGTCCGATGATAGGTTTTTACAAATTTTGAAGTTGCATACCAAGCCCCGTGAATCACAATCGCTCGAGACAGGGCTTCGTTATTAATGCCTTTTTCTAAGCCATCTATGCGCATTGATTTTCCATTTCGACCATAATAGATATCGGCTGTTGTAAATAAACCTAAACATGAAGCATGTGTACCAGATTTATTTGAAAATGTGCCAAAGCCATTGGTCGTGTAAAGCTTCATGAGCACTTTATCTGTTTTAAGATCAATAACCCACATGCGCTTTTTGTATGAGGGCAGGGCGAAGTCTACAATAGTTAGCGTATCTTTATTGCTGCCTAATTTGTGATTCTTTAGTGCCCAGTTGTAAGCATTGAGGGCGGCATTCAATACAGATGGTCTTAAACCGTCGGCAGAAGCCATTTTATCAAGTTTTTGTCTATTGATATTATTCTGAGGCTTTGCATGAGCCAAAGAGGTGAGCGCTGTCATGGCGATGCTGATCCCGATAACAGTATAAGCTGAAATTAATAGTATTTTTTTCATTATAATATGTCTCTAT
>SDBT01021432.1_pt1 | contig 10102 bp, 11 predicted proteins | sample 2277101 | NCBI WGS metagenome assembly SDBT01 (sample SAMN10404973, study PRJNA504765) | marine sediment metagenome | isolation source: marine sediment core GS10_PC15, 103 cmbsf | place: Arctic Ocean: Southern Knipovich Ridge | collected 2010
GGCAGTGGCCAGCAGCTGCGCGATCTACTCAGCCAGGAGTTCCAAGTAGACCAGACCGACGAGCTGTCCATTCGTCAGGCATCCACACTGATCGACCTACTCAAACAGAACGGGAAGGTGCGCAGACCGGACTGACGTCTATGGCATCGGCCCCTGGAACAGACATGAACCGTTCACCCCCGAAACCGTAGTACAGCACAGGTACGCCATCACCCCCTAGTCGTTCCAGCCTGACCCCGCCATTCACCAGGCGGCTCGTTACTCACGCCTCACCAATGAGCCGCCTGGTCACACACGGGCGGCTCTTTCTTCGTACCCGGAAGGAGTCGGCCCGATGTTGACCACCGATCTCGTCCCTGATCTCGACGTTCCCCAAGCGCAAAGCCAGTTCACCCAGATGCTCCCAGAGATCCAATCCAGGGCATCGCTCACCTTCAGACACCTTGACCCCGACGCTAAGGAAGAAGCCGTTGCGGAGACACTGGCCCTCTCCTGGAAGAATCATCTGCAATGTTCGCTTCGCGGCAAGGCAGTCGGTGCTTCGTCTCTGGCCCATTACGCGATGCTGGGCGTGAAGTCCGGCAGATCGCTCAACGGCCAGAACTCGACGGACGTGCTGGCCCCGAGGACGCAGATACTGGGCCGTGTTGCCGTAGAGAGTCTGGATGCTGTTCCGGACCATCACACCAGAGAGGACGGCTGGTGGGATCGCTCTGACATACTCGAAGACAGACGGACCATTGAGCAGCCATTCGAGCGTGTCCGGATCAAGCACGACTACGGCGCATTCCTGTCCGAGCCCTGCGTAACGGAACAGGAGCAGCGCGTGTTCGAACTGCTCGCGGAAGGCTGGCGTACGGGAGAGATGGCGCATGAGCTGGACGTATCGGCACCACGCGTCTGCCAGATCAAGGACGCCATTGGCCGCAAACTCAGCACGTTCATGGATCCCGAGTGAGAGGAGGGGATAGCAGGTCGAGGGCGTCCTGGCTGAATGGGGCGCCCTTTCCATGTACGCAAACAGGAGAGGACGGTATGGACCAGAAGGAACGCGAACTGGCCGAAGCACTGGCCAGCATGACGGTGGACGACTTCAGGTATCTGCAGGAGCACGGCATGATCGACGTCCCTGCAGACTCAAGTAGCCCCGATACTCAAGTAACCGCCACACAGACGCCGGCGACCACAGAGCCGAGGAAACGGAAGCGCCGCACAGTCAAGCACGACTGGCCCGCTGTCGGCACCATCCTCGAAGCCGACTACGAGGGGCAGCATTACGGCGTGGCAGTCGTAGCAGCTCCCCAGCACAAGACCGGCAAGGGCCTCAAGATCGTCACCGGGCCTGCTGCTGGTGTGATCTGCCGTTCACCGACAGGCGCCATGCTCAAGGCCACCGAAGCCCAGCGCAACGAACAGGGCCTTGGCAGGAAGGGCGTGGCAAACGGATGGGCGTTCTGGCAGGGGGAAGGAGGCGACGATGCTCAGAGCTCGTAGCGGCAGGATATTCGTGGCTCTTCTTGTAGCCTTGGCTGTCCTGGCGGCTCTGTCTCTGCCAAGCTGCAGCGAAGAGCCAGAGCCGGACTACGCCCAGGAAGCCGTCGAAGCGAACCAGCGGCTGAGCAATGTGGCCCAGCAGCTCGCAGAACAGAAAGGAGAGGCCGAACGCAACCAGGCTGAACTGAAGGCCACGCGCGCTCAGCTATCGGCGTCAGAAGCACGGGCCGACGAACGAGCAAGGGAGGCCAGGTTGCAGCACGTGGAACACCAGATTGCACAGGAGCAGACAGAGGCAGCTGAGTCCGACTTCCTGGCCGCTGCAGGGATCACGTTCTCGCTCGTCCTGATCGTCCTGCTGCTTGTCGGTCTCCTTCTCCGCGAACGACGACAACGCACGATTCTGGTCCGGTTCGTTCGGTGGCTCAAGCGGGAGGGGGAGCGGGAATGAACGAGAAGGATGTGAAGCCGCTGAAGTATGTCGTTGTGCCCGTCGTTCTGGGCCTTCTGGTGCTCTGGGCTCTTGCAGGCCTATTCCGCAGCCGTAGTCCGGATGCTGATCTTGCCGCAGCCACTCGTGAGGCGGTCGAGGCAGCACTGGATGCTCAAGACGCCGCGAACAGGAGGAGGACGTTCGGCTCAGTGTTCAGGATCGCAGGACTTGTCGTAGGAGTCGTTGGGCCCTTGGTGGTCGTGTTCCTGATCTACCGCGTCAGGTCACGGGAGGAGATCGAGCCGGAGGAGATGCTGGAGGTGCTTGAGTCGTATGGGTTGATTCAGATAGGTGGTGTTCGGGTGAATGAGCTTAGTGGTGGTTCTGGTCGGTTGCTTGATGGTCCCGGTGACAGCGACTAGGGGGATTGGGGGGCATCCGGGGGGCTTGTGCCCCCCTTCCCCCCCCTTTTGCTGTCAGTTCGGGTAGGTCATAAGCGAGGATCCCGGTGGCAGTTGCCCTGAGAAGCCGCGACCGAGTTGAGTTCATGCCGGTGGCCGCCCCACCTAACTCCTGCCAACGGCCGCCACCAGCTGCCCGTTCGCCAGCGCGTGTCAGGAGCTGACTGCGGTCACGTAGGGTAGCTCCCATTCAGCGGAGACTTCGGGGAAGAGTCGCCACCTCGACCCTCCGTGCGGTTCGAGAGGCCGGTTGGCGGCTGCGAATGCCTCGGCGGCGTTTGCTGTGCAGTGGAGTCAGTGCTATAAACACAAGTGTAGATCCGGCCAGGAGGAAGTGTTGGCAGCATGCAGGGGGGCTCCTCGCCTCAAGGCAGAGCGCCCTGCCCACCGAGCCTGCGAGCCGCGCGATGGTGCCTGTCAGATCCCGCCGGGATGGCCCCGAACGTCGCTGTGCTCGTGTGTCCTACAGAGCAGACGGCGACCACCGGCCGCAGATGGATGGGTCCCCTGTTGGGGTAGTAGTAAAGGAGGAGCAACGGGATCATGGGCATGAATGATCTGCAGTTCAGACGAATAGCGCCGCGTTGCAGCGGTCAGAGAGAAGCATTTGAGGAGATCTGTTGCCAGCTTGCCTCTCGATCTCTCCCCCCTGATGCGGCTTACACTCGACTCCATGGGGCAGGTGGCGATGGAGGCGTAGAGTGCTTCGCCGATCTGCCGGACGGTAGCAGGATAGGCTGGCAGGCGAAGTACGTATTCCGAATCGGTCCACTACTAACCCAGGCCTCCGAGTCATTGGCGACAGCACTGCGTGTTCATCCTACGCTCACGCGCTACATCGTGTGCTTCCCGTTCAACCTGACGGGCCCAACTGAGAGGCGTGGACAGAGCGGCCAAGAGAGGTTCGCGGAGTGGCAAAGGGAACGTAAGGACGAAGCAACTGCCGAGGGGCGCGACCTCACCATCGAGGCATGGCCTGAATCACGCCTCACTTCGCTTCTGCTGGATCACGATCGGTCTGGTGGCATCCGCGAGTTCTTCTTCAATGAGACGGTGCTTTCTGAAGACTGGTTCCAGGCGCACCTCGCGTCAGTGAGGGTAACGGCAGGACCACGGTATACGCCCGATCTGAGCATAGAGACCGACCTTGCAAAGTGGTTCTCGGCCTTCGGACGTACCGAAAGCTGGTCTCAAGCTCTGCAACAGAGGGTGCAGCCATGCCGAACGCCGCACGAACGTTTGGCGTCCGCAGCAGATGAAGCACGTCCTGGGGCGTGGTCAGGGACATGGCCCAAGGGATCGCGTGAAGAGGCGCAGTCGGTCGCCGCGCAAATGGAACGCGTCCTCGATCAGTGCTCCACCTTGTCAACCACAGATGATCCCGAGGCATTGTCTCAATGCCTTGGGGGGCTTGAGGGGCTCCTCGGTGCCCTCAGATCGCTGGAGTCGCGATTAGCGGATGACATCGATGAGCAACACGGAGAAGGGAAATCAGACTCACCGGGGTTCCGCCAGTTCATGGCTGAGTACATGTGCACCTTCCCTGCCGCCAACCTCGACTATGTTCGCGACACCATCGCGGCGTGTCAAGCTCTGGATGGTTGGCTTCAGTCTCCTAGTGGCAGTCTGGCATTCGAAGGGTCCTTCGTGCTGACGGGGGCAGCCGGGTCGGGAAAGACGCACGGGGTCTGTGACGTGGCACATAGCCGCTTCGATGATGGACTTCTCACTTGCGTTGCCTTCGGCCACGCCTTCGGAGGCGAGCCCGACCCGTGGACGCGGCTTCTGGAGTCTCTTGGGTTGCCTGCCACACTGGGAGGGGATGGCCTTCTTGACGCCCTCAATGCAGCAGCTGAGGCATCAGGGTCAGAACTCCTCCTCTGCATTGATGCCATCGACGAGACTCGGCCGCTGCGGTACTGGCGTGACAGACTGGCTGCCGTGGTAGAGGCGGTGAGGCGTAGGGCGCATCTGCGCCTCTGCGTGACCTGCAGGACGCCTTTCGCCCCGTACTGCCTCCCCAAGGACCACCACCTGCCGACAGTAGAGCATGCCGGTTTCTCTGGCATGGAGTACGACGCGTGCAGGGGCTTCTTCGAGCACTACGGCCTCAAGCCTCCTGTTGCCCCCATCCTCCAGCCTGAGCTGGCCAATCCGCTCTACCTGCGGCTGATGTGTGAAGCCCTGCAGGCCAAAGGTATCGACCGTCTACCGGCTGGTTGGCTGGGCCTCTCGCCCGTCATTGGAGCATTCCTTGAGGAGAAGGAGAAGGAGTTTGCCGCAGAGCACAGCACGAACGTGGGCGCCAACATCGTGGCCGGCAGCTTGAGAGCAATCGCAGGCGCGATTGCTGACTCCGACGTGTCGTCGCTCACTTGGTCACGCGCGCTGGAGGTCATCTGCGAGGATCGGCCAGACGCTGGCAGACTACCGGTCCTGGAATGGCTTGTGCGAACGGATCTGCTGATTGAGGACGCTCCGCAGACACATGGTCCGCTCGGAGACGAGGTATCCGTGCGGCCCGCCTTTGAGCGCCTGGGAGACTTCCTGATCGCTGTTGAGCTTGTGGACAGAGGTATCGCAGCAGGCCTCGATGAGGCCGCCTTGCCCGGCGGCCCATGGCACTTCTTGCTGACGGATGCTAGAGCCGTGCGCCAAAACACTGGGGTTCTTAGCGCTCTGTCCATCATCGTTCCGGAGAAGTCACCCGGATTGGAGTTGCCAGACCTTGTAACGGACGCAGGCGTTCGGGAAGAGGTACTGAGGATCACCATCAGCTCATTCCCATGGCGGGCTCCGGACAGCTTCTCCTCGAGTTCGACCGGGCTGATCCTTGAAGGGCTTGGGTCGGAGGGCTGCGGCGGGGAGACCATAGACGCTGCATTATCGGTGGCATGGCAGCGCTCAACCATCGATGCTTTCTGGCTCAGCGGGCGCCTGAGATCGATGCCGTTGGCCCGGCGCGATCAAGTGTGGTGTGGTTATCTGCACACCCGGTACGAATCGCAGGGCCCGGTCCGGCGCTTGATCGACGCAGCCTTCGAGCTGCCGCTGAATGACCTGGAGCAGGAGGTGGCCGAGCGTTGGGCGACGCTACTCCTGTGGTTCACTGCCGCGGCCGATCGTCGTGTGAAAGACCGAGCCACGCGGGCAGCGGCAGCTATTCTCACTGCCAAGCCTGAGGTCGTCCCCAGCGTGGCGGCACGGATGCTCGGTTGCGACGATGACGAGGTGCGTGAACGCGCATTGTTGAGTTCCTATGGCGCGCTGATCGTCTCACGGAACACAACTGCTGCACATGCACTTTCCGCTCAACTCCAGGACGCTTTCGGGGAAGACCCAACTGCTTTCGACAACGAGCTCAACCGAGACGACATCAGGTGTATCGCCGAACTCGCGCGCGAACTCGAGGCACTGCCTAGCGGCTGCGATCCCGAACTGACCATGCAACCGGTCGGCTCTGATTGGCCACTGAGTTCGCCCACGGACGATGACATCGACCGCTGGCGGTTACTGCCCAAGCTCGTGCGCAGTTGCCAGGACGATGACTTCTTCACTTACTCGATGGGCTGTCTTCTCCCTTGGGAAGATGCAGTCCCGCGAACCGACATGGCGAAGTGGATCGTACAGCGTGTGGCGGAGGGATTCGGTTACGAGGGATCAGGGTGCGAACGCTATGACAGCTACATGCTCGGCAAGTACGGCCCCGGCCGTAGCAGGCCCGTCTGGGCAGAGAGGATCGGCAAGAAGCTCCAGTGGATTGCTATGTATCAACTGGCATCGCGGCTTTCCGACCACGTCGAACGGAAGCGCGACAAATGGACCCCCGAACCGCAGCGAACGCCTCTGATCTTGCTGGAGGAAAGGAAGCTGGACCCAACGCTGCCACGTGCCATGCTCGGCGAGCAGAAGAGGGCGGACTGCTGGTGGATCGGATCGCAAGCCGATCTTGAGGCTGGAGAGAGCCTGCCGGACGCGGAATGGATTGCCTGGGAAGATGATCTTCCACGGTTCGAGGAACTACTCGCCGTGCGCGAGAAGGAGGCCCAGCGATGGCGCCTTCTTCTGTCATACCCCTCCTGGCGAACACCAGATGAGGAGGCGGGACAGGATGAGCCCTACCGCCAAGTGTGGATGCACATCGAGAGCTACCTAATCCGGAAGGAAGACGTCGCCGCCGCATATGATACCTTGCACCGCCGCAACTTCTTCGGTCGGTGGATGCCAGAGGGGGGAACATGGCTGTACGGTTTGGTGGGAGAGTACCCATGGGCCACGCCGTTCAACCTGGCACCGGAGGAAGCGGACCTTTGGCGGGGGCAATGGGGGCAGCTGCCGGTGCCTTGCGTGCCAACGTGGACAGACCTTGCAGTCGAATGGGAATACGACGCTTCACTCCCGGAGAACACGACGATCCACGTGGCGTCCCGGGCTCTCTGCAGTCCCGGCGATCTGTGGTGGGATGGCCGGGATGGCTACCGAATCGTGGATGAGAGGACCGTGTTCCGGGATCCGTCGGTAAGTCACAAGGGCCCCAGTGCTTTGCTCGCCGATGCAGATGATCTGCTCGAGAGGCTGGACAGGCTTGGGTTCCGGCTTCTGTGGACTATGCTGGGCGAGAAGTTGATTATCGGGGGACCATTCGGCAACTCGGTCCCAAGGCGAACCTTCAGCCAGATCGCTCGCCTCGAGGACGATGGGGCGATTCACATCGGCGAACGCGCTTTCTTCGACGACTACGACCAAGATGCCAGCCCGCGCCCGGCCAGAGGCGGTTGAGCGGCAAGCCTTCTGGCCAGGGGAACGACAGTGGCGCAGCGAAGACGGCGCGTTAGCAGGCGCCCATTCCCGTCGGTCGGGCTGGCTTTGGGTGAGTTCCGGCAGCGCTTTCCGCGCACTCGCCAAGTCTTGCAGGTCAGGGCCGGTGTAGGAACTCAACCTTGGGACGAGGGACGAGCGCCGCATGGCGTTCCACGGCCTTCAACGCTCAGACTCCCAGATCCTAGTGGCGTACGTCTCGATCATCTCCCGGAACGCGAGCTTCTTCGCCCAAAGCTCCGGAATGCCAGAAGCACCGTAGAACGCACCGGCAAGTTGACCGTAGACAGCTCCGGTCGTGTCAGCGTCATTGCCCACGCCCCAGCTTCCCCTCAGACGCTCTGTCGTACGCTCTGCTGTACATTGGACGCCTTGTACGTACTCTAGGGCGTGCGAATCCAAGGGCTCGCAAATCGCGTCTCCTTACGTCTGAGCGAGGAAAAAGAAAAAGGCGGCCGATACGGACCCCGAACCGCGGCAGAAGTGGGCCGTTTCGGGCCTGTTCTGGAAGAATACCCCAGCTCCCATGGCTGCGTTTTGCTCGAATAGCCTGATCTCGGAACAGACGTGGGCCCTTGCTGTGGCTTAGAGGCGACCCGGAGCTTGTCTGACATGCGTCGGCTCTGGCGTGTCGGGGAGACGGACAGCATGCTAAGGCCAGGTGCATGGGGTGTCCAGAGCCACCATGCAGGAAGATACCACCGAACCAACTTGCCTCTCTGCGTCCACCCCCACCTACAGCACGTTGATCTGGTCGTCCTGCGGAGCCAGGTGCGCGTGGATCATGGTGGTGTTGACGCTGCTGTGGCCGAGCCATTGCGAGACGCGGTAGATGTCGACGCCCTTCGTGACGAGGTGGCTGGCGAAGGTGTGGCGGAGGGTGTGCAACGTGAAGTAGGCGGAGCCTCTAAGGGGCGGAGCCGTCTCCCTCAGCACTCTCCTCATCGCTACCGTTGCCCCCCAGCCTCTGCACCGCATCGAGCATCTCGCTGACGGGGGTGGTCGTGTAGTAGCGCGTCATCAGGTTCGAGGAGTGACCGAGGAGCGATTGGGCCACTCGCTCCGGTACGTCTTCACGGGCCAGGTTCGACGCGAAGGTGTGGCGGAACTGGTGGAACGTGATGCGCGGCGTGTCGGGGTGCTTCTCTTCCAGGCGGTCCTTGCGCAGCCTAAGCGCGTTGTAGGTCATGGGCTCGCCGTTCTTCTTAGTGAAGACCACGTCGGCTTCCCGTTCCTGTCGCTGCAGTATCTCCATTACGCGGTCGTTCAGAGGGATTGTTCGGGGTCGCTGCTCGCCGACGCTGGCCGTCTTGTGGTTGAACACGCGAAGTACGCGACGGTCGAAGTCCACGTCCGACCACTTGAGCCCCAGAAGCTCTCCCGCACGCATGCCGGTGTGAAGCAGAACCTCGCAGAAGTCCCCAAGCGGCTGGCTCTCCCTTGCCTTCGTAAGGAAGGCCTCGGCCTCCTGCGCGGACAGGCTCCTGTCCTGCGGCGGGTCCTTCGCAACGCGCTTCACGGCCTTGATGGGGTTGTCGTCAAGCAAGCCCTGTTCGGCGCCCCAGCTGTACATCCTCTTGACCGACTGGACGAAGAAGTTGACGGTTCTGGCTTTCGTTACGCCCTCCCTGCCTCTGATACGCCGCTTGAACTCCTCGACGTCGCTGGGGGTGATGTCGGAAGCCTGCCTGTGGCCGTGCTCCTGGACGAACGCCCTAAGCTGTTGCTTGTGCGTTCTTAGGGTCCGAGCGCTTAGGTTGGTCTCAACCCACCTGAGGAACCGTGCCGCGAGTGCAAATAAGCTGAGACCCTCTTGGCCTGCGGCCCCTCTCGGTTCCTGAGCGTGGTATGAAGCCATGTACTGGTGGAACTGACGTCGGGCCTCACGCTCGTCCGCGCCCAGGTAGAGACGCTTCCGCCTGCCGGGATTCTCGGCGTCCGGGACATCGGCGCACCAGCATCCTCTCGTGTCGTAGAACCAGATGTCGGCCATCGTCAGGCTCCCCCGCGTATGCTATCAATCTATGCTATCATACAGCATGTGGTCTAATCCATGCTGGCCAGGCCATGGGACGTATTATACTTGCAGACAGGTACTTACGTCAAGAGAACAGGGAGGGGGGAGTGAGTCGTAGGGGGCTAGACTAGCTGCGTCTCGTGCAGCCGGTGCAGGGCGGCTGCGTGCGTCTCGGGGACCGTGCCCCTCTCGTGCGCGGCGAAGACGTCCACCAGGCGGGCCATCTCATCCTCGGGCAGACCACCGGCCTCGGGCAGCGCGCGCAGGCACTCGATGACGGTCAGGTAGTCCTCGTAGCGTGCCGGGTCTCGGGCGGCGGCCAGCATCGTCCTGAACGTCGCGCGGATCACGCCGTGGACGCGGGCGTCATCGAGCACCGCCCCACCCAGCGACCGGTACGTGCCGCCGAAGTCCTCGTCCTCGCCGAACCGGTCCGCCCCGAACATGAACGTCATGCCCATGTCGAGCAGCACCACGTCGAAGCTGTCTATGAACCTTGACCGCAAGACACCCCTCGCTTTACTCGAACGCCACCTCGTAGACCATCCGCGCGCCTTCGGGGCCGGTGATGTGGAAGCCGGCGCCCAGCAGCCTGGCTGCCTTGCGCCGCACGACGTAGACGTCATGGCCGAACCTGTCGTCGGCCATCCTGTACTCCTTCCGCATTGGGGTACTGGGGGCGGGAAACGTCAGTAGTTGTCGCCCTGGTAGACGAAAGGCCAGCCCTGCGGGAAGAGGGTGGCCATCACGGGCAACAGTCGGTCCGGCACCCTCGTGCCCTTGCGCGGGGCGATCCACTTCACCGCGTGGTAGCCGCTGACAAGCCCCGAGAGCCACCGCTGCGGCACGTGCACCACCGGCCCGCGGCCCGGCTCGCCG
>SDBT01021433.1_pt1 | contig 10102 bp, 10 predicted proteins | sample 2277101 | NCBI WGS metagenome assembly SDBT01 (sample SAMN10404973, study PRJNA504765) | marine sediment metagenome | isolation source: marine sediment core GS10_PC15, 103 cmbsf | place: Arctic Ocean: Southern Knipovich Ridge | collected 2010
GAACCAACCTCTCCAGAACCTCAAACACCGGCGTGGTGGACTGCGGACCCTCTCCTGCGATATCCTTCCTCATGAGGCGACGTTCCTTTCCCCCGGGCGCTAACCCGGGCTTCGCTGGTTAATCCTTCTTCAGCGGAAAGGTACGTCGCCTCTCCTTTTACACACTTTTTGATCCTACCTCTAGGGAAAGATCAGTGCGCGTGCTCTGCGGCGCTAGGGGGCCTCGCCCTTCCTTCGCCAGCCAGCAACGGCCAGCAACCGTGGGGTTTGTCACTGTTCCTGTCACTGGGGATTAGGTCCCGTTCCGTCTAATGTGGTCTGAGAGAGACGGGCGGCCTCAGTCGTGCTCCACGTCCGACGCATACCTCTCCAGCAGGGTCTGGAAGCGGGGATGGTCGTGGAGGGGCGCGCGCTGGGGTCCCAACTTAGCGGCCGGAAGGATTTCCTGAATCTCAAACCCCCGACTTCGACCCCGCCGAGCCTGTGCCTGAGCTCGTTTTCGATGAGAGCCGGGACTGGTAGGGCCCCACCTCACGAGGGGGGGCGGGCCGGAGGCGTGCCCTCAACCTCCTCCATACACTCTCCCCGAGCCCAGGTCATGCCCCTGAGCCCCTATCATCCCCTCAGATTGCCAAAACCACCTTCCAGACCCCACACTTCCAAGATGCCGAACACACAGGAGGGCCCATGAATTCCCTTTCCCTGCAGCCATGGCTCACCCGGCAAATCGTTGGTATACTTCGCCCGTTACGAAAGGTAATTCCTATCCCTTTACCGACGTGGCTCGGACGGCCTCGGCCAGGCTCCTGCGAACGGAGGATCCCAATGGTGAATCGCGGCAAGAACGACGACACAGGCAAGTGCAAGAAAGCAAAGCTCAAGCTTAAAGCAATGAGAGCTGACGCAGATCGCATGACCCGGTACCTAGATGCTATTAGAGAACGCCTAAGCACAATCGCGAAGGACAAAGACGGGACCATAAGCAAAGAGCAGTCAGACTCCGTTTTGGGCAATATAGAGACTCCCATGAGCGCCCTCAGGGGCATGCCACCCCGATTGGCATTCCACCACAACCGCCTTCCTTTCTACATAGAATTCCTACTTGTCGCGGATGTCGCGCACGAAGATCGCCTCACCGGAAAGATTGTCTATGGTACTTACCGGAAGGGATGTTTCGACGAACGGCGGTTTCCCGACAAGAAGGTGGAGGAAAAACCACTCATCCAATTCACCATTGACGATATGGGACACGTCTCCGCTGACAACAAACTGGACGATGATTGGTGGCTGGCCCTTTCAAGCAATGGAGAGTTAGACAAGGAAAAGTCTGGAGAGACTCTATCCGAGATTCACCACCGTGCGCTTGCTCGCGTCTGGAGCGAGGCGTTGAACTGGACAAATGAGAATCTGATTCTCTGAATGAGGACCACCCATGAATGCGATGACTGTTCCTGGGCTTCTTGCCAGATATAAGGGTTGGGTAGAGAAGGGCGACATCCAGTTCCTCCAGAATGACACCACCGACCAGGCCACTGTTCTTCGGGAAGTTAGAGCACTTCTCGACCTCTTTAAGGATGCTGAGCAGAAAGACGGCGATTATAGCACGAATCTGGATTGGGCCGACGCCCACCATAGGGGGATTTTACTGTGGAAGGCGTTGATGAGCGCCGCATTGAACCAGATCGATCGAGAATCTCAGGGACAACAAGAGCTTTTCCAATATGTAAAGGCCGCTACGGAGTTTGAGGACCTGCTTTACGGCCTAGAACCATACTATCGAGACCACACCCTCCACGTCCTCTGGGTGTATCTCATTGGTGAGCACATTCTCCGCGATCACCTTCCAGAGATCAGAACGAATCCCAATTGGTACGTGTTCAATGACATAACAAAGGATTCGTCCGAGCATTCTCCAACCCTCGTTAACGCCTCCCGCGAGATGGAGTCACGCCTCTACAAGAAGCTTGGCGAGAACGGTGACGCAGTGTGGTGTGTCACTGCCCTCTGCCATGACCTAGGATACTCCCTAGCAAAGCTTGGCAAGTTGAACGACAAGGCTCGATCGGTCTTGGGGTTCTTCGGCCTTTCCAACTTCAGGCAGATTGGCTACACAATCGATATCGAACATCAGTTCCATATCGCTCAGTTCATCGAACTTATGGCCGCTGAGATTCGCCTGGTTCCTCACACCGACAATTCGGACGTTGTTGCGAAGTGCTATCGTGATGATTCTACCTATTGGCGTCTCTGCAGGGCCCTGGAGCGGCGTCAGCACGGGATCCTCAGCGCCTACCTCCTCTACAAGCTGCTAGGGATATTCGCTGACACTTGGACAAGAGACACTGGCGAGCAATGGGGCCTCGAAGAACAAGAGGTCGTCGATACCGCCATCCGGGGGTCAATTCTTTTCGCAATAGCACAGCATGAGTTTGATTTCGCTTCTTCGGAGGACTTCGGAGGTGTTGCAGAACTCTTGATCCTTGCAGATGAGCTTGAGGAGTTCTCCCGCTATGGTCGGCCCATGCTCTCGCGCCGATATCACGACACGATGGCGGAATCCAGCGTTTCCTTCGACGTAGAGCAGCGAGGTCACGTGAAGAGTATTGGGATTGAAGTCACTTACAGCGTAATCAGGGAGGAGGATTTGTATCCCTTCTTCAAGAGGAAGGCTGAACGGATGTGTCAACTCTACGCCCTCTCTGATCTATCTGATGACAGCTGGCGACCCTCCCGTTCCTTACGTATCACCAAGTTGATGATGCGAGCCAAACACGCCAGCAGCGAAAGCAGCTTCTGCCTTAGCGCAGACCTCCGTGACTGGGCTTGGGCTGTTTTGCCCCCCTCAACCTCGGACCAAGGGAAGAGCCGCCCGGCCGGCAAATACAAGGCCACGTGCCGGGACGACAGGATTCTCCTAGAGTATGACAATGAACTTATTCCACTCTCGGATTGGCTCGGAATCAAAGATGATGATGACGCCAATTAGGGGGAGAGCTGATGACTTGGAGTGCAGAAACTGTGATGCGGCGGTGTGACCCCCACAGGATGAGCACATGAGAAGGACGCCATACGGATAAGAGCTGATCCTGGATTTGCACGATTGCGTAATCATCTACGTTTCATCGGCGGAGCCTCGATGAGTATTTCGACACATTGTGCAAGGCGATAAGAGGGGGCTGGCCACTCCTCTGCCGCGTCGGCGGCGTCACGAGCATCGTTCACCCACATGTGACGGATCGAGCCGGAGTGAGGACTCCTCGGACCGTAAAGGCCGCTCATCCCGGACGTCCGCCGCTGTCTCGCTGTGGGTTTCCACAACCGTATATCGCAGCGGCCTGCGCACTGAATCGACCGCTATGCCGGCCTTCAGCGCGGCAAGCACGCCAGCAGCCTCCCAATAGTTCTCAGCGACATGGAACTGTCCCGGCGACCAGGGAAGCAGAGCTAGGTCGTTGTTCATCACGTTGCGATTCTCACGCACCGCGATGACGGATATCCCTTGTTCGAGGGCGGCTAGCGTCGGAAGCCCCAGGCATCCATCGGGGACTACCAGGCAGGAAACATCCTCAATTGTGAATACACCGGGCCGGCTCATGGCTTGTGGGTCGGTGACGATGCGAGGACTCTGCCGTAGACCCTTGAGCGTGCACTGTATGAAGGTCTCCGAAACGGCCTCTGCGGCCATTCGTGGATCGACGATTCCCGGATCCATGTTCGCGATCTCGCGTGACTCGAACATCGGCGAGTGAGCCGTCGGGATGTTGTACATACTGGAGAGTGTATGCGTCAGCATGGCCTCGACGCCGCCCCAGGGATTCAGCATCAGGCCGGCCGCGTCAAAGTAGCCCTGGTGGAAGTCAGGCGGCACGTCGATCACCGATGACAGCGCCACGGCATCGTACTTCCCGCTGCGTTCCTCCAGGACTTGGCAGAGACCCTCAAGCTGCTCGACAGACCCCGCGGCCCTCCCTGACGGAGCATAGTGCGCTCGGAGTTCCACGGGCGGATCCAGACACACGACCTCGGCCGAGAGGCCGTAGGCGGCGCGAGCGCCGCTGACCGTGTTCACCGTAGCGTTCACGAAAAGCTCGTCCGGGTGCGCATCAATGACCACCAGAACCCGATTCGAGCGCACCGGACTGAGTCCAACCGTGCCCATCATGAGCCGTGTAATCACACTCCCCTCGACGTACAGGGCGTTTGAGGGCATCTCGTTCAAATCAGAAGCGTTGACCACATTGGGATGGAGCACGACCGTGTCACATACCTCGGCGAGCATCCGTGCGACTGGCGCGGCGTCGCCAGCATGTCCCCCGATCTCAGCACCGACCCCGGTAGGAATAAGAAATACTATGTTGAACTGGGCGGCATTCTCCGTGAGCCGAGGACGGAACTCGAAGATGGACCTAATCGGCGGTCGACCCGATTCCGCCAGGCCGCTCAAGACGCCACACTCACACTGGTAGCTGGATGCAGTACTCTCGGTCACTACGAATCTGACGGCGACCGCCCCGTCGGGTAGGTGCTGCTCGCACGCACGCTGAAGTTGCGGCAAGAGCCCCTCGTCACTCCTAACATCCCGAAACTCGAATCGCTCCTCTTGGACCAACATCGTCATAATGAGTCCTGTCCTTGCCTGCGGTGCACCTAGCGCCGAGTTACCACGTTAGCGGTCCAGTCTGTCGAGCCAAACCACTTAGCCGTGAATTCTGCTGCCTCGTCCGTGTCGAAATCCTTGCACGAAAAGATGTTAATGTAGGCCACGCTCATCAAATCGAGAGTATGGATCACGATCGTGCTCGTAAGGATGAACTGAACGGCACTGGTGCCCTTGGTTCTAGGATCCGTCTGCTGCTCCTCTTCGGGCACCCCTACGTCATCCCAGAAGTAAAGGTTGCAGCGTTCCATGTCGATCAGGTCGCACAGTTCAATGAGAAACCCCTCGATCGCTGAGCGGGTGAACTGGCTCGCATCGCAATCGTGAAGATCTAGAATCAACTCCCAGCCGTATGCTTCGTTGGCGCTGCTCTTACTCACTTGCGTCGTCTCCCAGGGGCGGGATCGTCAGGCCATAATCACGGTCAAGGTTGTTCTGTCGGGCAAACTCTCTAGCAAGCCCCGCAAACTCATGTCCACTTGCCATGAGAATCTGGAAACTCAGCTTCGCTTCCCTTATAAGGTCATCATCGCCCGCATCCACAGCGGCTCCTAGAGTAAGACAGGCGGACGTGAGGCGTCTGGCCTGGTTCCGGCGCTTCTTGTGGATGCATGACTGGTCGATCCCCGTAACCTCGATGGTTGTCTTTCCCAAGAGGCTCTTGTTGCGTGCCCGAATCTGTCCGAATAGCTCGCCATCACGCATTTCCACGTGGTAGGCAACGTGATCCTCCGGATTAGTGGTGCTGGAAGGGTCCAGCACGGCAGGTTGCCCTTCCCCCTCCTGCTCTAGATAAATCACGTTCACCACGTCGACGTTGCTCGTAAGCATTACGGGAAATTTGTCACTCTTCTTCCCGTTGCACTGTGGGCATACCAGTAACAGGTTGGGCCAGTCGTTACGGCGGGATTTGAAGATAGCTTGGGGGTGGAAGTGTTCCACAGCCTTGCCATGCCCTTCGATCGGAATAAGCTGCTCGCAATAGCAGCACTTGCCGTGTTGCATCTTCCCTAGGGTGCGTACAACCTCTTTGACTCGGTAGCGATCGGTGGCCTTGCTTCCTCCGCTCAGCACCGGTGGGCACTCTGCTCTCTCAATCAGAATCATCTGGCCTCTGCCGATCCATCATCTCCTCAAATCTCCGTCGTAAATCGTCGTCGGCTTCGATCTCCGCGAGCCGTTCGACCGAGGATCTACCCTCTAGGAAGGCACCCTTTAGCGTGTTCTTCACGTCCTGAAACAGGCTCTCTTCCTCCTCTGTACGTTGCTCCCTATCACCCAGCATAGATGCGAAGCGCAAGATGCGTTCCGTCTCAGGATCAGCCTGGATCTGGTACTTAAAGGCGCGGGAGGCCAAGACCTGATCCATGCTCCATCCTCTCATGAACTCATGTGGTGCCGCCTCGACGTGACCGTCCGGTCCGGCCTCCAAGACAAAGAGTCCATCGCTATTCGTTTTACGAACACGTGGGCCAACACTTGAGGCGATCAGCGGTGAGTGGGTGCTGGTAATGAACTGAACTTTCGGAAAAGCATCTCGGAGGTCGTCTACGATAGTTCGTTGCCACCGAGCATGAAGATGCTGCTCTAGCTCATCGACAATGACTATGCCGCGGATTCCTACCGTAGATTTGCTGCGCGGCCGAAACGCGAGCGCCCATCCGATGAGGTCCGCGATCCAGAGAATCGCTGACTTGTAGCCGTCCGCGAGGTCCCTGAGCGGCATCCCCTCCCCCCAAGTCGGCCCATCCACGCGGATGCCCTTGCTTGTCAACCGGATTCTCTTTGCCCCTGTTGCCTTGCAGAGTATCTGGAAGATCTGCCGCTCCTTCATCGAGACGCCAGAACCCCCAGCCAATAGCCGCCGAATGACGAGTTCCGGGTTCTGGAGACCCTCGGCGTAGTTAAACAGATTATACACGGCGTCAATCGCAGCGTAGGATGAGATATCGCCGGTTCCAGTCACGCCACGCCCAGCGCCGTACCCTGACACGAACAGTTCATCCCAAGGGAACCTGTCGCGTGCAGGACTGGTGGTTTGTCTCACTCGGTCAGTGAAGATGCCTCTTCGCTTCTTGTCGCGAATTACCCGGGTCGTTATGCGAAGCTCCTCGCCCGGAGAGCGAGTATCGTATAGCCATATTGCAATCGTGGCCTCGCTTGCTCCACGGCGGATGTAGCCTTCGTCCGATTCCTTAAGCAAGCCAGCGGCACTCGCTTCATCGCAGAGTCCCATCGCGATACTTCGAAGGAGTGTCGACTTCCCCGCCGCGTTATCGCCGACAATGAGTGTCCAGCCAGGGGGCGAACCGGGTCTACCAAGCTTGATATCAAGTTTATGAAAGCATCGGACGTCTTTGAGTCGCACACGTGATATATGCAGCATGACTACACCCCCGAAGGCATGGGAATGCTCTTTGACGAGGTCGGAATCAGGCCGGTCCCGCACGGGCGGATGATAGCATCGGACATCGTTAACCTGCTCCGCGCGGGATGATCAGACCGAGGTCAAGATCCTATGCGCGGGCCGGGTGGGCAAGCCCGCTCCAATCGATCCGCGATTCTCGGATCACCGCAATAGGGGCCTCCACCACTACCATCCTCACATCCGGGCCTGGCCGAATGAGATTGTGGGCTGTTGGATGCCACCGAGCGATGCGCTCAGGCCGATGACCACCGCATCGAGCTTGTCGGGGCTCCTGCCGATTTCCTTTCGTACGAGGTCCTTTCAGGGGAGAGTGTCGCTCAGCTCCGAGCCATGCACCAACGCCGCGGTGAGATGCCTGAGTGCAGGGGTATCGGACCCCTCGTGGCTTCACGTCAGGACTTTGTTCACGAACAGTAGGAGTACACCGTCACTCCATTGGCTCTCAGCGCAGCCACGTCCGTGCAACTCACGTTCGTGGACCGCAGATCGACTATGTCTCCCGCTCCGAGTCCTGAGTTGTTGAGCAACGAATGAATGTCGGTGATCGAGTTGCCGCTGAGGTCGAGGTACGTCAGGCTCGTCAGCGCGCTCAGCGCGCTGATGTCGGTGATCGAGTTGTCGCTGAGGTCGAGGTACGTCAGGCTTGTGAGCCCGCTCAGCGCGCTGATGTCGGTGAGGTTCGGGTTGTTGTTGAGGATGAGGTACGACAGGCTCGTGAGCCCGCTCAGCGCGCTGATGTCGGTGATCGAGTTGTCGCTGAGCACGAGGGACGTCAGGCTCGTGGGCCCGCTCAGCGCGCTGATGTCGGTGATCGAGTTGTCGCTGAGCACGAGGGACGTCAGGCTCGTGAGCCCGCTCAGCGCGCTGATGTCGCTGATCGAGTTGTCGTAGAGGTCGAGGTACGTCAGGCTCGTCAGCACGCTTAGCGGCCAAATGTTGGTGATCGAGTTTTGGGAGAGGTCGAGTTGGCTCAGGCTCGTGAGCCCGCTTAGCGGCCAAATGTTGGTGATCGAGTTGTCGCTGAGGTAGAGGTAATACAGGCTCGTGAGATTCTGAATTCCCACCGAGCTCGTGATCGAGGCTTTGTGGGCCGACAGCCTCGTCAGTCCAGATATCAGGCCGCAGGTGAGATGCTCCTGCGCACCGACCGAGAGTGCAACCCTAGCCTCCAACTTCGCATCCTCGAACGTCGCGATGGCGTAGTCGGGGTAATTGCTGCAAAGCTCGCTGGGCTCAAGGACTATCGGCAAGATCACGGTGATCGAGAGCGCCTGCTCAGCCGTCTGGCCGTCACCGCTAGCGACCTGGACCGTAAACGGGTTGCTGCCTACCACGCTCGGCGTGCCCATGATCCCACCGGTCGCCGCATCCAGGGACAGAGCCACCGGGAGCGAGCCGACCGTGACCGACCACGTGTAGCTGCCGCCTCCGCCTGTCGCGGTCAGGTACTGGGTGTACGCCATCCCCACGACGCCGTTGGGCAGGGAGCTTGTCGTGATGACGAGAGCGGGATTGGTGATTGTGATGGACAGCGCTTTGGTTGCCGTCTGAGTGTCCCCGATGGTGACGTGCACCGTGAAGTTCCAGACCCCAGCCGTGGTCGGCGTCCCAGCGACGAGGCCGTTGGCAGCGTACAGAGTCAGTCCGGGTGGCAGGGTCCCGGAACTGAGAGCCCACGTGTAGTAGGGGCCGTCTCCGCCTGTCGCGGTCAGGTACTGCCCAAACTCTGTGCCCACGACCGCATCGGCCAAGGATGTCGTCGTGATGCTCACCGGGTCGTAGGAAGGCCCGGTGCCGCCGCAGGAGAGAAGGGACGCGAACAGGAGCAGGAGGCCGACGAACCTGAATGCCGCCTTTGACGGGGCGAGAGCAAGGATCCTCATGACACTACCTCCTCAGAGGGGGATTCCAGGACGTGCCGGTGAGTTGGGGCGGCAGGAAGGCAGAAGTGTCGTCCAGCAATGCGGGAGCGCTGAGAAGAACTGAGAACTGCGTCGGCATGTACTTCACCTTCTTCCGGTTTCAGCCGGATACAGCAACTGCACGCTGCCCTTGGGGGGGTGCGTTCAAGCTATGGAGCGGTGGGTCAGGCCACAAGAGAAACGCGCCACCCGAAGTGAGCGGACCGCCAGCAACAGCCAGAAACGACTCGGTCTGTCATTCCTATTGGCAGTGAGCGTCGGAAACGGAATCTGAGGTCGGGCAGGGCTGCCCCGGCGCCTTCGTCCGGTGATGGCCGGGAGCGTGGTCTGATTCTACTTTGACGATTACACCCAATAGAGGGGAGCCAGCCATGAAGCGATTCCTGGTGTCATCGGAACAGGCGTTGTTTGGGCAATAGGGTGGGCTGGACTCTACCTGGCAACTAGCCTCCTCAAGGTGGCTTTCGGCGTCGCGATATCGGGGAGCCTGTTGCTCTTGTTGTTGGACGGGGCTTTCGCTGCTGCGGTCGCGGGGTTCGTCGGAGGGAGTTCTTTCGGAGTGGTATTATCCATCCTAGAGCGTCACAAGAGTATTGAGGATCTGTCCCTTTGGCGATTTGCCCTGTGGGGAGGCCTTGGCGGGTTAGCTTTTGCGGTCACACTAGGACCCGCTTACCTGTCACCTGTAATCTTCTTTACGCTCCTGGGTGTGGGATCGGCAACCGGAACGGTGGCGTTGGCAAAGAGGGGTATTGAACCAACATTGATCGAAGGGGACGACGAATCCCTGCTCTCCCTCGAAGGGGAATAGGGGCGGGTCCCCGTACAACGCACCGGAAAGGAACGATATCGTCGTTATTCTGCGCCGATCTGAGACACATTCTGGACACAGTCCCCTTAGACAGCGAAAGCCCCACTTCCGTAAAAGGTTGTGGGGCTTTGCTTTATCAAACGTCCCCGGCAGGACTCGAACCTGCGGCCTACTGCTTAGGAGGCAGTCGCTCTATCCACCTGAGCTACGGGGACAATAGGTACTTCTTCCCGTCGTTACGCCATTTCCTGACTTCGGTTCCCTTGTGCACCCGACGGGGTGTG
>SDBT01021434.1_pt1 | contig 10102 bp, 15 predicted proteins | sample 2277101 | NCBI WGS metagenome assembly SDBT01 (sample SAMN10404973, study PRJNA504765) | marine sediment metagenome | isolation source: marine sediment core GS10_PC15, 103 cmbsf | place: Arctic Ocean: Southern Knipovich Ridge | collected 2010
TTCGCAAGGTTCTGGTCTTAGTTATATGCACGGTGCAGTTGGTGGTTTTCAGTCCACTACCGGCGATATATTAATTGATGGCACTGTAAGTCAAATTTTCTTTAATAGCGAATTTAGATTAAGGCGATTGTCTGCTAATGTTTTACAATTATTAGATGCTAATTTAGATATGGAAGGCAATCTTATTACTAATGTTTCTACTTTAAACACAGGACAAGGCGCAAATGAATTATACGATATGGATCAGAATGTTTTAACTTCAAGCGAAGCTACTTTCACAGTTTTAAATGCTACTTCAAGGATAGATATAACAGAAAGAGCATCTGTTCCTACACATGAAGCCAGTATTGGTAAATTATGGGTTAAAAATGATACAAGTGCTCCTTTGAGATATACTACTGACGACGATCAAGACTTGTATGTGGTTACTGCTATTGCAAGAACTACATTGCCGGGAACAACGTGGGAGGGCAGAATAGTAATAGATACTGATGACAATATAGCTTATATATATGCTGATGGTGGTTGGCGAATAATTGCAAGTGGATGGTAAATGGATTTTTACTATGATTCAGTTAATATGCGTTTTCCCGAAAAAGGCTCGGTTACTGCGGGTGTTTTTACTCCGTCAGACACGACTGCTAATGTAGGCCTTACGATGGATGACTCTATTATATTAACGACTAATTTTTCAGGCTCTACTCCGAAAGGTGTTAGATATACTGCTGATAGTTTTGCAGGAACATTTATTTACAATATTAATGAGTTTGTATATAATATTGATGAATATATTTACAATATAGGATCTGCCGGTTCGGGAGTCGCTACTCATTTATTAATTAATCGATTAAGCGGTACTCCGAATGTTCAAGTATGGGCTTCTGATGAATCAATAACCGGATACGTTAAGATATTCGATTCTGCAATAGAAGATAACGAATGGAGCATTAACGCTATTACACAAACGTCGGCAAGTTATTTTGTTGTTCAATTCACAGGAACTTATAATATAGATGTTGGCGAAATAATCTTGGCTCAAAAGATTTCAGATTTATATCGCTATGATAGGGGCTGGACCGAACAGATTAGACCGAATGTAACTTTAAAAGGTGCTTATAATGGTGGTGAGTTTGCGAATAAGAATAATATTCCTTTAAATGATAGGTCTTTAAACTGGGGCGTGTTAAATCAAACTCACAAAAACAAAATTGAAACTTTGAGAAATGGCGTTTATAACAATGGCAAGTATTTTCTTTTAGTAGATGATAATAGAAAATTCAGTAAATTACAAAACAATGTAGTTTTTAATAATGTTGGATATAGGCACTATTCGACGAGTTTACAAATTCGAGGTTCTGCATGAAAAAGATATTATTTTTATACATATTGTTTAGCGTATTATTTGGACAAATAACAAGTCTTGAAAATCAAACAATCGGTGATCCTGATGACACTTTTTTCCAATTACTAAGACTCGAAGACAATACGGGTGTTAATGATGTTCTATCAAGAATACACGATGGCGTTGGCGATACTACAGCTTTATATATTAGTCACGATTCGGTTAAGGTTGCGGGTGTTTTCCAAGCAACGCAATTAGTCGTAACCGATTCTGCTTTTATAGATACTTTAGAATTTAATACAATATATGGACTAGATTCATTGAATGTTGATTCACTTAATTTTGTTCCTGACTTAGAACTAACTACGCATACGGCTACAGGAGGTGCGCACCACACAGCGACAGTTAGCGGTGATATTAGCCACGATGCTATTAATGATGTTTCTACTTCAGATCATCACGTTAAAACCGTTGATACAAACCTAGACAGTTCCGGCGTTGACGCTTTAAACTTTGTGCCGGATTTAGAATTTGCAACATTTAAGCCAACTGTTAGGGACACTATTATATTAGTAGTTGATTCTACCTTTGTTGATGGTTTAAACTTTGTTCCTGACAATGAAAAGTTTACAAATTCTGACGAAACAGACCAAGTGTGGGTTTCCGATAGTACAGATTATGGCAAATTATCAGATAATGAAACTATTGTAGGAAATTGGATTAATACATCAAATCCGTGGGCTGATAATGAGATAGCTTCAAGTGGAACTTGGAATGCCTTGAATACAAACGTATCTACTTCTTTGACGTTGGACACTCCGACAGCGACAACTGTACCGATTAATAGCGATGGAAGTTCTCCTGACATTACTTTGATTGAGGCAACAACTACAACAGCAGGTCTTTTGGGTGCTGATAAATGGGATGAAATAGTTGCTAATAGTTTGAAAGAAACTAATACAGACGATCAAAAAATTGATGTATTTAGTATAAGTGGGGACAATGTTCAATTAAGTTTAGAAGATGATGGCGAAGCAACAAAGACAGTTGATATTTCAAGCACTACAGCCGTAACCGCCAACACAGCAAAGGTTACTTATGTTCAAAATGTCCGTGATGGCGGGGTTTCAATTTCTACAGTTCCAAGCGATATAGATTTTTTAGGTGCTGATTTTGCAGTAGTTGATACAAATAAACCTGATAGCGTGGAAGTCTCGATAGTTGATTCAGGAATTGACCACGACCAAACTACAAATTATGATGGGAATGAGCATGTAGATCATACTGGCGTTGATTTGACAGCGGGAGATGGTCTTAGAGGAGGAGGTACTATTGCCTCAAATCGTACTTTTACAGTAAACATAGACTTTGATGGAGGTTTAGAAACCGTTGATGATTCAATTAACGTTAAATTAGATGGTTCGAGTTTAAGTAAATCCTCTACAGGATTAAAAATAAATAGTATATCAGGATTTGAAACCGATCCTGTTTGGGTAAGTGATTCTACTGATTATGCAGTTATATCACACAATGAAAATATAACAGGTGATTACCAATTTAGTGGATATGGCAGTTTTGGATTAGCAAGGACAGAAGGAACTTTACATATTCATACTGCTTCGTCTGGTGCAGCTACCGCTCATACTAATTATAATGATCTTATAGTTGAAAATTCTCAATCTGCAGGTATTACCATATTGACACCTGATGCGAATGCGAGTAATGTCGTTTTTGGATCTCCCAGCGACAGTGTAGGTGCATATATAAATTGGAATTATTCCGCAGATGAATTTTTAATAGCTGCAAATAAAGCAGGTGCTTCTACAATTATAATGTCAGGAATTGGAGTTGATGGAATTACTTTAGATGGTTCACAAAACACTACTTTTGCTGGAGATATTTTTACAAGTGTAAATACAAATAATATTGGTTCTTCAGGAACTCCTTTTAATTTAGTATATGCTGATTCGATTCATGCTAATTGGTTTGGTGGAAGTGATTTTGAACTTGGTGAAAGTGGTTCTGATATTACTATAGATGCTGATTCTTTAAAGGGTGAGCCTGTTTGGGATGGGAATTTTGTAGTTACTGGAACAGTAGATGGAATAGATATTGCTACTGATGTTGGAGCGAACACTGCCAAGAATACAAATGTATCTACTGCTTTAAGTATAGGAACAACTACCACGACTACTGTAGCAATTACTTCTGATGGTGGAGCGGATGATGTTGTAATTCCTGCTGCGATTAATGGAACAGCTGGATTATTAACCGATGCGAAATGGGATGAGATTGTAGCAAATACTTCGTTATTAAATGTAACACCGGGAACAGCTACAGCAAGCAAGGCATTGGTTGTAGATGCTAATAAAGATATTACTTTAGGTACCGGTGATTTAACTGCAACCAATTTAACCGGAACGCTTCAAACAGCAGCACAAACAAATATTACATCTTTGGGAACACTGACAAATTTATCAAGCGGTGCGATTACAAGTACAGGCAAATTTGCTACTACCCTAACTACAGAACAGCTTAGATTAAATTATGATGCTACAAATTATGCTCATTTTACAGTAGACATAGAGGGAAGATTAACAATAACTACAGTTGATGCTGACGCTGCTGAGGGCGATATAATTTTAGCACCTGATGGTAATGTAGGTATAGGTACTACAAGTCCTGGAGTTATATTACATATAGATAAAGATACCAATTTGGCATCTGCTAGTGACTTTGCTTCCACGCTGATTGCTACCTCTGATAATCCCGGAGCGAAAGCTATGGCTGGATTCTTTGGTGCTGATGGCACTGTTGGTGGCCCTATATTTAATGGTTATAAAGCAAGAGGAACAATTGTATCCCCAGGTATTTCGCAAAATGGAGATACTCTTTTTGGCATTTCTGGCTATGGTTATGATATTGCCGAGGCTACAAATACTTACAAATTTGGAGCAGCTATTCTATTTAAAAGAGATTCTGGAACGGGTTCTACAGGTCGTATTCCTGGAAAGATTTTGTTTAATGTAGCACCAGGAAACGGAAGTGAGAATATTAACACAGTAATGGAAATAGATAAAGATGGTAACCTTGATTTTTCAGGTACAACAATAGATATGGTTTCGAGCGGAACAACTTTGACGGTTGGCGTTGGTGTTAATAACGGTACGGTTTCAGCAGGTATTTTTACAGATAGAACGCCTTTTTACGATGGCGATGCTTTAAAAGATATTAAGAATATTAAAGGTAATAATGGTAGAATAGATCATAAAAGCTTACCTCTCTTTGTGCAGGTTCAAAAAGATGAAACAACTGAAAGAAATATAGGTAATATGATTTCTATTAACGTAAAAGCATTGCAACAATTAATTGATATTAATGAAGCACAACAAATTCAGATTGATGATTTAACATTAAGACTGGAAGTATTAGAATGAAAAATAAGTTAAAGTTATTTATAACAATTTTTATTATAGGTTGGTGTTCAATAGAAGCACAAACATTTGAAAAAGCTTTTGTTTACTCAACTGATTTAGAAACTGTACTGCTTCAATATACTACTGAGCAAATACCAGAGATTAAAAAGGATAATACTTTAGTTTATGTGGGGATTGGACTTGTATTATTAGATATAGCCATTAAAAGATATTATTATAGAAATCAATATTTTTCTAACTAAAAAAAGGAGTAATTATGTTTAAGTTACTTAAAAAGATAAAAGAGTTCATAAGTGGTTATAAAACTTATATTGTATGTTTTACCACAATAGCCGGTTTAGCAGTTGCCTATTCAGAGGGGACTATTAGCGCAGTAGAGTTCTATCAAGGAATTATGGCAGCATTAGCACTCATTACAATTAGAGCCGGAATAAAAAAAGCTGCATAATGTTAATAGGGCGAATAAAAGATACTGAGTATGGTACGTTTGGAATATTCTTTAACGAAGGTCTTCCGTTCGCCCTTACATTAGAAAATTCTTGGATCAATAATGTTAGAAATATTTCTTGTATTCCCATAGGTAGATACAAATGTCAGAGATATATTTCACCAAAGCATGGTGAAACATTTAGAATAATGAACGTTCCTAATCGTGGAGAGATTGAGGGAATTATATTTCACAAAGGAAACTTAGACGACGATACAAGGGGTTGTGTTTTAATAGGAGAACAATTTGAAAACCTGAATAGAGAACCTGCCATTTTAAGAAGTGGAAAGGGCTTCTCGGAATTTATGGAGTTAAATAATAATAAAGATGATTTTGACTTAATAATAATGGATATGAAATGAATAAAGACGAGATTCAAGACTTTAAAGAAATGAGAAAGGTTGTTAAAGATACGGCTAATACAGTACAAAATATAAGTATTGCCCTAATGGGAGACCCAAAAAACCATGAGGATTTCGGTCTTTTTGGTGATGTGAAAAACAATAAACGTTGGAGATCAAACGTTAATAAAATGTTGGGTTCGCTTGGGCTTGGCTTTTTGGGTTTACTTATAAAGGGTGAGTGGCAACGCATTTTTGGTAAATAAACAATTTGACTAGCTAGTTCATAGGGGCGTGGTTATACTCCTGCCATGCCCCGTTTTTTTAATAGTAAATAGCCTACCGATCTCTCCGTGAAGTATCTATTTACGCATAGGCGTGGCTTCGGCTGCGCCTATTTTTTTAAATAATTTGTTGCATGTTAAATATATAGTGTTTACTTTTGTAAACAACGAAAGGAATATAATTAACAAATGGAGAGGTCTATGAGAAAAACAATAACAGTTAATTGGCTTAACTCAATAAACGCCTGCTTTGATGCCGTTGAGGCATTTGATAATCAAAAAGAAACTGATCCAATCAAAGTTTTAAAAGACACAATGAAAATAAATAGGTTTGATTGGGCGAATTGGTTAATAGTTAGATTAATGAACCGTAAGCAGAAAACAGAATATTCAATATTTGCTGCCGAATCTGCAATTAAAATCTACGAAAAGGAATATCCTAAGGATAAACGACCAAGAAACGCCATTAAAGCAGCTAAAAAAGTATTAAAGAGAGATTCTAAAAAGAATCGAGATAATGCTGATAATGCTGCTAATGCTGCTGCTTATGCTGCTGATGCTGCTGCTTATGCTGCTAATGCTGCTTATGCTGCTGATGCTGATGATGATGCTGCTGATGCTGATAATGCTGCTGCTTGTGCTGCTGATGCTGCTAATGCTGCTGCTTATGCTGCTTATGCTGCTGATGCTGCTAATGCTGCTGCTTGTGCTGCTGATGCTGATGATGCTGCTGCTTATGCTGCTGATGCTGCTGATGCTGCTGCTCGTAAAAAACTTCAAAAGAAAATTATTTTTAATGGTATTAAAATATTGGAAAGAAAATGATTAAACAATTCATGTTTTGCAATTATTGTGAAAATAACATCACAGAACAGATTGAAGAAATGGAAAGAAAAGTTGAAGACTATATAGTTATTAATGGCAAAATTCATTATTGCGATGAAGACTGTCAAAGTCAAATGCAAGAAAGATGTTTAAAAGAAACCAATCATAATAACTCAGTAAAGGATTTGACTGGCGGTGAATGTTTAGATTGTGGGGAAATTTACAATGTTGACTAAACGTGATAAAATTCGTATTTGTGATAAAGCATTGCAACTTAATATTCAATATCAGAAAGGCGAAATAACTCTTAAAGAACAAAATGATAGTTATTATAAGTTCATAAAAGAATTGGAAGAAAACAACGCTACTGTCAAAAATACAAAAGTTCCAGTTCCTGAATTTATAACATTTATTCAAAAAGTTAAGAAAGGCAGGGGTGGGTTTATTCTATATGAATTGCATTTTTTGAATAGAATGGGTTTTCGGTATAGTGGAAAAGGTGATTTTGCCAAATGTATAAACATGCGCAATCAATGGTTTCAGGATAATAAAAACTAATGCAAAAATTAAAGTTAAAAAAGTATTTAGACGACCGCGGAATTAAACACACATGGCTTAAAAAGAAAATTAATACAGAATTGCAACGTAAGGGATTAAGATTAATTAGTACTATGTCCTTATCTTATTGGATTAACGAAATCAGCGGACGCACAATTCCTGCAATTATTAAACAAATTATCCCAAAAGTTTTAGATGTCGAGCAATCAGAATTGTTTGATTGAACAAAATAAAAGGAGAGATCGAATAATATAATGGCAAGACTAAACACAGAGAGACAAGAGGTCCTCGAACCTAAACGGATTGCCTATGCAAAAAAGAAATTAATGGAACTTGGTTTTGATGTAACCGAATCCGAAACAGAATTAAGGTTTGTCTATAAAGGAAACACAATCAAGTTCTTTCCGTATTCAGGTTGGCACTCTGGCAAAGGAATTACAGACGGTAGGGGATTAGATAAATTAATTAAACAAACTAGGAGAGATAAATGAGCGATAAATTAATAATGAATCTTGAAGAAGATTTGGTAATCATAGAAAAGAAACAAATGTACTTAAAAAGTCTCGGTGAATTTACAGCCGACGATTTTGTGGTAACTGAAAAATCAATAACTCCGGTAAGCGATACATTAAAAGCTATTAAGTTAGCTCGTACTGATATTGTGGCAAGACGTAAGTTAATTACAAAGCCCCTTGATGAAGCAAAATCACAAGCGATGAAACAGGAACATTCTTTAATCGATCCGATGGTTGAAATGGAAGGCAAGCTAAAGCAAAAGATCAATGTATATTTAGCAGAGGTTCGCAAATTGCAGGAAGTAGAAGAACGCAAATTGAAAGAAGCTGAAATTGCACGTCTTGAAAAAGAAAAAGAAATGCTATTGGAACAAGCGACTGATAATGAAAGTGATTTGGCTTTAGCGGATGCAGGGGAAGTTGAAAAACAAATTGAAATAGTAAAAGAGGCTCCCATTATAGAGATTAAAACTTCTCATACAACTTCATTTTCAGGCGTTCATACCCGCAAAAAGCCGGTGTGGAAACTTGATGATATTAGTAAAGTTCCTAAAGAATTTTTGATAGTTAATGAAAAGGAAATCAATAGTCTGGTTCGTGCCGGAAGAAAAGAAATTCCCGGTATTAAGATTTGGGAAGAAACTACAGTGGTGAGCAAATAATGGAAAATACAATTGAAAAATTAACATTAAATCAAAAGTTAATGGAAGTTCGTAAATCGCTTCCATATTTCAAGAAAGGCGCGCAAGGCCATAATTACAAATATGTTGCTGGCGTTGATATTCTAATCGCGATACAAGATAAAATGAATGAACACGGTTTGTTATTATATCCGGAAATGGCAGTTGGTGCGGTTCCTGAAGTTAAGTTGATTGAAGAAGTTAAACAAAAAAAGATTGGCAATGAGTACAAAGAAGTTGAAACACATTCTTGGTTAATTAGCAATCGTGGTTTTTATGTTTGGGAAGATACCGAAACTGGCGAAACTAAAAAAATTCAATGGCATTTTACTGGTGAGCAAATGGATCCCTCTCGTGCTTTTGGCTCAGCTTTAACTTATGCAGAACGCTATTTTCTTTTAAAATTCTTTAATGTTCCAACGGATGAGTTGGACCCGGATAAGTTTATACAAGCAAAACCATATTTATTTAATGATATGTTTGCACCAAATAAAGATAAACGCGATTTAACGAATGATGAAATGGAATGGTTCAAGGGTGCGATTGACGCTTTGCCAAAAGAGCAATCAGAATCAACAACGGAATGGATTAAATTAAAACATACACCGGAAGCAATCGCGCAAACGAAAAAGAATATTAATGTTATTGTTGATGAAATAAATAATAGATAATGGTTAGGTCCACATCAACCCAAATTTATCGGGAATTAAAAGCTAACGGTACAATAAACGCTCAAGAGTTTGATATAGTCGATTATCTTTTACGCACAGGGAATAAAGCCTTGACTCGCAGAGAACTGGAAGAGGGTATTGGAATGCGTGGGTCAAGCGTTTGTGGCCGTGTCAATTCTTTGATAAACAAAAAAGTGTTATCTGAAACATTACAGCGAAAGTGTAAAATTAGTGGGAATACGGCGAACCCTGTTTATGTTTCGGGTAATCAAGGTGAAATATTTTAATGATATATAATTTAAAATATCCAAGCGAACAGTTCCGATTCAAAGACAAGATTAAAAACGCTATTAATAATAGGTGGATAGTAAAACTTGACAAAGTATCTGAAAAGAGATCTAACCTTTTGAATAGCTCCCTACATTTGTGGTTCGAGTGGATAGCTATAGAATTAAATAACGCAGGATTATACTATACCACTAAGTTGTTTAATACTAAAGTTCAAATATCATGGACTAAACATACTGTGAAATACGATATTTATCACGTTGTTATGTTCGATATGTTTAAAAAAACAAGCACTACCGATTTGACGAATAAAGAAGCCTGTGATATTATAGACGAAATATTTAGAATTTTAGGAGAGGCGGGGCTTGAGGTCCCAAAATTTCCTAATCATTTTTGGAAACATTATGGAGCAAAGAAATGAATTGGTTTGATAAATATCGGAAGATTTGGTTAAAACGACATAAAGATAAGATTAAGGTTACAACTGAATACTATCGTGGGATAATAAGTATAAGAACTTTAGGTAAAAAATTTAAACAGATAGATAAGGATAAAGACATGAAAAATATACAAGCATTTCCAGTTCCAGATTCAACTTTCCAAGAACAAGAACAAGGTATGACCTTATTAGATTATTTTACAGGGAAGGCGTTGACAGGATATACATCAAATCA
>SDBT01021435.1_pt1 | contig 10102 bp, 10 predicted proteins | sample 2277101 | NCBI WGS metagenome assembly SDBT01 (sample SAMN10404973, study PRJNA504765) | marine sediment metagenome | isolation source: marine sediment core GS10_PC15, 103 cmbsf | place: Arctic Ocean: Southern Knipovich Ridge | collected 2010
ACTGGCCAGGAATTTGCGATGCGCATTCGTGCGGTAGTTGAAGCATTCCAGAGAATGAACGAAGAGCTTGGGAAGGAAAAGCGTGCTATGACAAAGATATGGAACAGCAGAGAAAAACAAATTGCAACTGTTATTGAAAATGTCGCCGGTATACATGGTTCGATAGAAGGTCTTGTAGGACACCAGAAAGCTTTACCCGAAATAGAAACACTTTCTTTGGAATCAATAGCAGAAGAAGAGGAAGAACAAATTGCCGATGAGAATGACGACACAGAAGAAATTTCTATGGGTGATGACATCCCTTTCTAAACGTTTGGATCGGTTCTTTAACTACTTATATGGCTTTAAGCCACCCTCAAATTTCATTAAAAGCTTTAACCCCAACTCTCTCGAATTAGGCTGCATCAAAGAAGCTCCCCCAAAGCATTCTGGCGAGGCACCTCCACTGCTGGTTTGTAATTATACCCATTCCGGACATCTATACAAGCCTTGTTTTTAATAGTTTTTACCCGGTTACTGCCACACAAGAAAAATCAGAGCAAAATATTGCCTTTTGAGCTAATTCTCGATAAACTACCACAATATAAAAAGGCCAAAATAAAGCATATGGGGTCATATCTATCATTAGTAATAATCGTACCCCTATATATCATCGTGAACCATTGACCTTTTTTGTAAAAAGGCTAAACAATGAGTAAGGGCAAATTGAAAAATCAACAGCCTGACTCTAATAATAAGGATGGGCTTGTCATTAAAGTTACTTCGGAGGGACCGTATTCTGTATGCCTAAGGAGTATTACCGATTTTCTCGCCAACCATGAAGAGGATACGGTCGATTCCCTTGAGCGAAGCGCGCTTACTGATAACATGTTACTAATTAATTTGAGCTACTTAAGACGAAGTATTGAAATAGCCCAGCAGAACGGAAGACGGCTAGCCAATCAGGCTCGCGGCCAAGGTGTGAAGATTTTGCAAAGAACCCAGGTTATTCTCAGAGCCATGTACAACCAGGTGGAGCGTGCTGACCGGGCCATTCAATCTTCTCCCTACTGTGTGAAAGAGGACAACCGCCATAAAAGATCATGGTTGGTTCGTCATGTTGTTAGAGCTTATAAGGGGGCCAATGCGCACCGTCGCGAATTGGAACTACTGAGCAGCGAAATAGACGAGCGAGCGTATAAAAATTGGCTGGCTGAGGTGGGAGTTGAAGGAATCAAGGGAGGGAAAGAGCAACCTTGGGTCGAGGATGCACCTGATTATATGCTACTTTCTGAAGCAATAGTCAAGTTTGCTGGCGGCAAACCGGCACTACCAACATTAAGCAAGAAAGTAGGAAAAATCCCTGTACGTTATATGCGGCGTGGACGGCGTTGTAAGGTTCATATAGGTGATTTTAGAGAGTATGCTCAAAAGCATTATCTATCAGATGGCCTTGCAGCTGAAATTACTGATGAATATATGGCAGATATAGAAGCCCGAAAAGCAGAAGAGAGAAAACATCGCCCAAAAAAGCAGTAGATAGCAAATCCTACTTTCCCCTCTACTTTCCAACACTTATTTAAGCAATTGATTTTTCTCAAGTTTTCATCTGAAAATTGCCATTTCTTATTTTCCTACTTTCCATCAATTTTCTGCGCCGCAGGTTGTTGTAGAATTGGTCGTACTATGGCAGAAAGCAAAATAAAACAAAAAGCATTAGCTGCCATTCGAACAATCGTCCAAGCAGCAAAGGATCTTACTGAAGCTGAAGCCGCTTATCTTAAGCAGAAACGCAAACGTAAACCGGAACGGAAAGATTAAATGCCCGAAACCCTCTTGAAATTAAACGAGACGGCAAGACGATTAGGAATTTCCCGCCGGCAGTTTTACAGGCTTCGGCCGAGGTTTATTGCCAAGGGCCTGCAGGAAGTTCGTGTCGGTCAGTTTCGCAAGTATCGAGAGGCAAGTCTGGATCATGTGATCCAAAAAGCAGCGGAGAATGGCGGAGTATTGTGAGGAATCAGATAGCTCGGATTTGCAAGAACATGGAACATTCAACTGAACAGGCTGATAAAAAATCTTACTATGCCGTTATCCCTGCGGCCGTTCGGTACGATGCAGAATTGTCGTCCGGCGAGAAATTGCTTTACGGCGAAATCACCGCTTTGTGCAATGAGAAAGGATACTGCTGGGCGTCGAACAAATACTTTGCAACGCTATATAACAAGCACGTTGACACAATAACACGATGGATAAAAAACCTGGTCAAGCTTAAATACATCAGGTCAGTTATCGACAGGGACGCCGGCAATAGTCGGCGACTTTATCTATCTGCAAAAGTGCAGGTAGGCTACCGGCACAGATGCGGATAGCTACCAGTAAAAATGCAGGACAGAATAATATAGATAATAAGAAATTGAAAAACAAAGATAATAATGATTGTTCTTCTGAATCCTTATTATCTAATTTAGCCGACGACAACGGCGACCAGCTAAGAGCATACAACCTGCTGGTATATTTTGGTGTTTCACGCCACGTTGCCGGCCCGATAGTCTTTGAACAACACACCCCCCTTGGCAGCATCCAGCAGACTTTAAAAAACGGTTTGGCAAAGGCTGTTTTTACAAACGGCTTTATCCTGGAAGCCGGCTATATTGTCCAGACATTGAACAAGGCAAGGTCAGAAGGCAAAATCGTAAGCCCGACCAAACTTTGCCAAAGACTTGAAAACAAACTGGCTGATAAAAAAGTAAAACACGATTGGGAACCTAAGACACCCAAGCAATTCGAGAAAACAAAAATACGAATGAAAGCTGCGCTTGACAGCTTAATCAATCACTAATTTTTTGAAGGCAGACATTATGAAGAAACGACAGGTTTTATCAATAGCAATAATCATTGTCACCCTGGCAGCAATTTTAGGCTGTCCACCAAAGCTATCAATTGGGCAAGGCAGGCCAAAACCTCAACCGCAAAAAACAAAAAGGCATTATTTGTAGCTAAGGTCAAACGAGAAACAGGGTTCAGAGCCCAATCGAAGGTTTTATAAAAAGTATGAAGGAAACCGAGTTTAGGCCAGAAGCATGTGTAAGCTATGGTCAATAATAAAGATTACAAACGGTTAAAGCATAAAAGATAGAAACATTTTTAATGAAAGGGAAAATTTATGAGCAAGAACGACTGTGAAAAATTCGCATTATTGGCGACACTGGAAAGCCAAATGGCCATACTGATTCACGCAAAGGAAGAGTATGGGAGACTCCAGGAAAGCCTAGAGAGCAAAAATAGTAAGATGGCTACTAAGATGATCGCTGTTATTGACCAAAACTGTGCTCGTCTCATGGTTTTGCTAGAGAAAGTCAAGAAAACATGCCGTAGAGTAAGTTCCCTCGGGGGTAAGCATTGTGAAATTTATTTTAACTTCCAAGACCAGACGGTATGCGAAGTTCGGGGTAAGAACAACATCGAATGTGACCATCTAGTCTCCGGTGAAACCATGCTTAAAACAAATAAAAACCTACTCCCCAATCTATGGGCAGCGGAGTGAGGTTGGCTCTGGTCTCAGAGAAAAGATATAGATTTGGAAATATGGAGTCTCGCAGCTTCACACGGTAAAGTTCGATCGGAACATATGGCAAAGCGAGCAAAAAGAACCCGAGGAAAACAAGTATCTGTCAAAACACCAGCTTCACCAGTTGCGAGCACACATCAAGGAACAGGCGGCCCTGGCAAAAGCTCGTCGCAATAGACGTGCGGTAATAAACGAAACGCTTATAGATGTACGGAGATTCTATGCAAAACAGAGGCGTACCTAAAGACATAACGTGGAGCAAGGTTTTAACCTTACAGGAGCAGCACCAGCTTATGGATTATCTAAGAACAAGGACCGGCACCATCGCCGGCAAACGTCTTTTTTTAATCTGCGACGTTATGCTCAATACCGGACTGCGTATTTCCGAACTGGCTGCGCTCCGCGTCCAGGATACACCTATGGTTCTGGGGCGAAACTTTATTGAGGTCATAGGCAAGGGCCGCAAACACAGGTCAATCAGCATCGCCCAGAACTTGGCCGATAAGTTAGAGCTCTACATCAAGAAGATAAGACCAAAAACTTTGAAAAGGCACGTCCGGCGCAGCGATGCAAGCAGACCTGTCTTTTACAGCCGGTTGAAAAAACCCTACCTACGGGAAGTTAAAACCGAAGAAGGCATAAAGACAACGGCAACGAGCGGACTATACAGAAACATCTGCAGGGCCGGTATCAAGGCCGGCCTGGTCAAGCATCTGCATCCGCATACTCTACGCCACAGCTTTGCAACGAATTTTTTGAGTAAGGCACCCACAAAGCTGGTTCGTCTGCAACATATGTTAGGCCATTCGAGCTTGATAACGACAGCGATGTATCTGCATGTAGCAGAACAGGATGAGGCCCTGGCAGAGCAGCTTTACGAAGACTTTTAGCATCATTGTAAGATTAATAGGAGTTTTCCATACTTAAAAAAACCAAAACGGTTTAAGTGCTGATATGACAGAGAATTGCAAGAACGCTGAACGAAAGTCAAAAATGGCAAAAAAACACAACCGGAAATGGAACCGGACATAGTTTTCCCCTGAGCGTTGTTTTAGAATCAGGAAGGCCGCTTGACCGGACAAGCGGAAATGGCAATGTCCGGTCGGTCCGACGTGGAATAAGGACTTATGACAAAAAGCGGAAATACGCAAAACACCAAAACAAAGGACTTACGTTCTTACCTAAACCCACGAGCGCGCAGTTTGTTGTCACCACAAAATACCCTGCAATGGCTGGACAGAGCTGCAATAATCGAATGGGTCCTACCTGGATAACGTCACCAATTGCGGTGTTCAATACCGCGCAAAAAGTAATATTTCGAAAAAAAAACGGGTTTCCGGCCGGTCGGATTTTCCCTGGCCAGCGCGCATATTTTAAAAGCTCAAAAAGATGGATGTTTATTGTGTAAAAATGAGGTTTCTGAGCTAAGTTTACGGGTTTATGAGGGAGAAAAGTGCGAAATTTGCGAAAGACCTGAAAAAAAACAGGAAAAAGCGGGAATCTTCTTGACAGATAATATCCTGTCAGGTAAATAATACAGTACCGTTTCGCACTGGCGGTTGAAGTAATATTACACACCCACCTCGAACTGGCAGGTGGAGGAGCGGTAGAATGAAATTTCATTTCCGAAATGCGGACTTTGGTATCACGGGGAACAATCCCTATCTAATCGTCCTTACCATCCTGGTAATTTTGTGGGAGAGGGTCTGTATGTAAATTAGCAGTTTATAAAAAGGGAAGTTTTTGTGAGTCGATTATGTTGTTGTGAAAGAATTAACAATTTTTTAGGAGGAGTCTTATGTGTAGGAAATTATTTTTTCTGATCTGTTTTGGTTTAGTATTAAGCGTGGCTGAACCAGCCTCTGCTATTTGTTTTAATACTCGCACTCTTGCCAGTTACGAACCGGACGAGGTCAACGATCTCAACACACCACCAGATGGCCCTAATCTAACTGCCACGTGGGAACGCGGCGGTGTTAACGATGTACCCGAAGCCACCGAAGGAGATTACGTCCTAAAGCTGTCATGGACCAATGAAATCGACCACAAAATCGCGGTGGGGCACTACTGGAAGTATACTAGGTTTGATTTAGCCGGTGCGGATTTCATCCATGCCGATGTTTATGTTGCAGACGAATCGGCAATGCCGGGGACTATGGGTATATGGGACAACTCCTGGCAATATAAATGGATAGATGCCGATTGTGAGCCCATCAGGACTAACGAGTGGCGTTCGATTGCATTCGGAGTTTCAGCGCTTAATGAGGTAGGCCTCGACCATATAGAGGCCTTAGTTTTCGATGCGCTAGCCGGCACAAGCGGTACAATATACATTGACAACCTCAGGATTGGTGCAGCAGAGGGTGAATGTCAATGTAAGAGAAAGATAGTGTTTTCAGGATACACATGGTCTGTTCTACAAAGCGAGTGGGAGATGGGAGCAGGTCCGAATTACTATACGGACGACGCGAATGATGTTTGGGTAGATCCAAATGGACATCTTCATCTAAACATCGTTTACAAAGATGCAAACTGGTATTGCAGCGAGGTTATTGCAAATGAAAACTTCGGTTATGGAACTTATGCTTTCACCGTTAAAAGCGATATAAATCAACTTGATCCGAATATTATTTTGGGATTATTCATTTATGATGTTCCTGACCCACAGGGCAACCCACGAGAAATCGATGTCGAGCTCACCAAATGGGGAGATCCTAATAATCCCAATAATGCTCAATTTGTTGTACAACCCTGGCAGCATGAAGGAAACGTTTGCCGTTTTAATATAGATTACTCAGGTGATACCGAGACAACTACCCATGTGATTACATGGAAGCCCAACAGAATAGACTTCTGCAGTTACTATGGAGACTATACCCCGCACCCTTGCGGGAAAGATATAATCGATTGCTGGTCATATCTGGGCGATGACATCCCAAAGCCAGGGTGCGAAAATCCTCGCATCAATTTCTATTTGATGAAGGGTGATCCTCCAACCAATGGCCAAGATGCGGAAATTGTTATTAAAAATTTTCAGTATCTGTCCGCCATCAGCATCGAAGCCGCTATTGATATAGATCCCGACGTCTTCGAAGTTAAAGTGAAGAAGCCGAAGGAGCCCAAGAAGCCGAAAAAGGAATTTCTTGAGGCCTTCATCGAGTTGCCTGCTGATGTGAATGTGGCGGACGTCGATGTCAATACTGTAACGCTTTCACTTAATTGTACCACGCTTGCTACTGCTGAACTGCCGGTGATTGTGGACAATGTCCTCGATGTCCTTTTTCCGCTGGACGCCAACAATGTTGGTACAATTCTTGGTTTAGAGGTTAGAAAGGTAAAGGTGCATGGCGGAAAGATTAAGGTCGAGACCACCGCCGCTCCATCTCTACCCATCGATTTAATCGAATTGACTGTCTCCGGAGAGCTGATGGGTGGAGGGCGTTTTAGCGGCACTGATGCGGTGAGGGTGATGCTGAAGAAACATCACGGCGACTAAGACTTTTCTGGTCAAGAAAGGGCTGTGAGCATAACGCTTGCAGCCCTTCTTTTTAATGTTTCACTCTCAGCCAAAATAAGGTGTCAATTTTACACTATTGCGCTTGAAGAATTTCACAAATCTGTTATTTTCTGGTATCAGAGATTAGAAATCAGAATTGAGGTTATTGGTTTAAGGAGGTAAAAATGAAGCTGAATAGGTCTACAGGATATGGGTTACTTGCAGTTGCTTATATTGCCCAAAACAAAGACCAGGGGCTTATTCTATCCCAGGATGTTTCTAAAAAGTACAACATATCTTTGGAATATCTGCTCAAGATAATGCAGCAGTTGGTAAGAGCAAGAATACTACAGAGCAAAAGAGGTCCTCATGGCGGCTTCTCCCTGGCCAGACCAGCGACTAAAATCACGATGCTTGATGTAGTTGAAGCCCTTGAAGGAACTTTTGATATATCATTGGGCTTTGAAGAACGTGGCCCCAGAGATAAATTTGCCGCTAAGACTGAACGAGTATATGCAAAAGCGGTTGCCCAGTACAAGGTAGAACTCAAGAAAGTAAAACTCTCTGACTTAATTTAAATCGTCTAACTCTATTTGTCAGAGATTTTCTTTAGTCATACAGGGCCGTAACTCCATTCTGCATATCCTCAAAGCTGATGTCGGCGTACATGTTGGCCGTAGTAGCAGGGGAGGCATGGCCGAGCTGTTTTTGAACCTGCCGCAAGTTACTGGTTTTCCTCAACAAGTGTACAGCTATTGTATGCCGTGCTGAATGGATTGAGAGCTCTTTTGGCAAGCCAGCCAGCTTTATAGACCGCTTCCAGATACGCTGTAAGCCCTGAGCGGTCAAAGCACCACGGCTGCCGATAAACAACCACCCACTTTTGCGGTCTGTCCAGGCAATATAATCCTTTAGATGTCGGGCAAGGTCTTTGCCGAGAGCCATAGTTTCCTTGACCTTCTTCTTGCGTTTCAGCCGAGTGACCGAGATACAGCTACGCTTTAGATCCACATCTTTAATCTTCAATGCTGCCATTTCGCTGACTCTCAGGCCGGTAGATAATGCCAAGTCTATCAGCATCCAGGCCCTGACACCACCGACACGGCCAGCTTTCAGGTCAACAATAGCTTTGGCCTCTGTTACGGTGCGTAACTGCTTAACTTCGTCCATGTCCATGTACTTTGCTCTGTCGATAACCATTTCTCTGCCTTTCCCAATATTGTACAGGTTATATTAGCTTCTGTACATATTATGCACCGGATTTGATAGATGTCAAGTGTTTTTTGTAAATATTTCTAATATATTCTGTACAATCTTATGTGCCTTTATTGGGCCAAGAAGTGGTTTTTCGTAACGATTGACGGCTCGATTTCATATATTTGTGCCTCCAAAATCTGCTTGCTAATGTCCGGTTTCGCTGGTATTATCTGGGCAAATTTGGTTTGTAAACAATAGGGGAACAGCAGAATGGCGCAGAAATTGCCGGTCATACAACTCAAATCCTGGCTCTGTGCGTCAGCCAACATATTACGAGGCCCGGTAGATGCTTCCGATTTTAAAAACTATATTTTTCCGTTGTTATTTTTTAAGCGGATGTCGTATGTCGTTAGCGGAGGCCGGGGGCTGTTTTTGATTTGACGGATTAGAAAATTATGGGTAGTGTATGGTTTGAAAGAGGAAAGTGGTGGGCATTAGCTGCTGTTAGAAGGAATAAGGAATGGATAATTTATTAACTCGGGTGATTAGCCAATTTGATACATTAATACCCTTTTTGGCTATTTCTCGCGAAGATGTATTCAATCTGATAAAGAAAGAGAAGAGTATTTGGTTTTCTCCGGACCAAGAACCAACTTTCCCAGATTCTTATACAATTTATCAAATGCAAATTACACATTCAGCTTTCTTGCTCGGGTATTCATATTTTGAAGCTTTCCTTGCTGACCTTGTACGAGAAATTTATCTGTTAAGGCCGACAATGTTGCCGAAAGAGAAGCAACTAAAATATGCTGATATTCTAAAGACCGATGACTATAGAGCCATTCTCGAATTAATGATCGAGAGGGAGATTATTGATCTTTTCTATAAGCGAATAGATGAAGTTGTAAGGTATTTTGAAGAAAAACTCATATTAAAATGGCCGGATGAGTACAAAGATGAAATCGTTGTTACTTCTTATCTGCGAAATTGTATAATTCACAATCTTAGTCGTGTGGATTATCGCCTATCCAAAGTTTCAAAATACAAGGTTGGTGATAAAATCGAATTAAGTTCGTCAGAGGTACACTCTTTCGGGTTGAAAGCACGTGACTTGGTTAAGAATTTGTATAAACAAGCTACAAAGAAATATTTCAAGAACGAAAATAGCTAACAGTACACTTTTGGAATTAAAAAAGGATAGCGGTGTTGTTGAAAAAGTCGACTGAGTCTGCGAAAATAGGTGGGTGTGTGTAACTATTTGCGTTTTTTCCCTTACACTGAAATTTGAAATGACAGAAAAAAATATTAAGCAAATCAAATCTCTTGTCGAGGGCTTCCGAGCTAACTTGCGCAGCTTGTTCGATGAACAAACGTCTGAAGCAGTCATCAGGCAAGAGTACATCGATCCCTTCTGGAAGTTGTTAGGCTGGGATGTTGCCAACACTGCACACCGGTCCTCAGCAGAGAAAGATGTGTTAATCGAAGCGACCGTTGGAACAATAGAAGCCGAGCGAATTCATTCCCGTCGTCCCGATTATTTGTTTCGAATCGATGGCTTTCCCAGATTTGTCGTTGAGGCGAAAAAACCAGCTATTGATTTGCAGACAGACAAGGATGCAATCTTTCAGGCTAAGACGTATGCTTGGAGTGCACAAATTCCATTTGTAATCCTCACAGACTTTGAAGAATTCCGGCTCTTTGACGCCACTATAAAGCCTCATCACGACGCACCAGATCGTGGATTAATCAAGGATTTTGACATTCGGTTCGAGGATTACGTTCCCCAATGGGACATTCTTTTGAAAACCTTCGGTCGAAAGGCTGTAGCCGATGGTTCTCTTGAGAAACTTCTCGCTAAA
>SDBT01021436.1_pt1 | contig 10102 bp, 13 predicted proteins | sample 2277101 | NCBI WGS metagenome assembly SDBT01 (sample SAMN10404973, study PRJNA504765) | marine sediment metagenome | isolation source: marine sediment core GS10_PC15, 103 cmbsf | place: Arctic Ocean: Southern Knipovich Ridge | collected 2010
TACTCTGCCCCAACTGCGCGAAGGACGCAACGGGATGAGTGTATATATTGATTCATCATTAGATCCAAATCGAAAAACTTTATGCATGATTAAAGTCATGACGGATAATGGTTGGATCTATCCAATTGTTGCTATGTCTAAACATCAATTGGCTACTTATCGGTATCCTGATGGGGAGTATAATAAAGAACTTGCTTATATTTTACGAATGCAGCGACAATGTTGTAGGTAGAATATTTTCCTTGAACGGTGCGGTCATGAACGTTTGCCGTTCACCCGGAAGAGGTGTAGAGTTCGGTGGGTTTTGGTTTCCCATAAATGATCGTATTCCACTCCAGGTACGGTTACGAACGATGCGCCTCTTCTTTTTTTTTAATATAAAGGAGAAATGGAATGACGTTAGTAAATCATGTGGAGAAGATTGTTATTTTCATGGCAGAGAAATGCGCATCAACTTCAATTCGCAATGCGCTTATAGATCAAGAGGGTTGGGAGCGTATAGAACATAAACCTGTATGGGACTGGTTCTATCATGTGTATCAATGTTTTATCACGATACGCGATCCATACGAACGTGCTTATTCTTATTGGAAGTATCGTTTGCGCACTGGAGTTACAAGTGCAACGTTCGAGCAATTTGTTTGTAAGCGTTGTCTTCGTGGATGCTATCTTGATCTCTCATCGCTTGATAATTGGTTCAGTCATGATATGGTGAAATGGAGCGCACGCTTGTATGTAGGGCCTGAGTTTGGTAAGTGGTGGGGAAGTTGGCCTGAACTTAAAAAGTATAAGATTGGAGTCGATAATGCTTCAAATGATCCTAGTTTTGAATACGCGCACATACCTGTAGAAAAATATTGGTTTGAAGAGATACAAACACAGGAAGCGTTGGAGGCAATTAATGAATGGGCTGGAGATGATTTTTGGCGTTTTGAATATGATAAGTACAAGAGTATAGCAAAATTGCACGATATGATTCGAGAGAGGAATGCATGATGACGCCAACGGATGAAGGAAAAGATAGTAAGAATAAATTACGAAATGTAGTAGCAGATTTTTTGAACCAATTGAAAGGGCATCTTCGTTTACCTGCTGATGCATCGTTGCAAGATATTATAGATAAGACGCAAGCGTTGATGATTGCATCATCGCAGATTCAACGTGAGATGCAAGAGGTTAAGTTTGTGTTGCTTGAATTGCTATCGATTACGAGTACAGAAGGATTTGATACTGTACAGCAAGCGTTGATCACACGGGCCAATCAATTGGTGATTGGGGCGAAGAATGGTAAGCGTGATAAGCCGTTCGTAGGATATGAATACGATGCAGCGGATGAAGTAGATAAGAAGGTTGCTAAAGTAAAGAATACAATATCTGAAATTGGAAATTCACTAAGTGCTATACATAATGCAGCATTGAATCCTTCTTATAAAGCGACGGAATTTTGTTCAACGTGTTTAATTTCTGTTCAAGCTACCAGAGAGGGTAAGTGCCCTGAATGCGATGATCCTATTGAGGATGCATTGTTATAAAGGAGGTGTGTAAATGTACATAGGATTTTCATCAGATAAAGTAGAGGAAAGTTTTATTAATCTATTCCGTGCTTTAACTAAGTGGTTGGAGCAGGAGGTAGAAAGGAAAAGTAAATGGATGATGGATGGGGAAAATCCTAATGAAAAAGAAGCAGTGGAAAAAGTTGGCAAAGAAGTATAGACGCCAACGTAATTTATTTTTTGGTCCTGCTGGAGTGTATTTACAGAGGATGCGTAAAAATGGTTTTACGTTTTATAAGGGTACTTATTTTGATTTAGTGCAAAAAGAACTCGAAGCGGTAGAAAAAGAAGAGGATAGATTTGGAGGATAGGTGTATGGCAAAGTGTGAATTTAAGGTAGGTGAGAAATTAGTGTATCGGCGGACGTTGGATAGTAAACGCTATTCTGTAAAAGTTACAGAGATTCAACCAGATGGCGCTAAGATTCGTGTGACGTATCGATTATCGATGGGGATAAATTATCCTGAAAATATGACTCGTGTTGTTAACGTGTGGGTCAGTACGTACAATTGTGAGGCGGTAGCATGAATGTGCAATGGGGACTTGCCGGGTTTCTTTGTGTGGCTGCGGTAGTTTTTACCATAATCAACTATGGTGCAGCGGTGGAGGATGAAGAAAGGCTAGTGAGTATTGAATCAGAATTAGAGATTCAACGTATGCAGCTTCAAGTGTTGGAGGTTGAGATTAGTAGTGCGATTGGCGCTGTACGTTCATTCGAAGGTATGGATACTATTTTGAAATTTGAGAAGGATACTATTTATCTTGATATGCGCAGGTTAGAGAAAATTGTGCAGGCGCATATAAATCAAGAGGAATGAATTTTTGGGGTTAAAGAGAGAAGCAAGAAAGGACATGACTTGTTTCGTAAGGCATCTGACGGTACTTTCGGATCGTCGGTTCCCCTAGTATAAAAAAGCCCATGGGATGTCTCGTAGACTTTAACGCTTTGGTCGGTAGGGGTTCATATGCTAGTCTGTCTTACCCCTACCGGCCTTCCATATGTTACAGTTGTTCAAAGGGGTGAATGCTATGGGGCTATGGCGTACTAAGAAATCAGAGCACAAAACAAACGCTGAAATGATTGCGAAGAAAATAAGGGAGTTGTATTCACGTTGGCATGGGAATAGATACGCATCCACGTTGATTGAAGACCTTCAACGTGTGGAGATAATTATAGATCAATTGAAAACTTTAGTAGATGAAGATAGGCGTAAATTAGAGCAGGAACAAATTAGGAGGAAATGAAAATGAGTGAACCAGTAACAGAAGCTAAATCCGCATCGATGATCGAATTAACTCTTGCATCGGTAGGAAATGCACACACAGTGATGAAGGATGTGTTACGAACTGCTAATGAGTTTAAGACTAGGATGTCAGGGCCAAGTGCCCCTGATCTTACTGTTGAAGATCAAGATCATACTGAGGGTGCGTTATCAACTATTACGGCACGAGTTGGAGAGATTAGCGACGGGTTGCAACAAATTCAGCAGTTGCTTAAAGTTTATTAGGAAGGAACGTAATGGCTAAACGAAAACTTTATACGTATCAGGCAACAGTAGTGAAGGTGTACGATGGGGATACGTGTACGGTTGTTATTGATCTTGGATTTAAGTTGACGTATAAAACAAGCGTGCGCCTTCGTTGGCTTGATGCGCCGGAAGTTCGTGGAGAGGAACGTGAGAAGGGTTTGATTGTTCGAGATTGGTTACGCGATTTATTACCAATTGGGACAAAGGTGGTAATTGAATCTGAAAAGTTGGGGAAGTACGGTAGACCCATTGTTGTTTTGTATTCAGAGGAAGGTAACAATATAAATAAAATGATGCTCAATCACGAACTTGTTGGGAAGTTAGATTATGATTAATTTTTAGCCGGTCCCACAAGGTAGCTTTCCTACCAGCTACTACCTTGTAGCTTCCCCAAGCGAGACAACCGGCAAGTCTGCGTATGTTATGGTGTACCCGCATTTTCATGCGCAGGCGTTTTTTTTTGAGTTGGGGGTGACGGTAGTAGAGTGTTTCCCATTCACTCTACTTCTCACCGGGACGTGGGGTTCACCTCTAACTCATTTTTCAAGGGCACTTACACCAGTTGCAGACGAATCATAATTGTGTTATTCTTACAAAAAGGGGAAACGTTATGCCGACAACGGGAACAGCGAACGGACACACGCATAGTTACGGGGAAGAGGCAACACGTACATCTGCGGTGAATGGGCATTTTCATGTGATACCAGCATCGGGGAAAAAGACACTACCTGCCGGGGGTCATACTCATTCTCTTCCTGAGCGTGAGGAATCCAAAGAATAAACTAATGCCGGATAGTCCTACGATGGAAGAATGTGTGCGCCGTCTCAAAGAGCTTGAGAAGCGTGAGGATGGCATATACGATAGGTTGGCAATAGGCGAGACATGGCGTGCAGAGCACGATGGGCGTATCAATGCGTATTGGGAAGCGCAGTTCAAATTGAACACTGAAACGCATCATGCACTTGAGAGCCTTCGCATTAGAATCACTGCGGTTGAGAAGCGTGTTATGTTAATTGCAGGTGGTGCATCAGTAGCAGGCGGGGCAATGGGCGCTATAGTTGGGGCAGTTATTTCTAAGGCTATTGGCGGACCTTGATATTCTAACCTCTTATCTGTGGTACACTTTACAACGGAATCAGTTTTAGGCATTTAGGGGTAATCGAAATGGAATACATTCAGTTTGCATCTAAGGGACTTGTTCACAAGCAAACGGACGAAGGTTTTTTCGTTAGGGGGTTCGCTTCTATTGAAGGAGTGGATCGTGATGGGGACAATATTCCATCACGTGCTTTTGATATTAGTACCTTTATGAAGAACCCGCAACTTTGGTTTAATCATCGATTGTATCCTAGTAAGACGGATGAAGGTGCAGACATTGATGTGCCTATCGGTATAGTGGAATCAATGAACCTTGTTGTAGTTGAAGACTTGGGAAATGAGTTTCAAGTTAAAGACTTAAATAACGATCAGATTATCGCTTCATTTGAAGAGGATGAAAAATTTCTTGTGAAGCGTGGGGACAAAGGATTGTGGGTTACGGTTCGTGTGATAGAGAAGGATATCGTTAATTTAGTTAAGGATGGAAGGATTAATGCTTTTTCATGGTCGGGCACTCTTATACGTAATGCAACGGGAACGATTAAGAGTGTAGACATTCGTGAAGTGTCTCTTGTGTTTCTTCCTGCAAATGCGCGTGCTCTTTTAATGGTGGGGAAATCTTCACTTCATGTAAATGATTTGTATGGTTTGCGTGATGGTAATTTTCTATTGCTTAAAGAGAATCCTGCAACGGTAGACGCAAAAGATGGTGCAGCGTTTGTGACACTTGCTAAGTCTGCGTCAGGGCATATAACTACACTTGAACTTGCGGTTGATTCGTTAGAAGCGGCAAGTGAACTTGCTAGTGAGATGGCGAAAGAAGTTGATGTTGTAGGGGTGTTCAAAAATACATGGCGTGCATCTACGGATGGAGCGCAGGTGTATAAACTTTGCGTGGTTGTCGAGGGTTTATGTTCTGAGATGGAACCGGTAGAAAATGCTGTACTGCAAATAGATGGACGAAAAATTTGGAGTAGGCCGTATATTGATGATTTGCCGGATGAATGTTTTGCATACATCATTCCGAAAAGTAAAAAGGATGCAGATGGTAAAACGTTACCGCGTACATCCAGGATGTATGCATTCAAGTCAGTAGATGGAACTGTTAATGCTGATATGGTTAAACAAGGTATTGATGATGCATTAGGGAGCGCGTTCAAACGAACGGCATTACCAGTGCTTGTTCAAGCGGCAAAGAAGGTAGGAGTAGGAGATTTTTTAGATTCTGATAAGTTTGCCGGGTTAACTAAAGCGGAGCAATCGTTGTTAGGTATTGATGGCGAGATTGCTATTAGTGAATCTGATAAGGAAGGGGGTGAGAACGTGGATGAAGTATTGAAAGCACTTGAGAATTTATCTACTGAGTTCAAAGCATTATCGGATAAGGTAGATGGATTTGAGGAACTTGCTAAAGCAAACGCCTCCTCGGAAGAAGATGAAGACGTATCTTCAGACAAAGATGATCAAGAGCCTATCGTTACACCAGAAGGGTCAAAGCATCATAATCCAGAACTTGAGACACAAATTTTGGATGGGATGAAAGCGATGACGGATGGTGTAGCTAAGTTGGCTGATCGTGTTGCTCATCTGGAAGGTAGACCTGTTGCTTCGAAAGCCTCTACCGATACAACGGCAGGTGCAACTGATGTTGATGATGATTCTAAGGATGTAGATGTAGGCGAAGATTTGATTGCTGACATCAGAAAAGCATTCAGTGGAATGTCTGAGGATCAACGTAAGAAAGCAAAGACGGATGCTGTCGCTGAAGGTATTTTTGGTGACACAGCACGTGAGCATGCGAAACGTGTAAGTGCATTGTAATAACAACTCAGTATGAGTTGATTGATAAAAAAATTCTCACAGGAAGGAGGTGACAAAGTGCAACTGACTCAATACCAGAAAGACCTTGCTGAATCTGTTGGTGTTTGGAAAGAGGAGCATATGGAAAAGGCGGCAACGCCTATTGAAATTGCAACTTTTTCCGGCAACGGAGGTTTATCGCAAGACCTTGCCGATGCGTTTATAGATTTGGTGCGTGATGAATCTGTGCTTATGCGCAGCATTCGAATCCATCGAACTCAATCGCGTAGTGGTGAAATGTCGAAGTTGGACGTTGTAGGGTATGTAACGGAGCAGGCTTCAGAGAATGCAACATCTACTGAAACCCGTGCGCCGGTAAATACATCGGTGCCGTTCGCTACTGCTAAGACACGTTCACAGTTTGACATTACCGGTGAGGTTGAAGAAGATAACATCGAAGGATCGGGGGGTAAGAATACCATCCTGAATACGTTAGTGAAACATATCAGAAATGATATGGAGACGCTTTCGATTGAAGGAGATGAGTCCGTAGCGGGTTCGTCTGATTTCCAACGCTTAGTGAAAACTAACGATGGTTTCAACGTGATCGCGTCTGCGGTAAATGGTAGTCATATCCAAGCGGTAGCGGGGCAGCGCGTTTCGTGGATTCTGTGTAAACAGATGCTCATGAAATTGCCTACACGTTATCGTACAGATCGTTCGCAACTTCGTTGGATTATGTCTGCGAATACAGTGTTGGAATTGCAAGGTGAAGCTGAGGCCCGTGCAACGGGGCTTGGTGATCTTATGTGGTCCGCGAATGGTGGTCCCCCTGCGCCTTTGGGAATTCCGATTTTGGAAGTTCCGAAGATCCCGGAGAACTTAACTATTTCCGGTACGGACAGCACAGGTACGTTTATTATGCTTTGCGATCCGCAGAACCTCGTTATGGTTGTTCAGCGGGATCTTGTAGTGCATGATGAATTTAGACCACGTACCGATAAAACAGAAGTCACGGCGTTTATGCGCACGGATTTCGTGGTTGAGAATAACGATGCAATCGTCAAAGCGACGGGCGTATCGCTTGACCCAAGCGCTTCCAGAGTGGCATAAATCTGGTTGTGCTTTTACAGTTGAATCAAAACGCATCTAAGTATCGAATACTCTGATTACAGGATTGGATGAAGATGAATGGCTTCTACTAGATTGGTTGTACTGACAAGATATGATGCATACAAAAAATTTGGAATACTTTTTAATAAAGGGGAACGTTACGAGATTGGGGAAGGGGACGCACAAACATTGGTAGATACAGGCGGGTTTGCTTATGCAGATTTGTCTGATCATCACCCGAAAGAATTGCTTGAAGAAGAAAATATTTGGGACGATGAAGATGGGGATGAAGATCCTTATTCACGATCTTCGACAGACTCTATTGGAACGATGGAACGAGTTGAAGAAGAAGGTGAAGCGGATGGAGAAGACAAGCATGGAAAGTACATGCATGCAACTCAAATGTCAGATGGGGATTTTGAAGTTGCGCGTGAACCATGGCGCAAAGCAGCGAACACATTAAAAGATGCGGACCTAAACGGGAAGCGGGTTTTGTTAAAACGTCAGGGTGCTATTGGTGACGTTGTTTTTGTAGCAGTGTTCGCTACATGGTTAAAGTCTAAGTTTCCTTCAGTATTTATTTCTATCGCGGTGCGTGATAACATCGTTACCTTTGCTGAAATGTTTTCCTCTATTGACGAAGCGGTATCGCTTACACAGGCAGCGAAGTTTGACAAGGTAACGGATTTCGATTACATCATTCAGTTCAACGATGTTATGGAAGAACAAAAAGTAGACGATCAAGATTATTATAAATTGCATTTTCGGCGTGCTGGTCTTGATGATGTAGATGTGCCTGAAGTATTTCCTGTTATGGGAATGCAGGTAGAGCACGCAATTGAAAATGAAGCGGATGCTATACTTCAGCGTTCTGGTATTGGTTCCGATCCGTTCGTGTGCGTTTCATTGGGTACATCGAATCCATTGAAATCAATTCATGTGTTGGGTATTACGAAATTGATTAACGAATTAACCAATCCTGAAAGTGGGGGGCAGAAGTTTCGTGTTCTATGTATAGGTTCAAATAAAGATCGTATTCCTGCGGTTGAAAATAATCCTATGGTTGGGTTAGCCATGAGACAAAGTTTGCGGGTAAGTGCTGAGTTAGTTTCACGGGCGCGTGTGATGTTCGGATGTGATACGGGGTTTGTACAATTAGCGGCGGCAACTGGAGTGCCAACGGTTTCATATTGGGGACCGACAAAACCTGATTTTAGTATTCGACATGCGCCGGGGTCGAAGGTTACATTACAAGCCGCTGTACATTGTTCTCCATGTTTACATTTACGTTCAGCTTTTTGTCATTATTTCCAAAGTGGATATCCTGCTTGCATGAAGGAAGTAGACTTTGAATTATTGGCGCGTAATATTCGAGAGGTGTGGAAAGAATACCCAAAGCAACTACCTGTAGTTAACTCAGTAGGGCCACCTACAGAGTCAATAGGACCGCAAGATGTACTTTCCCCAGAGAAGGTAGCGGACCTTGTAGACCCGAATAAGCCGCAAGGGGTCTTGCTGCTCGATAACAGCGATGTATATACAGGAGGCGGATTCTATGCTGTATCTGTGGCGAACGCTCTGTGCAGGGCGCTACAGGCTCAAATATGGATAGTATGCGATTCTACCGATCCAGTGTATCGCCAAGATGGGGATGAAGCTGGAGTAAGATGGGTTCATGATCCTAAGTTGCGAAATTGCGAGATGGACTTAACATACACAAGTTGCTTTGATTTTGTGATCGGGTGTCCCCCGTCGTTGGGTGGCTTGGCGATTACAACTGCACAATTTAAGAACGCTATTTCGATTCTACTTGTGTATGAGACGCCGAAGTATATAGCGTTGTATCGTGATGGTGCAGATGCTCATGAAGCGTATTGGAATGAGTATAAGGCAGCGTTGAATCAATGTGATTTTGCGTTTGCCATTTCACCAGTGGTTAAGAGATCGTTGCAGGAGTGGATACCTGAGATCGATGCACGGCTTGTTAAGCCTACGATACGCGATGATGTTGCAGATAGTACGGTAGCGGATGCGAAATTAAATATGATTACATTGATAAGTCGTAACATGAAATATAAAGAGTTGGAAGTTACAATAAGTCTTCTTGAAGAATTAGAACCTGAGATGACGGAAGATGATCCATTAATTATTATGGTCATCGGGCAAAATGCCTCAGCATTAAAAAAATCGTTTGATGCGAAGTGGGTCAATATGAATATCATGTTGGAAACACATGATGCACTTTCAGAAGCGCAAAAGTGGATGTTCTTAAAGTTAAGTAAAGTTGTGGTGCATCCAAGTACATTTGAGGGATATGGTATACCGATTGCTGAAGCGATGTATGCTGGTGTGCCTGTTATTGTAAAGCCTCTTGAGGTGTATAAAGAATGTTTCGAAGACTACCCGTATTATGTAGCGCATGATTCAAATTTATTAGACACGGTTCGTACATTGTTTGGTGCGGACTCTATGTCTGTAGAGGCGTTGCAGAGCCATTTGAATACTGCAAAGAAGTACGCATCAAAAAGTTTAGGGCGCTATGCGATAGATCAAAACATAAAGAAGTTTGCAAGTGTGCCCAAGGTACGTGAAATTTTAGCAAGCGTAGATCGGATTAAGCTGTCTTCTAGTTCGATTCATAACGAATCGATAACCACCAAAGGAAGCATCTTTCCCCAAATATCCGATCTACGTCTTGCTGTTATTTCTACGTGGAATATGAAGTGTGGAATTGCGGAGACAACTAAAGAATGGTTGGAGAAATCAAATTGTATCTACAAAGTATTTGCGCCACCACGTAATGATGAGGAGTCTATAGGCGATGATGATGATCGTGTGGTGCGTAATTGGGAAAAGACATTCGGAAGTCATAATGATTTGATTCGGGATATTGTGACATTTGCACCGGACGTTGTACATATCAATCATGAGTTTAGTTTTTTTCGTAATGAAGGAATGTTTTTTGGGTTCATTAAAGATTTGAAGGCGAGAGGCATCAAAGTTGTAAT
>SDBT01021437.1_pt1 | contig 10102 bp, 4 predicted proteins | sample 2277101 | NCBI WGS metagenome assembly SDBT01 (sample SAMN10404973, study PRJNA504765) | marine sediment metagenome | isolation source: marine sediment core GS10_PC15, 103 cmbsf | place: Arctic Ocean: Southern Knipovich Ridge | collected 2010
TCACCAGACCATCGATCAGGTGCGGCCTTTCGTCCGGGGCGGGACCTGGCGCAATTTCCTGGCCAAGTACCCCGAGGCCAACTGGATGCAGAAAAGGGTATTCCAGGTTTCGCAGAAAATTGCCTCCAGCAGACGGGAATCCGGCGAGGGGGCCGGGTTGGCAGCGGCCCGGGACGATCTGTGGCGCAGTCAATGCAATTGCGCCTTCTGGCATGGGATTTTCGGTGGCTTGTATCTTCCTCACCTGCGTCACGCGATCTACCACCACCTGTTGCTAGCCGAGGCCGCCGTGGACCCGGTCACCGACGGCTGCCGGTTCGGGCTGGCCGACATCGATTGCGATGGCCGTGAGGAAATCGAAGTCACTACTCCCGGCATCAAGGCTTTCGTGACACCGCTGGGCGGCGCCATTAAGGAGCTGGATATACTGCCGGCCCATTTCAATCTATTGAACACCATGCCCCGCTACTGCGAGAGCTACCACCAGCGGCTCGGTGCGGCCCATACCGGTGAGGCCGGCGACATCTCGATCCACCACCAGCAGCGGGCCAAGGAGCCCCACCTGGAAAAACACCTGCAGGTTGACGCTCACGCCCGCCATATGCTGCTGGATCACTTCTGGCCCTCGGGGACCACGGTGGATCAGGTTCAACGTAATGTCGAGCAAAACGGCAACGGCTTCGCCACCGCCGTCTACAACTGCTCCGTCCGGGAGAACGCCGTCATCTGCACCGCTAGCGGGAAAGCGCTGGGTGAGACGCTGGCGGTGTCCAAGACCATTGCTTTTGAGGGCGATAGAGTGAGTGTGGAATTGGAGATCGCCAACGAGGGGGATAATGCTGTAAAGGGGCTATACGGCCTGGAGTTCAACTTCGCGTTGCTGGGCGGTCACACCGACGACCGCTATTACCTGATTGACGGGCAGAAACCGGCCGACCCCTACCTGGATGCCCAGGACGAGCTCGCCAGCGTGAGCAGCGTGGCCTTGGTATCCGAATACGAGGGCGTCAAGGCCGACCTGCGGTTTAAGGAACCGACCACGGTCTGGCGTTACCCGGTCAAAACCGTTAACTTATCGGAGGATGGGTTCGAGCGGGTATACCAGAGCTCGGTGGTCCTGCCGGTCTGGCCCCTGGACCTGCCGGCCGGTCAGCGATTCCGGGCCCAGTTGACGCTCCAGGCCACGGTGTTCCCGGCGTAACCTTGTTGCTGTATTGCCAGCCCCGCCTGGGACCTGCGACCGTGATGAACCCGGTCTCCCAATCATTTATAAATACCTGAGCTAATGATAAAATCAGACCTAGACTACCGCAATCTACGGATTGCCTATTTCAGTGCCGAGATCGGTGTATCGGAGCAGATCCCCACCTATTCCGGCGGGCTGGGGATCCTGGCCGGCGATCACCTGAAATCGGCTGCTGACCTGGAAATACCGTTGTGCGCCGTGACCCTGCTCTATCGGCAAGGCTACTTCCAACAGCAGATCAATGCTCAGGGAGAGCAGGTAGAGCAATATCCCGTCTTCCAGGCTGAGGAGCACCTGCAACGGCTGGAGGTCAAGTTCAGTCTACTCCTGGCCGGTCGCCGGGTGCACCTGCGGGCCTGGCGGTATGACGTTCAAGGCCTGACCGGCGCAGTGGTACCGCTTTTTTTCCTGGACACCGATTTACCCGAGAACAGTCGATCGGACCGGGCGCTCACCGACCGGCTCTATAGCGGCGGGGAAACGGTGCGTCTGGCCCAGGAAGCGCTACTGGGATTCGGTGGGGTGCAGCTATTGCGGCTGCTGGGGATTAACGGCCTTCAGACCTATCATCTGAATGAGGGGCATACCGCCTTCGTCCCGCTGGCCCTGGGTACCGAGTTGCAGGAGATGAAGGCGGCGCGCGACAAGTGTGTGTTTACCACCCATACGCCGATCCCGGCCGGCCATGACCGCTTTCCCCGTTCAGAGGTAGAGGCCCTGCTGGGACCACTGGCCGGAGAGTCCAGCGTGGTGCGGTTCAATGGGCAAGTAGTCAATATGACCGAACTGGCCCTGGAGAATTGCCGGGCGGCTAACGGGGTGTCGCAGGTCCATGCCCGGGTTTCGCGGGAGATGTTCCCCGGACGGTCGATCTTTGCGGTTACCAATGGGGTGCATCACCTGACCTGGACGGGCCCGGCCACCCAGGCACTATTCGACCGCCACCTGCCGGGCTGGCGGGAGCACCCGTTGCGGCTGGAACAGGCGGCGGACATCCCGGCCGATAGTTTGTGGGCAGCGCACCAGGCCAATAAAATACAATTGCTGGATCATATTCGGGAGCGGTCACAAACCACTCTCGATCGGGAAATGCTCACGATCGGCTTCGCCCGGCGGGCGGTGGAGTACAAGCGGGCCCTGCTGCTGCTGACCGACAGCGAGCGCCTGATCGCTATTTGTGGAGGCCGGGCGCAGTTTCTGTTCGCGGGCAAAGCCCATCCCGCCGACTCAGCCGGGAAGGCGATTATCAGGGACATCGTCCAAGCCGCCCGGCGACTAGCTGGTCGGCTGGAAATTATATTTTTGGAAAATTATCAGATGGAGCTGGGCCGATTGCTGACGGCGGGCGTGGATGTCTGGCTCAATACCCCCCGCAAACCGATGGAGGCTTCGGGTACCAGTGGAATGAAAGCCGCCTTGAACGGGGTGCTGAACCTTTCTGTCCTCGATGGCTGGTGGGCCGAAGGCTGCCGCGACGGGATCAATGGCTGGGCCATTAACGGGACCGGGGACTCCGGTGATGCCGCCGACGCAGAGCGCCTCTATCAACTCCTGGAGCGGCAGGTTGTCCCCACCTACTACGACCGCCGCCGGCACTGGCTGGAGATGATGCAGGAAAGTATCAAAACCGGCGCCCGGTTCACCAGCCAGCGGATGCTACGGGAATATTGCGATTTATATTATAAATGCGAACTGCGAAAATGAATACTGCCGATCGCACCGGCCGGTACCGCGCAGTCTGGAGGCCACGATTGGCTACCTTCGACCCCACAAAAGCCCATCGAAAACCCCTTCGAAACCCCTCAAAGACCCATCAAAAACCCAACGAATGCCCCTTAAAAACCCCTTAAATACCCATCAAATACCCCGCCAATGCCTAGCTAATACCCATCAAAAGGTTTGCCCTTACCGACGGGAGCAGTTAGCCAATAGGGGAAATGCAAAATGCAAAGTGAAAAATGGGTGGAATTAGAGTATAAGATATTAAATATTAAGAGGTTAATATCTGTTAGATACCGGGCCGATATGTCGATACCGGAGCCGGAGAACTCACCCCTGTCGTTTCACGACTTCCCCTCTCTTGAAATAGAGGGGATCGGACCCCTCGACTTGATTTTCAAAGAGCGCCGGAATATAAAGTAATTGCAGGGGGCTGTCGTTCGCCTGGTGCGCGACCTCACACCGGACGGTGCCAGGCGGGAACAAGGCCGGGAGGTCAATAGGCGGAAAGGGGTGGCGGGCAATATTCGGAGGGTGTTTGGTTTGCGCTGGATCCTAAAGACAGTGCGTCACGAGGAGAAATTTCAAAAGTGTGCAGTAATTGGGCAGAATTTGTCGCAATGGCGTAAATGCACTGAAGTAGTTTGAGGGACCAGTATAACCCCTTCTAATACCCCCGGCGCTCTTCCTCATCAAGTGCATTATTTGCCCATCTTTTAAGGTACTCAATTCTTTCCATTGCCCATCTTGCAACCAATGGATGATTCTTTTCTTCCTTAGCCAAATACTCTTCCGTGGCCCTAACCTTTTTTAAATGGTGCGCACTTGAAGGCCCTGCATACGAGCCCCCCGTATAACTACTGTGCAGAATGCCCCTCACCTCTTCATCGCTCCCATATTTTTCTAGAATTGTACGCAACCAAGGGAAATCCGAATCATAATCTGGAGGAACGATGTCTGCCAGTATTTTTGCACGGTTCTCGCTATCTTCTTCGCACCAAGATAGGATACCCGAAGGATCGAAATACTTAATCCCAGGTTCAGCCTTCCTATGTATATATGAACCGTTAAGCCATTGTTGAAGAATATAATACGCCGAACTTGCAGGATCGGCAAGGTAAGGGTGAATTTTTTCCCAGGTAAGGTTTGGGTCAACCGTTGCGAATTCGTTAAGACATTCGTAAGTGTAGAATTCAAAATCATTTAGAACCGCGTTTTGATCCTCCAAGAAAGATAGTATTTTGGATAATAAATCATCACGTACTCTATCCTCTCTTTTGAATAATCTGACCGCTATCTGGTGCCACTCAAAAGCAACCATCGTACCTGAATTGGCACGGTCTTTGTTAAAAAATAGCGCTTGATGAGTTATCATTCTAAAAAGGGTATCCACTGGAAGATCCATCTTCGGATCTTTGTGGAAAGAATACATTGCTGCTAATTCAATTGCAGTTCCTACTGCCCAAAATTCATCACATTCAATCAGGTACACTAGCCATTCATCGAGTGCACTTGGCGATAGGGGCTCAGTTGCTCTGCCACCAATAAATAATCTAAGCCTTTCAAAGCCGATTAAATCCTGTTTGACAAGAGAAAGCACCCGGCTTGCCGTTTTATCGTTTAGGCCAGAATAGAAAATGACATCCAGATAATGAACTCGTAATGCTTCATCATTATATATATTGTCTGTACATTGCCACCAAAGTTCATTATCGGCCTCATTCAATGCACGCAGGTAGACTCCTACTATTGTTGCACTAGTATCATTTTCAGAGGATCGGAGTGCTTCAAGTAGTGGCTGGAGAAATAATCTCTTTGTATCCATCTGGCCTAACTTATATCCGAACTCGTAAGCGCGTTCTGCTCTCGTGGTCACTAGCCAATTCAGTTCATTTAGCATTATTGGCGGATCGTTTATCGCTTCATCGACAAGCCGCTTTACCTCACCTTCGATATGCTCCTTGTCTTTCTTGTGCCCATCAAATTCATCCTCAATCAACCTCATCCCAACATATCGCACAAGTCGGTCATGGTACTTGTCTCCGAGAAGATCGTTGTAAAGAATCTGCCACTCTTCCAAGTCATGTAAACCCCATGAGGGACCGTAGTGGATCGCCTTAGAAACACGGCGTATCACTGCCTTTTTGTGCGCGGGGTGCGCGATCACTATCTGTCTGATATCACTTAATACCTGGCTTTGGAGTCCTTCTATTAATGCTACTTCCGTAGAATTATCAAGTGCAATTTGGACGGCCGTGTTCAACAAATCCCCAGAAAGGCGACTAATCTCCTGGATCAATAAACGCCAAATCCGATGATACGATTCTTTAACCTCAAGATGGTCTGATGGTATCCAGTGCTCTGGTTGCGGCGCGAAAAGATTTACCCCTTGACTAAAGACAAGGATATTTTGGGACTTGAGTCCTTTTTCGATACAAGAAAGTCCCAATGCTATTTTCCCATGATCGTCACTCTCTATCAAACTTTCAAGTATAGGAAATCGCTCAACCGGTGGGGTTTCAGTTGTGGCTTTGTGAGCATAACCATGTGAAAATAGGTTGATAAATATGCCTGTCGCATTATTGCCATAGGATTCATTTTCTGAGAGCGCTAACAGACTGAGAACTTTTGCTGAATCCTCAAAATGTTCTCTCCAACGAGCAGATTTTTCAAGAGCCCAAACAACTTCACGACGCCCATGTTTAAATTGTTTGAGGTTCGCGATGGTATCATTGCCTATTTTATCCTCGATGTATTTAAGACCAAGGTCTGGAAATGCACTGCTTAATGCAGAGAATACCTTTCGGCCCGTTTCTGAATTAAAATATGGCGAGGTCCTCCAAGCACTGTCGTCGCTTAACAATTCTACTGCCAAATTTTTTGTTTCTGGAACCTGGAATGCATATCTGAACATCTCGAAAAACCACTCAAGCAACTGCTTAGGCATGGAAAATACTTTTTTGATATCAATAAGCCTTGGGTGGCGATCCCACCATTGTTGCCATAGCCAAAAATGAAGATATGCCGGGGAGATATAAAGAGTCTTGGTTCCCTGTAATATTTTTCGTCTCCGTAAATAATCGATACGTCGACTAATCGCAACCTTTGACAGATCCGTCACCTGATGAATGAATGTTTCGTAGACGTAGTCAAATTCATCACTATTGCGTCCCTGATATCCAAGCCTCTTGAAGAGGGCTAAAGCCATGAGTAATTCAATATCATTTTTTACATCTTCCGCTTCAAGCGATCTCTTCCCTGCAATCATTCGTTCCCAAAAAAGATCAAATTCCCCCGGAGATAAAGGGTTTTTAGAATCAGTACTGAGGCTTACGCCAATCTCATGTGCAACTCTCGGTGATCCTCCACAGCCCAGTGCCCATTTTTGTGCTATCCCAGCAGGGTGTCCGTAGGCCTTGATAATCTTTGTGATTATATCAGAAGATACTTCATCGATGAAGTGATACTGTGCTGATTTTGACTCTGTCTCATCCTCGTTAAAGAGTGTTACAAATTTGATCTCACTTGGTGCATCCTTATATTTCTGATTAATGCGTAGATAATCATCTTGGCTACACTCGTCGATTACAATGATCGTTGGTGGTACATTTTCATTATTGCGAATTCGTGCGGCAGCCTCATCATTGAAAAACAAATCTGGATCGGAAAAATAAATTACACTCTCTCTATAGGACTCATCCTTTAAGGCTTCATAAACCAACCTAGTTTTTCCAACTCCTGCCAGCCCAAGTACCCTAGAAAATTTGTACAGTTCAATACCTTCTCTAACGGCACTGATGTATCGCAATATCTGATCATCATCAAAATAATCGGTATTGTAATCAAACAACAGGCTAGCACCCCACTTTTCGTGGGTTAGCATATTCGTTCGGGATAAGTCAAGCAGGTCAAGTGATAAGGATAATGATTGTTCAATAATTCTAAGAATTTGATTCGCCGTTAATATTTCAATACTGACTGATTGATAGTCACTGGTGATTTCGTCCAGTGATGATTGGAATTTTCGCTTTAGTTCAGTTGTATCTGCAGGACCGTCCCAACCGAAGGTCACAACAACGAATGTACCACCTTCTTCAAAACATTTTCGGATTTTTGGTTTCAGATCAGTGCCATCAGAATTAACGAGCAGGTCCTTCCGCACAGCCGACTGATCCAAGTTTGTTGATGTTCCGGTTTTAATCTGAAAATATGATGAGCCTTGTGGGAGAAATGTAATCTGCCCATCCTCGATTTCCTCCAAATAGGCATCAACTCCCCCATCCGCAGCATGGATATTATGTGTAAGGTTTAAAAGGTGACCTGATAGGTGTAAGCGGCTTAACTCGGCACTTATTATTCTATCAAACAACCTCAAGGCACCCCGCTCTTGAGTTGATAGAATTTTTTGTATTAACGGGGAGGTAAAGTTTGTCATCACTACAAACAATATTTCATTAAAAATTACCGCTGATTAGGGTATAATTACAATACCTATTATTAGTAACTAACTACGATGGTTCCACTCGTTATCTAGACTAGTCCCACTATCACCACTATTCTTTGGCCCCCAACATTATATCGAGTTGAGGCTAAGGAGGCTTATGGACAGTCTCTCAAACCGTCCTTTATGCGACTACTCTCGCACCGTCTCACAAACCCACCTCAAAACCCGAATTCCCGTTCAAAAACCCGTCTCATAATCTAATTCTTATAACTGCACCTCACTAACCCTTTTGGGCACACAATTAAGGCGTCTCCGGGTATAAGAAATACATACCAACAGGAGGATTGATATGCGGATAAGGATACGCTCGGGTTTCTACCCATGTGCAGAACCTGGACTTATCGATGCCCTGAAGAGCGCCGGTAAATACAGTCGTCCACATTGCTTTGAACCCGAGAATACCGGCGATTGATTGGCCAGCCTTAATTTATGGGGTGACAATTCGTGGCAATACAACAATACAGGTGGATATCAGGCATGATGCGTACTCTTATTTTTCTTACTTCCTTGGCTATTTTTGGATTAGTTATGGCTTGTTCCGAGCGCCGGGCTGAACCGTCCTATGGCGCGGTTGTCAATGAGAACGCCACCACCTTTAGGTTGTTCGCGCCCAAGGCCGAAATGGTTTACGTGGTGATCTTCGATTCCCCCACCGCTGAAACCGGCCGGGAGTACCAGCTGGAACCTCTGGCCGGGGGCGATTGGGTGGGTACTGTCGCCGGGATCGGCTACGGGGACTATTACGGCTACCGGCTGGAAGGGGCAGGCAGCGGTTTTCACAGCTTCGATGAGAATGTCATCATAGCCGATCCCTGGAGCAGGGCCGCCGTAACCCAGAATCGTTACCGGCATACAGCCAAGTCTCTGATCCAGCGCGATGACTTCGATTGGGAAGGTGATACCTGGGTGCAGTTGGACCCCCGGGACGCTGTCATCTGCGAGCTGCACGTCAGGGATATGACCACCCACCCTACCTCAGGGGCAAAAAACAGTGGAACCTACCTGGGGCTAGTGGAAACCGGCCAGCGCGGCGGACTGGCGCATATCAAGGAGTTGGGGTATAATGCCGTGGAACTGCTCCCGGCCATGGATTTCGCCAACTTCGAGGTACCCTACCGCGATTCCACCGCTACCGTGTTCAATACCTGGAACCCCTACGCCCGGAACCATTGGGGCTATATGACTACTTTCTTCTTCGCCCCGGAGTCCTACTATGCCACTGACGGCACCGCCGAGCCGCTGGCCTGGAACGGCGCAGACGGCCGGGCTGTCAGCGAGTTCAAGGAAATGGTGCAGGCCTTCCACCGGGAGGGGATCGCCGTGCTTATGGACGTGGTCTACAACCACGTCTCCAACTGGGACTATCACCCCTTAAAGTATGCCGACCGGGAGGTCTATTTCCGCCTTGACGAGCAGGGTGACTATATCGCCCGGAGCGGTTGCGGCAACGACACCCGCACCGAAAGCCCCGCCATGCGGCAACTGATCCTGGAGAGCGTGAAGTACTGGCTTCAGGAATTCCACATTGACGGATTCAGGTTCGACCTGGCATACCTCATCGACCCCGAGACCTGTGCCGCCATTCTGCGGGAAGCCCGGCGCATCAACCCGGACGTGATCATCATTGCCGAACCGTGGGGCGGCGGCTATGATCCGGACGGCTTCTCCGACCTGGGCTGGGCCTCCTGGAACGACCAGTTCCGAAACGGCATCAAGGGACAGAACCCCCATGACGGCCACGGCTTTATCTTCGGGCAATGGCAAGGCGAGAACGACCAGGCAGCCCTGCGCCGGTTTGTGATGGGATCGCTGCGGGAGTTCGGCGGCCAGTACCACACCACCGCCCACAGTGTGAACTACCTGGCCTCCCATGACGATCGCACCCTGGGCGATTTCATCCGGGTGGGCCTGGGGCGGGCGCATGAGGGGGAGGTAATCGCCGATGTCACAGCCTGGGTCACCCTCGATAAGCAGCAACTGGCCCTGAACAAGCTGGCGGCGCTGGCGCTCCTGACCAGCCAGGGGCCGGTGATGATCCCTGCCGGGCAGAGCTGGGCCCGCGGCAAGCCGATCGCCCCCACCGATGCCCCCGATGACAAGGTGGGACAGGTGGACCATAACTCCTACAACAAGGATAACGAAACCAACTGGTTGAACTGGGACCACAAGGAACTGAACCGGGAGCTGGTAGACTATTACCGGGGCCTGATAACCCTCAGGAAATCCCTTCCGGCCCTGCGCCATTCACAACCGGATGATTTCCAATTCCTGGAGGTGGGGGACCGGGTGGCCCTGGCCTACACCCTGGGGGATTCGCTGGCGGTCCTGCTCAACGGCGACCCGCTGGCGGCCCTGGAGATCGCCCTGCCCGAAGGAGACTGGCAGGTGCTGGCCGATGGCGAGGCAGTGTACCCGGCTGAAGGGATCACTATCGCCGGGGAGATCACGGTTCCACCTACCAGCGGTATGGTCCTGGGGCGGCTTTAGCACCCCCTGGTTCAATAGCGGAACCCTTCGACAGGCTCAGGGCAGGCCCTTCGACAGGCTCAGGGCAGGCCCTTCGACAGGCTCAGGGCAGGCCCTTCGACAGGCTCAGGGCAGGCCCTTCGACAGGCTCAGGGCAGGCCCTTCGA
>SDBT01021438.1_pt1 | contig 10101 bp, 10 predicted proteins | sample 2277101 | NCBI WGS metagenome assembly SDBT01 (sample SAMN10404973, study PRJNA504765) | marine sediment metagenome | isolation source: marine sediment core GS10_PC15, 103 cmbsf | place: Arctic Ocean: Southern Knipovich Ridge | collected 2010
TCTTTATATCGTTTATCTTTACGAACCCCAGCTCGTGAAAATATTTTAACATCAATAACAGTACCCTCTAAACCTGGTGGAACTCGGAGAGATGTATCACGTACTTCACGTGATTTTTCACCAAAAATTGCACGCAGTAGCTTTTCCTCTGGAGAATATTGAATGTCTCCTTTAAGCGTTACTTTACCAACGAGAATATTTCCTGCTTTTACTCGGGTACCAACACGAACCATTCCATCATCATCTAAACTTGCTAATGCATTTTCACCGACATTTGGAATATCTGCAGTTATTTCTTCCGGACCTAATTTTGTATCTCGTGCATCTACAACAAACTCATCAATATGAACTGATGTTAAAGTGTCATCACTTACCAAACGTTTACTAAGAACAATTGCATCTTCAAAGTTATATCCAAGCCACGGCATAAAGGCCACAGTAAGGTTTGCTCCCAATGCCAACTCTCCCTGGTCAATTGCTTGACCATTCGTCAAGACTTCACCCGCTTGAATTACATCTCCAACTTTTATATTAGGAGTATGATGCACCCAAGTACTATAGCTAGAACGCTTAAACTTATTAAGATAATAAGTGTCTATTCCATGTGCTACCCAATCTTCCTCATTTGGAAACTCATCTTGGTTCGCTTGAATAACAATTTTTTCGGACGAAACATATCGAACAACTCCGCCATGTTTAGCCGAAATCACCGCACCTGAACCTTGCACAATTTCATTTTCCATACCAGTACCAACAATTGGAACCTGTGTCTTAATAAGGGGTACTGCTTGACGTTGCATGTTCGATCCCATTAGTGCACGAACCGCATCATCATGTTCTAAAAATGGAATAAGTGAAGCTGATACTGAAACTAATTGCTTTGGCGATAGATCAATATAACTTATCTTGTCTGGGTTAACATATATGAAGTTACCTTCATGACGTGCAGCAATAAGATTATCATCTAATTCTTTTGTTCCAGGTTTAACCGCTTCTGCTTCTGCAATATACTGCTCTGATTCTTGAAATGCATCTAGAAAAACAACGGCGCTTTCAATCTTGCCATCTTTCACTGGTCGATATGCAGTTTCAATAAAACCAAGATCGTTTACCATTGCATAGGTTGCTAAAGATGAAATAAGACCTACTGTTTGTCCTTCAGGAGTTTCGATAGGGCAAATACGACCATAATGGGACGTATGCACATCTCTAATTTCAAACGTTGCGCGATCTTTTAAAACACCCCCGGGCCCTAATGCTGACAGTCGACGTTTATGTGCTAATTCAGCCAACGGATTTGTTTGATCCATAAATTGCGACAATTGCCCTAACCCAAAAAATTCTCTCAAAACAGCACTTAACGGCTTCACATTTAAAAAGTCTTGTGGCATAAGTGCGCTACTTGGTTCTTGCATTCTAAACCGCTCACGCACAATCCGCTCAATACGCATAAAACCTAAATACATTTGGTTGTTGAGCAACTCACCTACCAACCGAACTCGACGATTTCCTAAATGATCAATATCATCCAATTCACCTTCACCTCGTTCACGTAGGTTAACTAAATAACGTAATGTTGCTACGATATCTTCTCGCGTAAGAGCTAAATTATCAGTTGAAATATCAAGACCTAATTTTCGATTAATTCGAATACGACCTACTCGAGTCAAATCATAAAAACGACCATTAAACAGTAAATTATCAAGTCGTTCTTTAACATCTTTGAGTGTTGCACTATCACCTGGCCACACTTTACTATGGAGCTCTTTCAGTGCTTCATCCTGAGTGGTACATTTGTCTTGCGCGAACGTTAAACCAATAGTGGGTTGAAACACATATCCAGATGATTGAATTAATACAAAAGAAACTTTTTTCAACTTACTCAATCTCTCGACCCGATTCTCAGTCAAAACCTCACCTTGATCAATGATGATTTCACCGGTTTCTGGATCAACAATATCTTTTCCAACTACACGATTTAATAACGCGTTTTGTTTAACATCAATATGAGAAATACCAAGCTTTTTAAATTTCGTTAAAATCTCTTTTGTAATTCGACGGCCAATTAATCCTTTTTCATCTTTTTGCGGGAGCATTCCCTTTTCAACACGTTGACCTATAAGTAAATCATTTACTGCTCGAGTAAATAAACCTTTTTTAGCATCAATCGTGTCAAATTTATAAAAGAGAGAAATAATTTCATCACGAGTATAGCCAAGCGCTTGTAAAAAAGTTGTTACTAAAAATTTCTTCTTTTTATCAATACGAATATACAACAAATCATTGCTATCAAATTCAAAATCAAGCCAAGATCCTCGCATCGGAATTATACGAGCCAAATAGTAGGGCCTATCGCGATAATCTTTAACTTTTTTGCTTTGAGAAAATACAACACCCGGAGATCGATGCAATTGACTAACAATAACCCGGTCTACCCCGTTAATAATAAACGTACCAAGACTTCCAATTTTAAAACGGCCAGCTTGTTCATAAACATCAATCATAATGGGCAGGTCAGAAAAAAAGATGTTCTGTTCTTTAATATCACGAACATTTTTTTCGTTGCTTTCATCCCGATCCCATGTCACCAATTGTATCTTAACCTTAAGTGGCATCGTAAAGCTTTGCCCGCTTGTACGGCACTCTTCTGGTGTCATCGGAATTTGTAATACCACGCGGGATAAACAGTTAGAGCAAGTATCATATTTTGCTTTATTTTTTTTACAATGCGGACAGGAAAGACGTGCATCTAATCGTGAACAGCCAGACTTTTTACATGAGTCACAGTTCCACTTATAGCGATTTTCAATTCCAGTCACTTTTCCGCACGTACAGGCCCAATTTCCTATCTCATAACTTACATACTCTAATGAAACATCTGAATCATGATCTATAGGAAATATATTACGCAATACTTTTTCTAATCCCGTCATTTCTCGTTCTTCGGGAAGATAGTCTAATTGCACAAAATCGTTATAAGATGAAGATTGTATCTCAATCAAATCCGGTACAGGAACAATGTCCTTAATCTTACTAAACGACTTTCGAATAGTTCCCTTTGCCATACGGACGTTTGACATCAAGCCGCTCCTTGTTATCTAATTAGCACCAATAAAGTTACCCACCTACTCTCAAAAACCAACGCAAAGCTTGCAATTATGCAAGCTCTACTTTTGCCCCGGCTTCTTCCATTACTTTTTTAATTTTCTCAGCGTCATCTTTCGGAGCAGACTCAACCAAAACTGTTGGGGCTTCTTCAACAGCTTTTTTAGCATCAGACAAACTTAATGTTGCCACTGCTTGTCGTAATGCTTTAATAGTCTTTATTTTTTCCGGTCCACCTTCTTTTAAGGTAACTTTGTACACTGATTTTTCTTCTGCAACTACAGCTTCACCTGCTGCTGCTGGCGCTGCTGCTGCAACTGGCATAGCAGCGGACACACCAAACTTGTCTTCTAATGCTTTGACAAGATCAGCAAGTTCAATCACTGACATGCTACCGATTTCTTCAATTAACTTTTCCTGTTTAGATGCCATGGCCATCTCCATTAAGAATTATAAAATATAAACCTATGTTATTTTTTCTCACTAATCTGCTTTAGCACCATCAATGGGCGCATAAGTAATATACGTAAAACCGATGCCAATCCTGATATTGGTGCATTAATGGCACCACAAACTTGTGCAAGCAACACCTCTCTTGATGGAAGAGATGCTATACGCTTAATCAAATCCTTATCAAGTAATTGATCATCCAGTTTTCCAACAATAAGCTGCAAATCCTTATGGTTTTTTGCAAAATCATAGAGCACTTTTGCTATCGCCGAAGACTCCTTTGATGCAAACACAATCCCAATTTGATCCTTTAAATAAGGAATCAAAGGCTTGGCAGCCTCTGCTTGATCTGCAGCAATTTTCATAAGGCGCACCTTAGTTACTTTTAACCTCCCACCATGCTTACGTAGCTGCCTGCGTAACACCTGTAGTTGGTCCACAGAGAGACCTCTATAGGAAACCACAAACGATGCCGGATTCCCTTCAAAATCCTGACGCAAACTCTGTATAACTTGTTCCTTCTGCTGACGATTCATCGTAACCTCGTTACTTAGCGCAACAACTCTTCCGGATCAACAGGAATTCCCACTCCCATTGAAGACGAAAGAGACATCTTTTTAAAATATTTTCCCTTTGCTGACGCTGGTTTCGCTGCACTCAATGCTTTGATCAATGCAACAAGGTTATCACGCAGCTTTTCAGTTTCAAATGAAGATCTTCCAATTGAAAAATGAATAATACCTGATTTATCATTACGGAAAAATGCTTGTCCTTTTTTTAAATTCGTTATCACTTTGGCAACATCAAGCGTAACAGTACCAAGCTTTTTATTCGGTAGTAATCCACGAGGACCTAAAATTTTCGCTACTTTACCAACCATTCCCATAAGATCAGGGGTAGCAACTGCATGATCAAACTCCATCCATCCTTTTTGGACTTTTTCAATAAGATCTTCAGCCCCTACATAATCAGCGCCTGCTTGTGTTGCTTGATCGGCATAATCACCTTTAGCAAAAACAAGTACCTTAACCTCTTTCCCTCTCCCATGTGGCAATACAACTGAACCTCGCACCACTTGCTCACCTTTTGACGGATCGATACCGAGATTTATATCTACATCTACCGATTCATCAAATTTTGCATATGCTAGTTCTTTTAACTTAGTAAGTGCTTCACCAACCGGTATAATTTGTTTACTTAGTTGTTGAGCAGCATTTTTATATTTTTTTCCATGCTTATTTGACATTGAGCCCCTTACAATCAATCAATAATATCAATTCCCATACTACGGGCACTTCCTGCCACTATTTTTTTCGCCTGCTCTATGTCATGAGCATTTAAATCAGGAAATTTTATTTTTGCTATTTCTTCTACATCGTCCCAACGAATTTTTCCAACTTTAAGTTCGTGAGGCCGAGGAGAACCTTTTGAAACATTTGCTTTTTTGCGTATTAATTCTGCAACTGGTGGAGTTTTGATAGTAAAAGTAAAACTCCTATCAGCATACACGATAATATCAACTGGAACTGTTTGGCCTTTTTTATCAGCCGTTTTTGCATTAAACTGTTTGCAAAAATCCATAATATTAACCCCGTGCTGACCCAACATTGAACCAACTGGTGGAGCGGGAGTTGCGCCGCTACCAGGAATCTGTAGTTTAATTTTTGCCTTCACTTCTTTTGCCATTACCAATCCGTAACTTTACTGTTTAATTTGATGAAACCCTAATTCAACTGGCGTCATACGCCCAAAAATACTCACCATGACAGTAAGTTTTTCATTTTCTTCATCTACTTTCTCAACCACACCCATAAATCCTGAGAATGGTCCCTCTTTAATATCCACTTCCGAACCAAGTGCGATAAGGGCTTCTTCCTTTTTACCAACCATTATCTCGCCTTTAACTTGAGAAAGAATTCGATCAATTTCCTTCTTTGATAATGGCACTGGCTCTAAACCACCAAGAAAACGCAATACGCGCAAACTGGTTGTAACAAAACGATGCACCTCAGGCGACATCTCCATTTCAATCAATATATAACCAGGAAAGAGTTGCTGATCTTTTGCATCAGCCTCTTGAAAAAATTGACGTAATTTTGCCGCAGGAACTAAAACTTCGCCAAATTGCTCCTCTAACCCTTTATCCTTAATTGATTTGATCAAATCAGCCTTTGCTGCTTCTTCATATCCTGCATAAACTTGTAAAACATACCATCGTTTCATGAAGCTTTTCCTGCAATCTTTTAATATCCCGCACCATATAACTTAAAGATATATTTAGCCAATCTCGCTAATACAAAATCAATTAAGCCAAGATACAATGCACATACACACACAAGGACCAATACAACCAAAGTCGATCCTACAAATTCAGGAAACTTTGGCCACTCAACTTTTGAAAGCTCAAAACGAACCTCTTGAAAGAATTGGGTGATGCTTTTTATTGTCATTGCTCTCTATCCTAAAACTATTTTCTATTTAATCTCTTATTGGAACCGTTGCACTTTATTAAGATGCAGTGGCAGGCCAGGAGGGACTCGAACCCCCAACCCGCAGATTTGGAGTCTGCCGCTCTACCAATTCGAGCTACTGGCCTAAAAAGACTACTTTGTCTCTTTGTGCGCTTGGTGCTTTCGACATCGACCGCAAAACTTCTTAAGATTAAGCGACCCGATGGAGCGTTTTTTTGAAACTTTTTGGGTGTAATTACGCTCTTTACACACGGTACACACAAGATGAGAAAAAACCTTACTTTTTGCCATAGAAATTAACCAATAATTGCTAAATTGAATCGTTAAGTTTTTTAATTGCTCAAAACAGCTTCTGGAGCCCGCGACCGGATTTGAACCGGTGACCTCTCCCTTACCAAGGAAGTGCTCTACCTACTGAGCTACGTGGGCATATTACGCCTCTAAAGTAAAAGATTAAATGAAAAAAGAGCAAAAGACAAATTTTTATACTGATTTATTAACCAATCTTTTATACTTGTCTTTCAAAATTCTATACTCATAAAATAAGTATGAAAATTCCTATGCTCTTTTTAAATGGAGCTGGCGGAGGGATTCGGACCCCCGACCTGCTGATTACAAATCAGCTGCTCTACCAACTGAGCTACGCCAGCACTATTAATCTCATAATTTCATGTCAAAAAGAGTGTCAAAAAAATATGCTCCTGGCAACAACAAATATGATTATTTTTCCTGAGCCTATAAGGCAAACAATACTCTATTGCTAAGTACCCTTTTTAATTGAGAACTAATTTCAAATTTGGAGCGGGAAACGGGGATCGAACCCGCAACCTACAGCTTGGAAGGCTGTCGCTCTACCATTGAGCTATTCCCGCATTATCAATTTAATCTTATATTCCACTAAAAGACCCTCCCACTGAGGGACTAGCCATTTTATCTTGCCCGTCTTCGCCTCTGGCTTCGGTCGGGCAGTCTTCGCTTTAATATCAAAGTTATAATTAACTATCTTATCCTGTCGCGGCGCAGCCAGACGAAGTTGCGTAGCAACGAAGACTGGTGGCGAGAGTAGGATTCGAACCTACGAAGGCTGAGCCAACGGATTTACAGTCCGTCCCCTTTGGCCACTCGGGAATCTCGCCGAAATTTCAAGGTATCTCTATAATATTGTTTTTCAGTACGGATTTCAACTGTAATTATAACAAAAAATGATACCTTTAGAGAGTAAAACAGGTAAAGAGTATCAATAAAGTGTAAAAAGTGCCTCTTTTTCCTTCTTTCACCCTTCTATTCAGATTGACAAAATCTAAGTTTTTATCCATATTTTTAAAGCAATACTTTAAGAATTAACCATCTTTTTTTAAGTTAAACTGATCTAATCAATAACTATTCTGCGCATATCTGGTTCGGGTTCATAATCAATTGAAACATGCACAACGTTTTTTTTGAGCAGTGGCATAATCGGCTCAGGCCATTCAATAAGCGTGATTGAGTTTGGCTGATATAAATATTCATCAAAACCGGACTCCAGAAATTGCTCCTGACTCTCAATACGATATAAATCAAAATGATAAAACGTTAATCCGTTTTTATTTTTATATCGATTCATATATGCAAATGTAGGGCTGGTGACTATTACAGCTATTCCGAATTGACGCAATAACTCTTTGATCATTGTGGTTTTACCCGCGCCTAATGGCCCGGTAAACGTAATTACATCACCATCGTTTACTAGTTGCTTTAACTTTTTGGCAATGAGTGGAATGGAATCCAATGAATACGTTATTGGTTCAGTCATAATTTTTTCAACTTTTGATACAGTTTTCTTTCTAATTTTGAGGAACGCTTTGATGAGCTACTGCGAACTTGAGAAGGTTCTACATCTTCAGGTTTAATCGGAACTGATTTACTTCCTTCCTCCATTATCTGATCCAAATTAGTGGCATCATTACTTAGCGTAACAGGCTCATGATTATTCTCAATCGGAGCTGCCCCTTTTAACGCTTGTTTTACTAACGAAAAAAAGTCTTCTGAACCTATCGACGGTATCTCTAAAGCAGATGCAAATAAACCTAATTCGTTATCCGAAGAAACCAAAAAAAGATCTTTTGTTTGATGATCATCAAGATAATGCATTATCAATTGATCAGCAGTCTCATGCATTCCTGAATAAATCACCGTTATATGGGATATGCGCTCTTTATGGGCCCAATCATATGGCCCTCCATCAAAAACAAGAATCAATGTATGCTTTTTTCGCCGTGCATATTTCCCTAAAATGGTAATAAAGTCTCGCCGCTCTTTGTCAGTAACCGCAGCTTGAGGCACGAGCTGTTTGAGCACATTATAACCATCAATAAGAATAATCATCTTTTTTTCCATTCATTGCAAAACTCCCTTATCCTCTGTACGCTATAAAAAACCTTATATTAGATGAGTATACCATGTCTAAGCTTATACAATTACGGCAACGAATAAAGGTTATTGAGACCATCCAAAAGATTACTCATGCTATGCGTTTAATTTCCATGTCTATCCATTCACATTTAAAACGGGACGAACCACCGCTTACTACATATATTCACAATCTTGAAAAAATCTTTGCCCAGCTTGAATCGTATGCTCCCAACTGGACACATCCGATTGTGCATCCACCCAAATCCATAAAACAAAAAACACTTATTATTATTATTGGATCGCAAAAAGGACTTTGTGGGAGTTTTAATATAAATCTATTTAAATTATGTGATCACTGCATGAAAGATAGCCCGGAATGCAAAGGTAACCTTGTTTTCATACCAATCGGACAAAAAGCTGTCGATTTTCTTAAAGATCGAAAAATTAAAAATATAGTGCACACATATGCAAAATTTAGCCCGCAACTCCTTCTGACTATCGCTAAAGAAATAACGCATACTATTATTCATGAAAAAGAACCGTATACATCGGTAGTGGTTATAAGTAATGAATTTAAAAGTTTCTTTAATCAAAAACCAAGAATTTATACCTTAATTCCTTTTACAAATCAAACCACTCAAACAGATCCAGTACCAGATCAAATGTTGTGGGAACAACAACCTGATCAACTGTTAGATGCGATGGTACATCAATATTTAGAAGGTCATATTCATTTTATTTTATTCGAATCTCTTCTTGCTGAACATGCAGCTCGTTTTGTTTCAATGGATACCGCAACACGCAATGCCGATACGCTGCTTGACACTGCAAAATTACAATATAATAAACTGCGCCAAGCAAAGATCACAAAAGAACTCACCGAGCTTTCTGGGAGTTATTGAAGTATGTCAATTTTTTCAGCCTCTTTAGCTTTTCTAAATACACTATCATAATCAAAACAGACTTCTATAGACGCGCCTAAATTAGAGAACTTTTTCTCCAATGATTCATATCCTCGTTTCCAATGATGCAACCCGGTCATAATAGTTGTCCCTTTTGCTACAAGGCCTGCTAGCACGAGCGAACATGAAGCACGAATATCTGATGCAATAACATGTGTACCATACAGTTCATCTACACCAGTTACTTCAGCTTTATTTGCGGTTACCGAAATTTGCGCACCCATCTTTTGCAATTCACGCGTATGTAATAAACGATTTTCAAAAACTGTTTCTTCAATAACACTTTTGCCTTGTGCCACTGTTTGCAATGCCATTAAAGGAGCTTGCAAATCAGTTGGGAACCCAGGATACGGCGAAGTTTTGAATGAAACGGCAACTGGTTGATCTGTTGCTTTTAAACGAATTCCCGGTTTCTCTTTAAAAATATGATGCCCCATCTCTTCTAGTTTTAATAAAAAAACGGAAAGATGTTCTGCTTTTGCATTCGGAATATAAATTTCACCACCCGTGATTGCAGCAGCGCAAAGAAGCCCTCCTGCTTCAAGCCGATCCACCACAACTGCGTGATCAACTGGATGTAATGCGCTCACTCCCGTAATAGTGATAGTAGCGGGAACTTCGATCTCAATATTCGCACCCATTTTTCGAAGCACAGAAATAAAATCTAAAACCTCCGGCTCAACAGCCGCATTAATAATCTTCGTTGATCCTGGAGCCAATAC
>SDBT01021439.1_pt1 | contig 10100 bp, 4 predicted proteins | sample 2277101 | NCBI WGS metagenome assembly SDBT01 (sample SAMN10404973, study PRJNA504765) | marine sediment metagenome | isolation source: marine sediment core GS10_PC15, 103 cmbsf | place: Arctic Ocean: Southern Knipovich Ridge | collected 2010
GGACAGCTACTCGACGAGGACGTCGAGCTAGCAGTCCCCTTTTTCATGGCACTCGATCAATAATTACCTGAAGAAGCGGTAAAATAAGGGGACACCCCGGATGGGATTGAGCCGTCAGCCGACCGGTTCGGTGACTTCAAGTTTGTGATATTCCTGTATCGGTCTGACCCTGGGTGAGCTGTGCCGGGCCGACGAAATGGCGTGCACCGCCGCCCATGCGCCCGAAAGAGTGGTTATACTGGGGATTCCCCTGCGGTACGCTTCCTCTCCAACCGACCGTTCATCGTAATGCGATTCCTTTCCCAGAGGCGTATTCACTATCAGATGAACGAGATCGTTTTTCATCTGGTCGAGAACATTCGGACGGCCTTCGCTTACCTTCAATATCTTCTTAGCGGGAATTCCTTCAGAAGTGAAGTCCTGATGGGTACCCGATGTAGCCCAGATAGTAAATCCGAGCATGTGCAATTCGCGGGCGATCGGCAGAATTTTCTGTTTGTCACGATCGTTGACGCTGATAAACACTCCGCCCTGGAGTGGAAGGGTCGACTGTACCGCAACCTGCGCTTTCGCGAACGCTTCACCAAATTCATCGGCGATTCCCATCACTTCGCCGGTCGATCTCATTTCCGGTCCGAGGAAATAGTCGACCTTATCGAACCGTGCAAACGGGAATTTCACTTCTTTTACCGAAACGTGCTTCGGAATCGGATCGTCGGGAAGATCCATATCGATAAGTTTTTCGCCCACAAGGCATCGGGCCGCGATTCTCGCCCACGGGATGCCGGTCGCTTTAGACACGAACGGAACGGTCCTGCTCGCTCGCGGATTCAATTCGAGCACATACAGCCTGCCTTCGAAAAGTGCGAACTGGAGATTCAGCAATCCGAAAATATTGAGTTCTTTAGCGAGGAGTTTCGTTACCCGGATCATCTCCGCCCGTACTTCATCCGATAACATGTACGGAGGAAGAACACAGGCCGAATCGCCTGAATGGATGCCCGCCTCCTCGATATGCTGCATGATTCCGCAGATCAGGCAGTCATCGCCGTCGGATATTGCATCGACATCAAACTCGAAAGCATCCTCGAGAAATCGATCGAGCAGAACCGGCTCGCCATCCGATGCCTGTGCCGCCTCGAAAAAGAAGCTCGCCATCCGATCCTCGTCGTAGACAATCTCCATCCCACGTCCGCCGAGGACGTACGAGGGTCGAACGAGCACCGGGTAGCCGATTCCTGCGGCCACCGACAATGCTTCCTCGACCGTGTGCGCGGTTCCGAAATCCGGTCGATTGATGCTGTGACGGTCGAGCACGACTCCGAACCGACCTCGGTCTTCAGTGAGATCGATCGATTCCCAGCTCGTACCCATTATCGGGATGCCCGCAACCTCCAGTTCCGATGCCAGTTTCAGAGGTGTACCGCCTCCGAACTGGAGAACCACACCCAGTGGTTTTTCAAGCCGGCAGATTCCGATGACATCCTCGGCGGTGAGGGATTCGAAGTAGAGTCGGTCGGCGATGTCGTAATCGGTCGAAACGGTCTCCGGATTGCTGTTGACCATCACAACCTTGTAGCCTTCATCTTTGAGTGCAAGTGCCACCTGTACGCAGCAGTAATCGAATTCGATTCCCTGACCGATTCTGTTCGGTCCGCTGCCGAGCACGACAATCGTTTTATCGCCAAGCGGCTCGGCTTCGTTCTCTTCTCCGTAGGTTGAATAGTAATAAGGAGTGACGGCTTCGAATTCCGCGGCGCAGGTGTCGACAGTCCTGTAGCATTGAACGATATTTTTCTCTTCCCTGACACTTCTGACCTTCCTCGGCGAAGTGTGCCAGAGGTGGGCGAGTTGCCTGTCGCTGAAACCGTGACGTTTTGCGTCCAGGAGAATTTCATCGATGTCGTCGCGGCGCAACGGTGGTTCTGACGATTCCTTTGCGATCTGCGCGAGTTTTTTTTCACAGTCCAGAAGCTGATGAATCTGATCGAGGAACCAGGGATCGATTCCTGTCGAACGTGCGATTGTGCTTTCCGGAATATCCAGCGCGAGCGCATAGCGCAGGAAGAAGATGCTGTAGGGGTCAGGCTGTTTCAGACGTCTGAGAACGAGATCCTTCCATTCAGACCTGAGATGAGCTTCGATATTATCAACCAGAATTGCATCGTGACCGTCCGCACCGAGTCCGTGACGTCCGATCTCCAAACCTCTGATAGCTTTCTGCAGCGCTTCGGTGAAACTCCGACCGATCGCCATCGTTTCGCCGACCGATTTCATCTGTGAACCGAGAGTCCTGCTGGCTGACGGGAATTTTTCGAAAGCCCAACGGGGAATTTTGACTACAACGTAATCCAGTGTAGGTTCAAACGCGGAAATCGTGCTGCCCGTGATGTCGTTGGGAATTTCACCGAGAGTCATTCCGACCGCAAGCTGAGCGGCGATTTTTGCAATGGGAAATCCTGTTGCTTTTGATGCGAGCGCAGACGATCTGGACACACGCGGGTTCATCTCGATAACCACCATGCGTCCGGTCTCAGGATGAATGCCGAACTGAATGTTCGAACCGCCCGTGTCGACTCCGACAGCCCTGATTATGTCGATCGCCGCGTCCCTCATGACCTGAAACTCTTTGTCGGTCAGGGTTTGAGCGGGAGCCACCGTGATCGAGTCGCCGGTGTGGATGCCTAGTGGATCGAGATTTTCAATCGAGCAGACAATCACGACGTTGTCCACGCGATCTCTCATGACCTCGAGTTCGAATTCCTTCCATCCGAACAGTGACTCCTCGACAAGCACCATTCCGACCGGCGATGCGGTCAGTCCGAGTTGAACCAGCGAGCGGAATTCCTCGATGTTGTAGGCAATCGAAGCGCCTATTCCACCGAGCGTGTAAGCCGGTCGAATGATCGCGGGGAAGCCGGTCATCGATGCGACCTGCTCGGCTTCCTCGAGGGATGTTGCGATATCGCCTATGGGAATTTCCAGACCGATGCCCCGCATGGTCTTTTGGAAACGTCCGCGATCCTCCGCAATATCAATTGAATCGAAACTCGCTCCGATTAACTCCACTCCGTACTTTTCCAGCACTCCGGACTGCGACAGCTCGCGCGCGAGATTCAGCGCCGTCTGACCGCCCATGGTCGGCAGCATGGCGTCCGGACGTTCGCGTTCGATAATCTGTTCGAGAAAACCCGCTTCGAGAGGCTCTATGTAGGTAGCGTCGGCAAGCTCGGGATCGGTCATGATTGTCGCGGGATTACTGTTGACAAGAACGATCCTGTAGCCGAGTTTTTTGAGTGCCCGAACCGCCTGCGTGCCGGAGTAATCGAATTCGCACGCCTGACCGATAACGATCGGTCCCGACCCTATTATAAGGATAGAGTTAATGTCAGTGCGTGCGGGCATGCTGCTCCATTCGATTTCGGAATTCCAGGAATAAGTCCGATGCATCGTGCGGACCGGGCGACGCTTCGGGATGGAACTGAACCGAAAACGCGTTGAGGTCCGGGTAGTCCAGTCCCTCGACAGTGCCGTCGTTCAGGCTCCTGAGAGTTAATGTCGCTCCGTGGGGCAGGGGATCGTCGGAAACCGCGAAACCGTGGTTATGGATGCTGACCGTAATCCGACCCTCTGCATTTTCGCCTACCGGATGATTGATTCCGCGATGTCCGAATTTCATTTTATAAGTAGTTCCGCCAGCGGCAAGAGCGAGAAGTTGATGTCCCAGGCAGATTCCGAAAATGGGAACCTTTCCCAGGAAGTGCCTGATTGTTTCCGGAGCACTCTCGACCGCGGCAGGATCGCCGGGTCCGTTTGACAGCAGAATTCCGTCGGGTTCGAATGACTCAATTTCGGTGCCGTCCGATGATGCCGGAAATACTCTCACCGTGCATCCGACATCCACGAGTCTGCGAAGGATATTACGTTTGACGCCGCAATCAATAACCGCGACGCGGAATTCACCACCAGACGCGATTTGAGTTTTCCCGAGCCACCGGTCGATTGAGCCTTCGGACCAGTCATAAGCAGCGGTGCAGGTCACTTTTGAAGCGCCGTCGAGTCCGGTCATCGGAGGATGGGCAAGTACACTTTCGAGTGCATCATTTATGGGGATCGAGGCAGGGAAAATCCCGCCCCTGAGTGAACCGAAATTGCGAAGGTGGCGGGTGATCGCCCGGGTGTCGAGGTCATCGATTGCTGGAACGGAGTGGTTTTCCAAAAGATCGCAAAGTGATCTTTCGGATCGCCAGCTTGACGGATTTTCAAACGAGCGTGCTGCGAAACCAACGGGGTGCGGTTTATCGGATTCATCATCGGTGGCGTTAATGCCGGTGTTGCCGATATGAGCTGAGGTCATGACAACGATCTGACCCCAGTATGAGGGATCGTAGAGGACCTCCTGGTAGCCGCTCATCGCGGTGTTGAATACGACCTCGCCGGTAATTGGAGAATTGGAAACGTAAAGACGACCTTTGAAATTTCGACCGTCTTCGAGTAAGAGGTAACCGGGCTCACGAACTGCTCTCATTTAGCGCGTGGTTTCTGCCCATCCACCATTCAGGCAAAAAATCAGACCAATTATACCGAGACACCCCATACTGTCAAGCGGAGTCAGGATTTATTGTTTGAAACGCTGGTGAAATTCTCACTGTAACCGGGTTTCATGATTGCCCCGTGCCGGGTCTTTCCCGCCATAAGTATCCAGAGTGGGTCCTCGAACTGCAGGTGTCTTACATGCTCCGTCTCGGTTGCCGCCGGCTGTGAATCCAGCCAGTCCAGGTTCAGTGAGGATTCCGGGTCGTTTTTATTCACTGTGAAGTAACCGATTCCGAACGAGGTCATGTTATGGAAAAAATGAGTTCCCTGCGACGGAGCAACGCTGATCCCTTCAATGTCGGTTTCGACAATGCACCGGACTCCGGAAATCTGCGCCCATTTCACCGGGATTCCGTAGAAGCGGTCCGCTGTTCCCCATCGACCCGGACCGATTAACAGGTACGGGCGGTTATCTGATTTCAATTTCCTGTTCAGGTCTTCAATTTCACCGGCGATTGCCTGAGTCTCGTGCCTGTTGAACCTGTCACGACGGACGTAGACCACATCCCTGACATCTCCCACTTTCCCCTGACCGAGAGCGGACGAGGTGATACATAATGCATCATGAACATCGATATCATCCAGGTCCAGCTCCATGGTTTCCGCACTGACTACCATCGGACGAATCTGCAGGAATCCAAATTCAGTCGGTTCCTCGGTTGCCTTGTGCAGGTTGACTGCGAATTCGATTTCAACCGGACAGGAGAATCCGGCCGATCCTACTTTGAGCAGGAAGGAAAGGACTTCCGCAAGCGGGAAGACTCCCTGTTTCAGAACTCCGGCCAGTGTTATCAGCCTTACCCCTTTAACAGAGGTGCCGTCGTATACCGCATCGTTTTCCGGTGAATAAGTCGATGCGAGAACGTGAATTGTTCCATGTTTCTCAGCGATATCGAGTCCCAGGTTGACGAGGCTGGATTCGAAAGCATCATCCGAGTCCTCAACCGGACCGGGTTTTGTGAGGTCGAGCGCCAGAAACTCACGCTGCGCATTTTCGAGAGTGTCCTCCGTTGAGCTGAACTGGTATGACTTTCTCGGATGAGCCGGAGAGAAGCGTACCGACCTTCCACCCTCAACTACGGTTTTACCCAGGCCCAATACCGCCTGAACGACACCGTCATGGGAGTCCATTCCCTCCATCGGGTAGAAGTCGTAAGATCTAGCGATTCCTGCAATGTCCGGGTAGAGATAATCCCCGTGCTGTCGACCGACCAGTTGCTGGATAATCACCGCCATTTTCTCCTCTTCCAGGCGGTTCGGAGTGGACATGAAATATTCTTTCGAGGCAGAGTAGTAGGTTGAGGCATAGATCAGCCTGATTGCGTTGCATAACTCCTCAAGGCGGATTTCAATATTCTCCTGGTTATTGGGAATCATGAAAGTTTTATAAACGCCTGCAAAAGGTTCATACGAAGCGTCCTCAAGCTGGCTTGAAGACCTGATCGACAGCGGATACCGAACCCGGCTTAAGAGAGTCCTTAAAGTTGAAACGGCCTCTTCCGGTAACGGAGCGGCCAGGAATGCTTTTGAAATTTCCTCATCGCCTGCATCACCCAGTGCAAGCGGCATCAGTCCGGACTCTTCCATGAAACGGTCGAATATCCCGGTCGTTACAACTGTAGACGAGGGTACATGGATGTGTACTCCGGGAATATGCTCCTCGATTCTGAACATGTTCAGAAGAGAGTTGACGAAGGCCAGGCCGCGACCCTTCCCGCCGAGTGAACCGTCACCGATTCTGACAAACGTGCTCTCCGCGTCGAAAGTGGTCTTGGAAAATTCAGCGACGACCCCCGCACTCGTCTGCTTTCTGTGCCTGTCTAGAACGGCACGGAAATATTTCCGGAAATGCGAAATGCTCCTGAATTCGTCGATTCGTCTGGGGCGGAGGGCTTTAGCGAGGTCGAACTCGGTACGCGCCATGAGCCAGGTGGAGAAATCGTTTCGATTGGAATGAAAGACCAGCGATTCCTCGGGAACGTCTGCAATAGCCCTGGTCAGGCTTCGAATATCATCGGCTCTCGCCACCACAGTACCGTCGGGAAGCTTGAAGACGAAATCACCGAAACCCAGGTTGGAACGCATGAAATCCCTTACGTCATTCAGAAGAGTGGGAGATTGCTTGTTGATATAATGAGCCTCGACCGATTTCGCGAGTTCCTCTGCATTCGGATCGGATGACTGCACCAGCACCGCCTGGTCCCATAACTCCGTTCGAACCATCCTGGCAAAATCAATTCCGGCAATTGGATCGAGTACGCCGTTCCTGGGAATCCTGGCGTCGGTAATGATCCCCAGGAGATCGTTCTTGTATCGGGTGTACAACTCGAGACCCTCTTCGTAAGTTGTTGCAAGCAGGATTTTCGGTCTTGCACGCATTCGTATGAGCTTTTGAATTCGGTTGAGACCGTCCACCATCAGGCCCTGGGTCTGAGTAACGAGTTCGGTATACAGCATCGGCAGGTAAGAAGAATAGAAATCGACACTGTCCTCGATCAGAATGATGCACTTGACACCGGCAACTGTTGCGTCATGTTCGACATTCAGACGGTCTTCGATGGACTTGATAATTGCCAGGAAAATCCGGACATCTCCGTGCCAGACGAAAACACGATCGATACCGGGAAGCTCAGACCTGGCCTGGAGGATCTGCAGTTCGCGAGTGTGATATGCAAGCAGGACGATTGGGATATCCGGGTCAATTTTCTTTACTGCGGTTCCGAATTCGATGATATCCATGTCGCCGACCCTGGTCATTGAAATAACAAGGTCGTAACCGCCGGTTTTAACTCTGTCGAGTGCTTCCTTTGCGGTCGAGACACGCTCGATGTTCGGTGCGTAGCGAAGGTTAAGTTCAAGGTACTCGGAAAAAAGCACCTCGGTAAGCCGTCCGTCTTCTTCAAATGTATAAAGGTCGTACAGGCTGGAAACCAGGAGGATGTTTCTTACCCGCCTGGGCATGAGAGAATGAAGCGGAATCGGTCTACGGTTCGTTCTCTCGACGATTTTTTCAATTGCTGCATCAGTCATCTGCCGTGTGTGGCCTCCAGTCCAATTATAATATTTCGCTCGGGTAAATGTTCGATTGTCTGATCCTTCCGAGTTTTTCTCATGTGCCCGGTCTTCCGAACCCCTGACGGTCCGGGACCTGGAACCACTTTTGTTTTTAAAATTTTCACTGGAGAAAAATGCGCTGGAGTGCAAGTGTCAGGACTCAACGACCCGGCTTCGGTAAATTTCGAGACCTTCTTTAATTGCCTTCACCAGTTCCTCGTTTTTACCGACCTTGCTGATGCTCCTGAAAACCAGCCCTTTATCTTCGACATCCCTGCCGGGAAGCTGGTCATCGGTTCCCGTGAAAATTACTCGAACGGTATCAGGCGAGATTCTCCTGACTTCCCCGAGAAACTCGATTCCGCTCATGCCGGGCATATTGAGGTCAGACACAACGAGAGCAAACGGACCATTTCCCTTTATAAGCTCCAGTGCTTCCAGGCCGGACGATGCGGTGGAAATGTCGAAATGTTTTCTGAGCGTACGCTGAAAGGCCTGCAGGATAAAAGGATCGTCATCGACAAGCAGAATTTTGTATTCCGACTTCATCGAGCACCTGATGCGGGATTCGAACCGGAAGACTCCCCAGTCCCGGTATCATCAGTCAGATCGGGTTTAAGAGGAAGGCTCAGACAGAATGTCGTACCCACACCTTTCTGACTTTCGAATGTAATAGTTCCACCGCTTTTTTCAATAAGGGATTTGACGATCGCCAGACCCTGTCCGGTTCCCCTGCCGACTTTCTTGGTGGTGAAGAAGAGGTCGAAAACCCTGTCCTGAATTTCTTCCGGAATTCCCATGCCGTTGTCCGAGATAAGAATTTCCACGCAATCGTCCTTTTGCCTGGTCTCGATTCTGATCAGACCGGGGTCCTTCTGATGTTTTTCCGGTGCGTCACCAATTGCCTGGGCGGCATTTGTAACCAGGTTGAGAATTACCTGGTTGAATTCTCCGGCAAAGCACAACACTTTGGGCAGATCGGGATCGAGACCGGTTTCGACTATTGCGACATGTTTCCATTCAGGACGGGATATCGTGATCGTACTTTCAATCGCCCTGTTTATATCGATCTCAACTTTCTCCCTGGTTCCGGGATGAGCCAGATCTCTCATTGCGCGGACGATTTCAATGATGCGTTCGATTCCCTCGAGTGACTGCTCGACAGCCTTGGGAATTTCCACGGAAAGGTAATCGAGGTCGATATTATCAGTACAGCCCTGCAGTTCGTCGATCAGCTTCTCATTGCAGTCGGATTTCTTTGCCAGTTCGAAAAGTTCGTTGTGTTTTTTTAGAAGCTCCATGATATCGGTAAAGCTGTCACCGATAAACAGGGTATTTTCCCCGACAAACCTGGTCGGAGTGCTGATTTCATGGGCGATACCGGCGGCGAGCTGTCCGATAGCCTCGAGTTTATGAGCCTGCCTGAGCTGAGCTTCGATCATAACTTCCTGTGTAATGTCGCGAAAAACATCAACGAAGCTGATGATGTTGCCGGATTCATCCCTGACAGGGGAGACAGTAGACTGGATCTCATAAAGCGTGCCGTCCCGCCTTTCTGCAACGAACCGGTCGGACCAGACCTTTCCCTGCTGAAAGTTGTTGTCCAGACGTTCCATAGAATCCTGGTCGAACATGGTGCAGAATATATCTCTGGCATGCCGGTCAATGCTTTCGTCTCTGGTGAAACCTGTAATCTTCTCAAAGGACGGATTGACGTATTGAATGATTCCTTCGGGATCAGAGATCAATATTCCCTCGACAGCCTGATCGACAGCAGTAGCGAGTTTCGCACGCTCCTCCTCAACCTGCTTCCGGGCGGTTATGTCTGTGACCACACCTTCTATGTAGCCTTTATCGGGGAAAAGCCTGCAGGAGATGGAAACGTGTTTCTGTGTTCCGTCATTGGTAGTAATAGTAGTTTCGGCACCGGTAACTTCACCTTCCTTCTCAAGAATATTTAGCAACTGTCCCCTCTTTCCAGGGACAGCCACTTCCATGGGATTACATTCGGCGATCAATTGCTCCGGATTCTCATAGCCAAGCAGTTCCGCAATAGCAAGGTTGGCCTGAATGAATTTTCCATCCTCGATATTAACTCTCCACATACCCACAAGGCTGGTTTCGAAGAGATTCCTGAAGTGCTCCTCGCTTTTTATCAGGGCAAATTCTGATTCTTCCAGGGACGCGACCATCTCGTTGATGGAGACACCCAGGCTCGACAGCTCGTCATTGCCGTCGATCGAGACTCGAGTCGTGAGATCTCCACTGGCGCCGATCTCCGCCACATCACCACTCAACCGGGATAGTCTTGAGAGCACCTGCTTCTGGAGCAGAAACATCATCGCAAGACCAAAGACAACCCCAACACCCATCATGAGGTAGATGAACTGCATTGTGGTGCTCTTCCCGCGCATGTACATATCTCTGGGAACCTCAACAGTCAGTAGAAT
>SDBT01021440.1_pt1 | contig 10100 bp, 5 predicted proteins | sample 2277101 | NCBI WGS metagenome assembly SDBT01 (sample SAMN10404973, study PRJNA504765) | marine sediment metagenome | isolation source: marine sediment core GS10_PC15, 103 cmbsf | place: Arctic Ocean: Southern Knipovich Ridge | collected 2010
GTTTTTCCATCTCCGTGGTACTCCCTGAAAAAATCAAGAATGATCTTGCTGTTTTCATGATCGAGGTTTCCGGTGGGTTCATCTGCCAGAATCATGTCAGGTCTGGAAACGGTCGCGCGAATAAGGGCAACCCGCTGTTTTTCTCCCACACTTAACTGTGAAGGATAGTGTTTAGTTTTATCCTCCAGCTGAAACCTGTTTAACAGTGGTTGAATATTGCATTTATGGTTATTTCCTGTTGTTCCGGTTAAGATGTTTTCATAGACGTTGAGATAGGGAATCAGGTGAAATTGCTGGAAAACAAAGCCAATCTTTACCCTGCGGTATTCACTCCTCTTTTTTTCGCCTAAATGGTACAGTTGCTTTCCGTTTACCAGAACATCCCCATGATCGGGTTTGGTCATGCCTCCCAGAATATTGAGAAGTGTTGATTTTCCGGCACCGCTGGGACCGGTAATAGCAATATACTGGCCATCATCGATTTCGAGGGAGAGGTCCCTGAGGGCATAGAATACGCCAGATGAGGAGGGGTAAATTTTGCTTACATTCTGAAGCTTAATCATGGGATAGTTAATCATCTATGTTTCACTTAAGATTTTGGCGGGATCCCACCTGATGGCAATCAGGGCAGGGATCCAGGAAACCAGCATAACTATGAAGGGAGAAAGTGCCATGCTAATAAACAGCAAGTTCCACCTGGGACGAATATTCTGGGCAGTGAATTCGAAAACCTCACGCCCAAAATAATCAGCGATTCCTGTTCCGGCAAAGAAACCCATAATCGATCCGGCCAAGCCCAGCATGAATGCTTTACCAAGGATCAGGCCGATCACTTTCCCGTTTCCCGAACCCAATGCCCTAAGCACACCAATCTCATACTTTCTTGATTTCACATTCTCGTAAAACAGAAATCCTGATATAAGCAGACAACCAAAAATAACAAACGGGATAATGAATGATCCGTATTTATTCATCATTAATCGCTGGTTCTCCCTCGCATTTGCAATACTTGCAAGTTCTTTCACTTCCACATCCGGCAAAAATTGATTGATCTGCCTGCGTGCATTGATGACCCTTCCATCGTGACACACACATCCCAGTGCTTCAATTTTGTTGATTTCCCCGGGCATATTCAGAATTTCCTGCATATCCTGAAGATTCATGGCCACCCCCTGGTCCAGCATCCCTCTCCCCTCCGGCATGCGCTCACTGATCAGGAACTCATGGATGTCCCCGTCCTCACCCCTGATACGGAAAAGACCCTCCTCCGGAACAAACCGGGATATGTCAAACCCCAGCCTCCCCGTTCCTCTTTCAACATCCGTTCCCATTTTCTCCTGCCTGTTTAAATAGGGCTGAATGGCTTCATCTTTGTATCCTACCAGGAGTATATTATGCGTTCGGCCCTGTGGATCCTCCCAGCCCGGAACGATCAGCTGCAGCATTCCCACCAGGTGCCTTACGGCATCGAATGTTTTGGAATTCGCAAGAATATCTATGTACCCTTCATCAAAGGTTGAAGAGTAATCGTAAGAGAAGAAATCAAGGGTTTCGGTGCCTTTGGGAAATAGAAACAGGTTAAGTCCCTGTTCGCGCATGATTTTCCGGGTCTCATCCTCGCTTGCCTTGCTCATGGTAAAGATGGAGTTGGCAACCAGCGTTGCAATGATCACAGTGAGCAATATAATCAGCGTACTGACACTGCGGTATCGAGCCTCTTTTATGATCAGTTTGAACAGGTTCATCTTCTTTTATTCTTCCTTTTTAAAATCCGGAAAGTAATTAACAAAACCAGGATTAGAACCGAGAATAGCGTAACACCCAGGGAAATATAGAGGGAGGGATCACTCCTGATAAATTCTTCTTTATCCTCAATGAGCTGACTTTGTGTTTTCTGGTCTGTCAGCCATTGGGGTAATGGCCGGCTTTCCAACGAGTCATATCTGATCGAATCCTGCTCCATCTACCTATGCATCAACGATGGATTCTCATCCAGGATTCGATTTACAAGTGCAGTTGCCGGGCTTTCCCAGTTATTAGTAAAGAGAATATCCATACCAGGCAGGTCATCTTTTATAAGACAGCTACAATCAGCCGTAAGAAAATCGATCAACAGGTTGACATTTTCTTCAGATATACCTTTGCCCAGCAATGGCTCAAGTGCCTTAAACCTGCCAAAAACACCAAAGAGCATAGGTTCTGGAATATCTTTCAGATCGGTCTCTACACTGAGGAGCATTGAGGCAAAATGCTTCTCATCACTATCGTCTCTGCATAATTCTACAACAGGGATAATATGACTAAAAGGGGATGATGCAATTGCCTTCTTCACGATCTGAATTCCGGCGTCATCTTTCTCTTTGATCCCAGACTTCAGATAGAGCATGACGCAGAGCTTCCCTGCCATTAATTCCCTGGCAATATTCTCTCTTACAGGGGAAGAAATCAGGTTTTTAAGCTCCTTTAAATCATGGTACCCTGATATAAGTATTTTACCATAGTATAATCCATAATAGGGCTGATTTGTATCTCTCATTAAAAAGCTCCTGAACTGAATATTCGCTGGTTTGACAACGTTCTCAACCGCTGCATTCTGCTGCTTCTCTATTTCAGTAAGCGGATCTTTATGGAAGTAGACCAGTGTATATTCATTGGGCAAAGCATTGAGCAGGACCCACTCCGATACTTTGGTAGTACAGGCAAGACTTAACAGGCCTGCGATAAGAATTAATTTCAGATGCACACTCTTCATTATAAGCCACTTAACTGTGTTTTCACAGGTTCCTGAATTATTTCGATGCCAGATAACAGCGTATTTCCACTCACGGGGATCAAGTCAATTTCCAATTCTTTACCAACGCTTATACCTGTAAATGATTTAATTACCTCTTTATCATTCTGACCTGCTTCTCCGACTATATCAAATCTGTCCAGAACCTGGTTATTCTGAATGTTCACATTAAAAACACGCTCTCCGGATTTTGTGTGATCGGGTTCTGAAAAATAGAGATTAATCCTGTAAGAAGCCACTGGAACACTAATTTCTTTTGACAACGCTATTTTTATTGATCTGATCCCAACGATAGAACTGGCAGATATCCACGGGGTCTTTTCCGACTGAATTGAGATTGGATCTTTTCTGATCTCGAAATAATTCACAGAATCCAATGTGATCTCTATTCCGGGGGAGGTCCCTCCGACGTTTGGGTACTCGAGCCAGAGTATGTTATCTGAAGAGGTACGGTCGCCCGGTGCATTCAGATTAATTCCCAGATTTTTAATCCGACTGCCACTCCAGGTATAATTACTGTTTGTCCAATAGCTCATCCAGGGCATATTAATCAGTGCAAGGGATGTCTGGTTCTGGTAAGGACACTGACAGGTACGGGTATAATCCGGAACATTGAGCACTCCATTGGCGACCACCATGTTGGCTGAACAACCCGCTTTGAATCCGCCAAGACTTCCTGTACCTTCAGAAACATTGAGGTTGATAAAACCAGCTGATGCAGAGCGGAAAGTAAGCAGATGCTCACTGGCTATCACAATTCCACAACCGTATTCACGCTTATAATTCCATTTGATTTCCTCGCCAGTAATTAAATCCTTTTCTATAATAGGGTTTCCGGTCAGAAGAGAAAACCCCTCACCCTCTGTGAATATTTTTTCACCGGATATGATGGGTGGATTTGAATAACTCATTTCATGATTCCACAGAATCTCTTTTGTCTCTGCTTTATACACAATCATCCTTTTCCCATACTCTCCACTCAGCATATCCCTCGATGGCCTTGTTGCCTGCAATAACAATTGGTGCTCAGATGAATAACCCAGCCATGTACCGAAAATATTCTTTGTCTCTTCATGAATCACCTCTCCAGTGTTTATGTCCAGATAGAGAAGTCTTGATCCGGATGGAGGAGCTAACCCTCTTCTTCTCAGTTTGGTCTCCAGATTCTGGGGAAGTTTATCAAGACAGAAAAGTATGTCATCTCCGGCAATCACAGCGTTGTGAATAAATCCATGATTTGCCTTTATGCTCCATCGCATCTCCCCGCTGAATCTGTCAAGGATAAGAAGTTCCTTGCTGGCAGTAAGATCGTAGTCACTAAATTTTACATTTTCCCATTGCTCGCTTATGCTTTTTATTTTAGGATACTCCGAAAAACTATTACCCAGGATTAATAAATTCCTATAAACACCTATATATCCAAGCTTCTTTGCAGGGTCGTCAACGGGGTCAAATGTATTAGCCAGCTCTCCTGTTTCAATGTTGATAAGGTGGCACTTATTACCTTCAATCACATAAACAAACTCTTTTGTACAAATGAAATTTGTTCCTCTGGCATTTACGCCGGGAAGATGTACCTGGTTGTACTTTGTATCAAGAGGATTCTCTTCATCGTAGGTCTCATCATAGAAAACCAACCAGTTATCATCCTTAAGGTTTTCAAATTCTCTTTTCCAGAGCATCCTGCCGGTATATACATCTCTGGCACTGATGCTGTTTATCCCTTCGATAATTAAACGGCCATCAATTACCTGTTCAGAAGGACCATGGCCATGCCTCGGAAGGACATCAAGGTTTGAGTTTCCGCCAAACCATAATACTCCAAGAGGAGCTTTCACTATTTCATCATCAGATTTAATGGTATTAGCAATATTTCCATAAGCGTGTGTCCAGTCTGAAGAGCCCTGAAGGGATCCTGTTCTGGAAACTATTGCGTGACCCCATCTTTGCTTCAGTTCAGCACCATAAAAATTAAGTCGCTCCACCAACCTTTTTATTTTCCTTTTCTTCCCAAAAAATGATCTGATCCATATCTTCCCCCCGTAGGGCCGGGTAGATTCATATATTTCATTCAAGTCATCTGAGTTAAAATCATTGAGATAGTCAAGATCATTAAGGATGGTAAGTGAGGCAAAATACTTTGGAAGTAACGGACGGCTCTTACCATAATGCAGGAAACATAAACGGTCAGATGGTATCCCCAGATTATCAAAATATTCTCTTAAAAAGGAGACCCTGGCAGGATCTTTATCAAATACCACGATACTAAGAGTGGATTTCAATAAAAGACTTTTCAGAAATTTTATGTCCTTCGCTCCGTAAACAAGGGCATAACCATCCAGTATACCGGTAGTTTTTAGCATCACATGCGCCCGCAATGATCTGGCCTTGATTCTGGACTCCTGTTTTCTTATGGAGGGGACAACAGAAACAGGAGCCTCTCCATAAACCATCAGAGATCCATCACTGGTAACCGCAATTAGTTTACCATTTGAAGCTACGAGTCGCTCAATTGTTATCCCAGTCTTCAGGCTCCATAAAACCTGTGGTTTGGATCCCTCAATGTTAATGGCTGTAAGACTTAAACTATCGGCAGCATAAAGGCAATTGCCAGCCTTAATGAGTTCTTTATTTGCCGGAACATCAATTTGCCAAAGTGTATCAAGTTCATTTTCCTTGTTAAGAAATGTGGCTGTAATTTCGTCACCTGAGAAATATACCGTATCACCATCAACAACCGGATAGTCCCCCACATTTGATTTTATCCGATCTCCCGATTCAGCATCGTACATGGAGGTCACCCTCTCCCTGTGATGGTTGAAAAATACCCTGTCGTTACTACAGGTAAATGCACCACCGGTTTTTCCACTGGCGGCAAGTTTATAATAGAGTTCTTTACCTGTTTTCAGATCGAAAGCTGCCGGAACGGACCGTCCTCCTGCAACAAGAAGTTTATCTCCGCTAATAGTGAAGTTACCCTGCGGAGCCACATATGCAAATGCAGGTGATCTGTGAGGCTGAAGAATATATTTGCTACCTGAGCCCTCATTGTTCCAGATAATTTCACCACTATCTGCGTTGATAGCATAGATAAATGTTCCCAACATAGGGAAAATACTTGCTGCTGTGTAGATGATATTGTCATGGAGTACAATTCCGCCTCGTGCAGGCCACATTGATATAAGTCGCTTGTTTCCCAGAAGTTTGTTGTCCGAGGGTGCAAGGTGTACTTTCCAAAGTAGTAATCCATTATTCCCGTTCAGGCAATAACAATAACCATCATCACTGATAAAGTAAATCTTGCCGTTATTTGAAGTAAGAGGTAATCTCACCGGGCCATCCGCATAAAAACGCCACAACTCATGACCTGAATTAATATCCAGGGCAATAACCTTATCCTGATCGTTAAATCCCAGAAATATTTTATTCTCAGATACTATGGGCTCAAATATTCTGTCAAATTGCATCAGATTCTGGTTCAGGGGATCATCCCAAACCGGTGTCCGGGCAGAATAATGTACCTGCCATTGCAAATAAAGTTTTTCTGCAAGCTGCTCGGGAGTTGAGGCGGATCGGTTGTGATCGTAACGCCACGTTGGCCAGTCGTAGGACTGCGCGTGAGTCGCAGCTACAATGATGATTGAAAGAAATATCGTGGAAATTTTTTTCATATAATATTTAAAGATAAGAGGCTCAATTATATATTCAAATTTTGTGATCTCTAAAAGGAGTATAATGTGGGTTTTCTTATGAAGCACAGGGATTTGCACAAGTAAAATATCTCAAATCAGGAGAAACCTGGATGGAGTTCTGGACCTTGTCCAACGAAGAACGGGAAAGAGGGACGCTTGTATTTCGGAAGAAAATAGTGGACAGAATCACTTCTCCGCAACCACAAGCGCAATTACAATGGTGAAAATCGGAAGAAGGATTTCCCCATAGAGCAGGTCATACCAACCAAGGGTTGTGAACGGTCCACCCAATGCAAATACCCATACAACAAATGCAACCAGTGATATGACAAGCTGTGTGATCTTCATAACTTTTAGAATTCGCCAGAGGTAAAGCGGGGTAAAGACTGCAAACAATAAAAATACCCCCCAAAGCATAGGTTTAAAAGGATCCGAAGCGTGATCCATTTTCATAACCAAACCCTGAACCAGTAAGAATACTGCCACAATTTCAGTAGGGATATACTTCAACAATCTGTCTATATAGCCATCTGATTTGGTTGAAGATGCCCTGGTAGATTGAATTTTTAACAGATCATTTTGAGAAACTACTTGACGTGCCATCTTGTTTGATTTTAAGTTTAATAGGTGATTGCAATCCCCCATTTAATAAGGACTCCATCATCCCTTTCAGCATGATCAGAAATCTTTAATATCCAATCTCCCTGAGCCGGGGTATTGATCAGGTTCTGAAATAAAGCGGGTTGATCGAAAGAGCGAAATGTTCTGATAAAGTCATTTGCACCTCCTCCTGTTCGATTTTGAAGTGTAATATCATTTTGTCCGGGCGGTTTAAGAATAATCGACAAGTCACCGCGCCAGGTATGTTTTATTTCGACACATATTTCAATGTCTACAATACTTTCCTCCATTGAAAATGAAATGGAATCGGTAATCTCACCCATATCGGGAATGGGTGTCTTCACACGATGTTCCATAAAAAGTGTCTTTCTGAGTTGGATTCCCGATTCTGAACCTCTGGCAATATCGATAGCAGCCTGGGCGTTTATTCTGCCAAACCCATATTTATTGGAGTGCCCATTTGTATCATATTCACCATTGGCAACATCAATTTTATCCGCCGAAACCTGAAGGATATCCCTTACCTCAGAAGAAGTCAGATCTGGATCGATGGAAAGAATCAAGCCGGCAAGACCTGCACACAGTGGCGTTGAACTTGAAGTTCCACCGAAGCTGTATGTATAGTCACCTGCACCATATCCCGAACTTCCTCTTCTATCAGTTGTTACAATCCCTTTTCCGGGAGTACCACTTGATGGCGCACAAATGGATATTTTTTGACCAAAATTGCTATAGTATGATTGCTCATCCAGGCTATTTGAAGCGGCAACAGCCATGACACCAGGATGCAATGCAAATCCCTGATGATATTCTTCTCCGTCTAAACTTCCTTTGAGAGGAGCAGATTCATTTCCTGCGGCGAAAAATACTACACAGCCCTTTCCATTTCTGCGTCCCTGAGTGGCTGCCTTTTGAATAATCCCATTCATCCTTGTTGAAAGTGGGAAGTAAGCAGCAGAAGCAGACCAGCTGCAGCTTATAACATCGGCCCTGTTATCGATTGCATATTGAAAAAGATCTTCAATTGAATCATCTGATAACCACCCCGAGGTTTTCACAGGCATAAATGAGCATCCAGGCGCAAGACCCACAACACCTGTTCCATTTTGTTCTGCAACTGCAACTCCGGCACAGGCAGTTCCATGATTATCACTTGACAATTCCGGACTTGGATCGGAGTCGTTTTCCCCAAAATCTCTTGGAGCAACAATTTTCCCGGGCACATTAAAGTCAGGATGCAACAGATCGAATCCATCATCCATCACACATATACGAATAGATCTGGATCCCAATGTATGATCCCAGGCAGCCTCAGCCTTCACATCAGCTCCAGCTAATAAACCTGTACTATTGCCCGCATTGTTGAGATGCCATTGATTGGAGTACAAAGTATCACCTGGTATGAATTTAAAGGATACTTTAAAGCTTAAATCAGGTTCAGCAATCAGTATGTTTTTATGATCCTGAAGTGTTTGTGCGATTTTCAAAGGATTTTGAGTAGATGCAGAGGTCAACTTTACGATAAATCCATGCGGTATATAATCAAGTTCCCTCTCTATTTCTAATCCGTGCTTTCGAAGTAATTTTTCCCGGTCACCATTTTTGAAATCCGGATGGAATTGAAGGGTCATTCTTCCTGTTGGGATAAACACTCCATCCGGCGTGTTATCCGAAGAGTACATGTGTGTTACGATATCATTTTGTGGAGCGGTTCTCAGATGATCCACCGTCACTTCCATTTTACTCTCCTCAATGGAAAAGATCTCCATGTTTTCGGAGATTGCCGAATCGATATGTCTGATTTCACCTTCCAGCTTTCCAGAGGAATTCTCAAGCATAGAAGCTTCTTTAGCTCTGCCAATTTTCAAGCGAACAGCAAAACGGTCTGGAGTTTTTCTTAGAACAATTTCTATCTGACCTCTTTTTAGTTTGATCGGTTCATTTGATTTCATTATGCGCTTAATTAGAGATTATTGGATTCAAGCTATCATCTTCAATCTGAGCATTTCAAACTGATGCAGATAGCAAAGCAGTATAAACTTTCTAAGAATTCTAAAGTTGTATTAGAGGATCTGTTGCGGCCAAATCGGTCCTGGCCGAACAGGTTGGGTTTTCCAGGCTATGTTGTCTATTGGGATCTTTCTTCACTGAATCCCGATAGTTCATTAAATTTATTAAAACAAGGAACAAATTCCAAATTTTATTCACCAATTCAGTTCCTGGAATTATCCATCAATGACTAAAGTTTTATTTCAACATGGCTTGCAAACGGGATCTCATACCTGATACTTGATGATTGGTGATTGCTTTTCCGCCTCAAAGACCCTTGCTTTAAGTGTTAACAAAGCGGTTTCAGACACTGTATTCAGATTCATCCTAAATTTCTAAACAGGACAGCAAATTACTATAATTTCCCACCTCTGTCAATGAAAACTTCGTGACCGCAGCAGGATATGTATCATATTTCAGAATCCTGCAATATTCAGTTCCAATTGGCCTGATTTTAACATTAATGGAGTAAATATTAACATGTTTGCATGTAATATTGGATTACTTTTATCATCGACTTTCCAATAATCTGAAGATTATTTTAGTTTTCCTCAGCCACTTAACCTTTTAAAAAAATACGATTATGCCTATTTACATGGATAGACACGATGTGCCGGGGGTTACAGCCGGTGCCGTTGCAGAGGCTTCTGCCAAAGATATTGAAATCCAGGGGGATTATGGTGTTGAAGTCATGACCTACTGGGTAGATGAAGAGAGAGGAAATGCATTTTGCCTTATGAAAGCCCCTGATATGGGGTCTGTAAGGGATATGCACGGCAAGGCACACGGACTTGTACCCAATGAAATTATTGAGGTGAACAGCAATGTTGTGGAAGCATTTCTAGGTAGAATCCATAATCCTGGAACTAGTAAAGCAAGCAGTCCTAAAGAACATTCTGTATTTAATGATCCTGCGTTTCGATCCATTATAGTGGTCGATTTAAAGG
>SDBT01021441.1_pt1 | contig 10100 bp, 4 predicted proteins | sample 2277101 | NCBI WGS metagenome assembly SDBT01 (sample SAMN10404973, study PRJNA504765) | marine sediment metagenome | isolation source: marine sediment core GS10_PC15, 103 cmbsf | place: Arctic Ocean: Southern Knipovich Ridge | collected 2010
CTACGGCGCCCCTCGACCCAACCGGCCCAGCGGGGCTGGCTTCGGTCAGCGAAGGTGATTGATCGAAGGAAACAGAAGTAACGAACGAATGTGCGGGGCCGGTTCGGAGGCCCTGAACGTTATGGGAAACCTCCTATCAAGGCTTGGGAGGCCGAAGCTCAGAAGCGGTGCAGAGAGGCTGGTCTGGGGCGCGATTCTGCCTGTTGGTGAGGGCCGTGAAATGACGCGTGTGCGGTTGGTTGGGACAGTTCATGAGGAGAGCGGGCTCGTCACGGTTCCACACCTACTCATGATCCTGGAGCGCATCCGACCCGAAGTCATCTTTCTCGAGATCCCTTCTGCGGCCTTCGCCGACTACAGTCTAGGGATTAGCAGCAATCTCGAGTCCACCGCAGCCCGGGAGTATCGGGATCGTAGAGAAGTCAATCTCATCCCGGTGGATCTACCTACGCCCGACGCGGCGTTCTTCAGCGACGGCGAGTATCTGTTTGGTGTCGTTGAGAGAAGGAGTCCGGACTACTGCCGGTTGGTCGACCTCCAAGCGCATGAAACGGTCACCTACGGGTTTCCACATCTCAACAGCGAGCGGTACATGGAGACCTGTGCTGCCATCAATGAGGCGGCACGGGCAGCAATCGAAGAACTGGACGATCCTCGGCTCAATCGGCTCTACGGAATGTGGACCACACAGCATGATCTTCGTGATGAGGCGATGCTGCGGAGCATCGAAGAACATTCAAGACGTGAGCCATTTGAGAACGGAGTCCTGCTGGTCGGCGCAGCACACAGGCAGTCGATGCGCAAGAAGCTCCGACTGGGGAGGGGGCCTGGTTCACCTCGGTTTGACTTGGACATTTCAGATTTCCTAGACCCACTAGAGTGACTGGACCCGCTTGATCATCCTTTGCGGCCTGGTCCCGACTCGGTGCTGGAGAGTCGGCATCCCATAACACGAAAGTTGCCGGCTCCGTTCGCTTCTCTCACTTCGGCCAACACGGCTCGCTATTCGCGAGCCGCGTCGGCAACTTCTGGACGTTATCTGACAGCGCACCTCACGGGCGCTGCCATCAAGGTCCGACGTTTCAAGATCTGGCCGACGGAGTGCCAGAATATCCGGTACCCTCCGCTGCATCGGTCTGAGATAGGGTCGCCCAGAATGGAATTCCGATGAGACTACCGAGGATTGGCACAACCCTAACGGAAAGGACCGCCGTTGCCGAAGTCGACGCCACCACCTGCAGGAGCAGACCAGTAGGGGGCCTCGGTTTCGTCTTCCGGGAACAGCCCACTCCTGATGCGGGCGTCGATGGTCACATCGAGATCTTGGACCTCGAGAGCGGCGAGTTCACTGGCCGGTTTCTTGGCGTGCAAGTCAAGGGAGGTGATTCGTACTTCTCCCGTCCGGTAGAGGGCGGCTGGGCGCTGTATATCAAGAAGCCTACGGTCGAGTATTGGCGGAACTACGCGGTGCCGGTGATCCTGACGCTCGTCGACACGGACGATGGCCGCATCTACTGGCTTCTGGTGAGCGAGGGGGAGTTCGAAGAGAAGAAGACCTCCTTCCGAATCGTTGTTCCGGAGTCTCAGCCCTTTGATGCTACCGCAGCCGACGAGATGGCTAGGTTGGCCCTGCGGGCTCCGGCCGCCCTTGCCAAGAAGCTCGATGCCCTGGTCGAAGAACTCTCGCAGACCTTTGCAGGCGAACTCACCAGTTATCGTAACGCTTGGAGGGAAGGCCGGCGCACCGAGGCCCGTGCCTGGGTGCGCGTAGTTACTGAGGCGTCAGAGCGGTTGAAGGCGATCGACCCACCGGTGGCGGCCCGTGTGCTTCGTTGGGCCGCCGGGACCATCCTCGACGAGGATGGCGATCTGGATGAAGTGCGGCGTCTGGTGGAAGAGGCACGACAACTCGATCCACTCGCCGACGACTTTCGCTTACGAGCTGCTGTGGTGGCTCGGACCGAGGGCACCAAAGCTGCCCTAGACCTACTTGGTGATCCGGCCAGTGCCGCGTCGCAAATCACGAAGGCGGCGATTCTCCTTCATATCGGCGATCGGGAGGCCGCGGCGGCGGGCCTCACCGCGTGTCGTCCCGATACCGACTTCGACGTGGCGGACCTGCACAGCCTGGGAGCACGACTCAGACTCTCGGGAGACGACCTCCCCGGTGCTCTTGAAGAACTCGCGTCGGCCAAGTCCTCCAGGCCGAAGGACGCTCTGGTGCGTCTCCTCGAGGCTCAGCTTGACTACGTTCGGGGCTTGGCGGTGCCGGTCCGACCGGGAGACATTCCTCCATGGCCGACACCCGTGCCTAGCCAAGTCCGGGCGGCCGACCCCGAATCACTGGGACACCTCGCTCACGCTGCGGAGGGGTTCCATCTACTCCTCCAACTCGACTGGTCTCATGCTGAGCGACGCCGCATACAGGCCTGGCGACTTGCGTCCCTGTGCCTCGCATCGACGTCCGAATCCACTGCCAGAGCATTCGCGGAAGGTGTTCTCGTCGAGGATCCGGCGCACCCCCTGGTGCTGCTGTGGACTGTCACTGAGTTCCCGTCAATCGACGTCTCAAGACATATCGTCGCCCTCGAAGAGGAATTGGAGCGAACGAACGACGTAGCGACCGGGACGGTTTATCTGGCGCTGCAGACGGCACTTGACCGGACGAACGGGTTGGGGATCTGGCTCGACGAATGGCGGGAACGGTTCTCGAGGGCCGGCGCCCTCGAGGATTGGGCGTTCTGGCGTGCCCGTGTATACGTCATCGAGGAGGACCCGGACGAAGCCAGACGACTGCTTGCGGACATCGACCTTGAGCGTGCGCGCGTGGTGAGGGCGGGGATCCTAGCAACTGAGGCGAACCGGTCCGGCCACTCATCTCCGTTCATCGCGCACCTCGAGGCAAGCTACCGTGAGACTGGGGATCCCCAGTGGATTCTCGACGCATGCGAGCACCATGCAGCGCATGGGCGTTGGGGCGAGGTCCTGCCGCACCTAGACCTGCTGCTCCATGAGCTTCCGACTCCCTTCGTACACCGATTGGCCGTCTTCGCTCGGTACCACACCGAGGACGTGCGGGGGTGCCTGGAACTCCTGGACGGCTTGCTAGAGGGGCCGGACAAGGGCGTGGACGAGATCGAGTACCGCCGAATCCGGGCGGCGGTGCGAAGGCTGGCCGGCGATGTTCCGGGGGCGATCAACGACCTTGAGACGGTGGTAGCGCGACATGCGGGTTCTCCGCTCACGTCGGATCTACTGGCCCTCGTCCAGGCTCGGGCGTTCGCTGGCCAAATACACGAACTAGCGGCGACGGCACGCCAGCTTCGGAGGCGTACCGACCTTGAGGCGAGCGAGGCCTTGATTCTCGGGAGGATGCTGGCTTCTGACGATCCGACCCTTGCTCAAGAGTTCTGGCATTTCGCGGACGCGAAGGGCATCCTCGATGACCATGTCGTCCTTGCCATCGAACTCGGGTACAGGCTGGGCCTAGACCAGGTCCTAGAACGATTGCGCCAGCGGATGGTGGGTCTGGCGAGGGCCGGGCATCCAAGCGTCCGCTCCTACACGACGGATGAGGTTCTGGCTTGGTTCCAGGATCGTGGGCAAGAGCAAAACAGGGTTCTCGAACTCTATCGACGGGGTGAGACGGCCACCCACATGGTAGCCGAGTTCCTCGGGGAACCGCTCGCCCATTTCTACCACTTTCTCCCGGAGACTCACGAGACTGGGCCATCACTCAGATATCGGTTTCCGCTCCAGCTGCGTAGCGGAAGCAGGGCACTTCCGGCGTCCGGCGCCGAGGTCGCCGCACCCGGCCAGCTCGCGATGGACCTCTCGGCTCTGCTCGTCGCGGCTCATTTGGAAGTCCTCGATGCCGTCGAGGAGCAGTTTGCGCCAGTTCGGCTTCCGAGCCTCGTTATCCCCGCGCTGCAGGAGCAACGGGAGAAGCTCAAGCCCCATCAGCCGAGTCGGATCGAGATCGCGAAAGAGATACTGAGGGCGGAGCGCCGAGGGAGCATCGAAACCTGGCAGGGGGACCTACCTCTCCTTACGGCCGAAGAACGAGTCTCTGCCGGAGGGTGGTCGCAGTGGTTAGCCTTGCTCGAACGGGCCCTTGTTGAAGGGACCCTCGTCCTCGACGTCCCATTGACCGAGGACGCGGAGCATGGACGTCCCAACGTGTTGGCGGGCGCGGCCCGACTCGACCGCATAGTGACTGTGGCCGACGTTAGGGAGGTTCTGGGTGCCTTTGGTGCGCTGGCCGTCCCGGACTCGGCAGAAGACCAAGCGGCACTTCCGCGATCCGACGTCAAGGAACCGCCGCCAGAAGAAGATGGCGCGACCGACGAAGCGCTCCCGGAGCTGCCTGAACAGCACCGGTCTCCGAGGCCCTCACCGGGTGACGTCATCTATATGACGGACGGAGGATCTCAGGCGCTCGCGGCTGCCGGCCTTCTCAGTGACGCGTCAGACATCTTCAAGCTCCGAGTCGATCCAACGGACCAAGACGGGCGACGTGCCCTCGTCGACGCGGTTCCGGACTTGGAGGAGCAGGCTGAGTGGATCGAAATCCTGGTTCGCCGAATATCCGACGGACTCTCCGATGGCCGGTACGTTCTCCTCCCCCCAATGGAGAGCTACGTGGAATCAGCAGACAAAGAGGATGTCGAAGCCAAAGGGGATCGGCCCTATTCTCTCCAGCTACGCTGCTTGGCCGACCTGGTGACGCAACCGGCAGACGCCCTCGACGCAGTGTGGATCGAGGACCGGTGGCTTGGCCGACACCGGCTAGCGGGGGCGACCCGCATCACGGACGGCTTAGAGGTGCTTTCCTCGTTGGAGGCCGCCCACCGGATTACCGAGACCGAACACCGGAGATGCTTGTTGCGGCTCCGCGCGGCCAATGTGCGGATCATCCCCCTCGAGGCCAATGAGATCCTCTACCACCTACGGGTCGCCCCGATTTCGAATGGTAGGGTGGTTGAGACACGGCCACTCCGGATCCTCAGACAGTATGCCGCCGCGACGCTGGAGGATGCTAAGAGCCTGCAGGTGCCTGACCTGCAGCAGTTGAGTCGGGGTGAGGTCGGCGAACTAGAGGTTCTCCGGGCCTACGATGCCGCGTGGCGCGAATCGCTACTCAACATCTGGCGGTCGTTGGGCCACGGGGCCAGCACGTCAGCGTTGGCGAGAGCGGAGGCCGAATCAGCGTGGATCATGGAGAACCTCTATATCGACGCAGCGCTCATGCGAAGTCGAGCAGGACCGTCGAACCTCGGTGCAGATCAGGGACTCAGTGCCCTGACGGCGGCTGGTCTCTTGGTCTCCGCGATCCAGGTGATGCCGAGCGACAGTTGGCTGAGAGGGGAGAATGAAGGCGATATCGCGGGAGCGTACACCCACTGGATATACGACGCCGCGCTCGCGCGACGCGTCGAGGGAGATGAGCGGTTCCGCAGGGCCCTCGTGGAGCAGCTCCGCAGGATCTTGATCGACTGGGCGAAGCACGATGATGAGGATGACGTAGCTTCACGGGCAGCCGCGCACCTCTTGGCGAATCGGATCTTCGAACTGCTCCCCGGTGCCCTCCAGGACGCTCTGGCCGAGGACGCCGAGTTTATCGCGGCCATTGGCCGAGCCGTGGTCTCTTCCCTGTCCATCGGGCGTTGGCACGTTGAAGTCAGCACGTTCGCTTCGGCCGCGGCGGACCTCCTCGCGGAGACTCCTAGCGACGCGGACGTGACAGCCGTTGAGATCGAGGTCCTCCCAGGGCTCGATGAAGAGGCCTCGCCGCGGTTCCAGCTGTCGCGAGCCGGACCATCTGGCTTCACCCTTTGGTCCGATGATGTGGGCGAGACGATGCATCTCAGCGACCTGGCCTTTGGCGTCCTGGCTCCCAACGGACCGGCCCGCCAGGCTGCGCTTGAAGCGCTCAGGGATCAGGTTGACTTGAGCGTCCAGGAATGGCGGGACGTCATCGATCGCCTCGAAGGCGTGGCGGAGCCAGGTGATCGACTTGAAGAGGTGATGGCGTATCGGGATCGGTCTCTCCGCCGCCGGTACTCAGAGATGATCGAACGCTGGAAGGCCAGCGGGAAGATCGCGGCCATGGACCTAAGTGGAAACGATCCAGTGGCCCTCAGACATTACCTTCGGGTTGACCTGTCCAATCTCGACGGAGAGTCAGACTTCCAACTATCGCACGGGTCTTGGGACAAGCCCGCAGCGGTCCTTCTGGCGGAAGAGGGCTGTGAGGAGGCGTTCAGCCGTCTTTCTGGGTTGCCCGTCCGACTGCCACAGAGACTGCTGGATGCTCTAGAGGCGCTCGAGCCCGACCAGAGGGAGAGGTTCGTCAAGGGGCTCTTGAGACGCTCGATATCCCCTCTGGGCGCCGTGCATACGGTGCGTGCCTTATCGTGGCTGGGACGAGTGGAACCCAAGTACCTGAGGCTCGCTGTTCGTCTGATACACAGGTGGTCCGATCCCAGCTTCCACTCCGACGTGCAGGTGATGGCGCTGGTGGCCAGGGAGGCAACCACCAACACTGTCGGGTCGGCTGAAGACCATGGCGCGTATCGACAGATGGCGATTCGCCTGGTGGGTGGGTGGCTCCACGCAGACCACTTCTTGCGTGCCGTCGGCCGCTCCGGCGGAGTGTCGCGGGAGCTCCTACCATGGCTTGAAGGGAGGAAGGGCCAGGACACCGGCCGGCTATTCGAGCCGCCAACAGACTCCGATCAGGACCTGGCTGACCCGGCCTTGGTTACGCCGGCCCGCTTCGCGGTGGCCGCCCTGCAGTACGTCACGGATGGGACACCTCTCCTCGCTGAAGGAGAAGCTCTCGTCAACGTAATGAGCGGATGGTTTACGCACTCCGTGGAGGGCGGAAACACTCCGCACATCGACCTTATCCAGGAGATCGGTACGGCTCGTGATCGACTAGGGACCTGGGTTCAACCGAAACGAGAAACAGACGGCAGGGTGCTCGTGGGAGGTACCGAGCTTGTCCCTCTTGGCTGGGCGCCCAGCCCGCTTATCGCGCAGGCCCTTGAAGGGCTGGAGAAGGACGCGTTCTCCTCGGAGCCCTGGATCACGCTTGCCCTCGTCCGGCAAGGCGGCGTGTTGGGCGCCGGCGAGTTAGCTCGGTTCCACGCAGCCACTGACCAGCTCGATCTTCCTGCGCTCCTCACTGCGTTGAGCAAGTTCGCTCTCCCCCTCATCGGGACGCTAGCGCGGAATGCCCAGCTTCCCCAGGATGTACCACGCCGGGCCACCCTCCGTCAGGCGTTTCTCGCTATGGCGGAGGCAGCGGCAGACGGTGGTCCCACGGCTCCAGAAGGAACTGGACCTCACGACCGCGGAGAAGAGGAACGGCTCACAGACGTGCAAGGAGCGATCCTTGAGGGGTGCTATCTCCTCGCTCAAGCAGAGGAGTCCCCTGCGAAGGCGATGGCCGTGTTCGCAGATGATCTTCGGAACCTGAGCAACACCGAGATTGTGTACCTGAAGCGTGTTCGAACCGTCGTGGAGGAACTCGTGCTGGAACGGCCGCTTGCCGAAGCGGAGCAACTAGTGTCGTTACTCCTGGAAGCGCGGGGGGCATAACAATCTCCAGTGGTACGTGCGACCAGGTGCGCCGTCAGATAACAACAGGTGCCCGCCTCCGCGCGCTGCACGCGCTTCGGGGAACACGGCTTCGCTACGCTACGCCGCGTCGGGCACCTAGAAACGTTATCTGCCATTGCTCAGGAGGAGCGGTGAACGCGAAAAGGGGTGGGGAGGGCCTTGATCTGACTCGGTTGCGGACTCCGGAGCCGGGTGTAGAGTACTACCAGTTCACCTTCACAGGTACGCCGGAGGACCGCCTCCGGGTGAGCGTCTACTCCCACTGGGCCGGGTGGGCCGACGAAGAACAGAGACAGGAACTGCGGGAGGCTTCACTGGTTAACCCGGATCCCCTGATTGCGTTTTGGACGGAAGTCGGGGAGAGCTACTTGGTCGTCAATGATCTCGGATCTCTCGCTCTATATCTCCGGGCCGGGGGCCATGCTCTGATCAAGAAAGAGATCGCAGAGGAGTGCCTCCCGGAACACCTTGCCCCGCACCCTTCGGCGATGACTGGTCCTTTAGGGTTTACCGCGAGTCGCAGCCTCCCCGATGGTGCGTTGAAGAGGGCGCCGAGTCCGAAGCACCGGATGCGGATCCTCGACAGGGACGGCAGGCGGTGCAGAATCTGTGGCCGCTCCGCAGACGATCATGTGGACGTGGAACTCCATGTTCATCACATCCGTCCTTGGGGAAGAGGGGGAACCACCGCGGACGAAAACCTCATCACGCTTTGCCAAACGTGCCACAAAGGCCTGGATCCGCACGAGGATTGGAGCCTGTTCGAGCTTGCCGACCCCGGCTCTTGGCCTCCGGAGAGAGCCACAAGTCTTGAGGAGTACAATGATGGGGTGAGGAGATATCGCGAACGGGTTGGCCAACTGCTGGAAGGGCAGGCCGGAGATGCAGATTGAACATCTCTGTTCGCAACGGCTGATAACAAAACGGGTTCCGCCTGCGCGGCCTTTGGCCGCTCCGGAGAAACCGGCACGACCTTGGTAGAGTCGGGAAGCAGGCCTGGAATCATCGAAGGAGGCTGAGTCGGTGGGCGCGAGGACGTGCCGGTTCGGAACCCGAGAACGTTATGCGCAGTTGAAGGGAGCTCCGATGTGGACAGCAGTGCTCCCACTTCCGAAGGAGGAACAATGTTCTCTTCTCGATTCCAGGGCCTCATAACCCCATTCGTCTGTCTCCTTGCAGTGGGGTGCGGAACCGATTCGCCACCCGATGCTGCAGTTTCAGAGGAGCCTCCTCTCCCATCCGAAGGGTTCGTGACGGTGAATGGTGTCAGGCTCCACTACCTCGATTGGGGAGGCATGGGCGATGGGCTGGTGTTCCTTCCCGGCCTAGGCGACTCGCCGCACGCATTCGACGAGATTGCCCCCGAATTCCGTGACCAGTTCCGTGTGATCGCCTATGCCAGGCGCGCTCATGGACGCTCCTCCGGATCCGAAGGACCCTTTGACAACACCACTCTGGTCGAGGACTTAAGGGGGCTCCTTGATACCCTTCAGATTCAGCGAGCTGCCCTTGCCGGTTGGTCTCTGGGCGGAAACGAGATAAGCGAGTTTGCTGTCCGCTATCCAGAGCGAGTGACAGGGTTAGTCTATCTCGACTGCTACGACTGGGGCGACCCAGCAGTTGGGGCCTGGCTCGAGAGTTTTCCCGTGAACTTCCTGCCTGCCCCTAGCGATCTCACCAACAGGGATGCGTTCCGGGCTTGGTGGAAGAGAATAACGGCACCCAACGTGCCATGGTCCCCAGCCATGGAAGCCCAGGTTGAGGACCTGGTGGAAGTTCAGCCGGACGGTTCGGTCCGCCTTCACGTGTCGGACGGCATCATGGAGGCATTCTTCGCCACTTTGTTGGACTTTCGACCCGATTATGGCGCCATTCAAGCCCCGATCTTGGCGTTCTTCGCGGACCAGTATCCCGACGGTTTCTTGGAGCCAAGTGCCCCGGACACGCTGCGACAGAAGATCGAAATGTGGCATCAGGAGCTTTACGAGCCCTGGCAGGAAGAGGCCATTCGACGCTTCAGGGCAAGCGCACCCGACGCACATATAGTGATGTTGGAGCGCACGAGCCACTCCGCGTTGCCGTTCCAGCGCCGAGACACGATTGTGGCAGAGATGCAGCGGTTTCTGGCACCTAGAGGTGAAGGCTGATTGTGTCACACGGTTTGCGGCGGGTCCAGGAGGGCCGGCCGCGTTCTTTGGACAGTTGAGTGAACAGGCCGTCAACTGCGCATAACAAACGGGCCTCCGGCTCGGGCCGCTGTAGGCGGCCCTCGACCCAACCGGCCAAGCGGGGCGGGCGTTGGTCAGCGAAGGTGATTGAACGAAGGAAGCAGAAGTAACGAACGAAGCGGAGGGCCGGTTCGGAGGCCCTGAACGTTATTCGCAATGACGCGGCAGGGCCCGGTGGTTCCGAGGGCGGAGAATCTCCTGGGCCAGGAGTTGAGTTAGGTAGCGTCTGGGTTGTCGAGATACTCG
>SDBT01021442.1_pt1 | contig 10099 bp, 11 predicted proteins | sample 2277101 | NCBI WGS metagenome assembly SDBT01 (sample SAMN10404973, study PRJNA504765) | marine sediment metagenome | isolation source: marine sediment core GS10_PC15, 103 cmbsf | place: Arctic Ocean: Southern Knipovich Ridge | collected 2010
TTGACGGGAACTTTTGATATTATCCAAATATTTAAAAGAGCAAAAAGAGCTGCTATAAAAAATAGATTTTTATACATCAAATTATTTTTTGCTAAAAGTGGGCTTAAGGCAATAGCCAAAATTGGTCCTATGAAATAAGCAATAGATGTAGTGTAAGAAAAGATTTTATCTCTTTTATCTTTTTCAATATTTAATTTTACTATTTCCATCCAAGCGGGAGTTTTAGCTCTATAAAAAAGCATAAAAACAGAAGACGATAAAATAACTAGCCAAATACTATTTACGAAAGGAAACAAAAAAAACAAAAAAAACGATAAAAAAGAAGCCCACAAAAAATTTATTTTTAATTTATCTTCACGATTAAAAACATATGAGCTCCAAAAATAAGATATAAAGCTCAGAGTTGGCCTGAGCATTACTAAAATTGCTATATGAAAAGCACTAGCTTTTAGATCTTTTTTTAAAATAAATATCGTTAAGCTATATAAGCTAAACAATGGTGCATTTAAAATGGCTGTAGAAATTAAAGCTAGTCTTGTTTTTTTAAAATATTGATTTTTTGTAAGTTCCATACATATTTTTTTATGAAATTATACCACTATAATAGCTAAAAACCTTCTTTTTTCATATATATCAAAAATTTTATATTAAAACTAAATAGCTAATTTAATAGTTTTTTCTTTAGAAAAATTTTTTTTTTGATAATATAAAAAAAAGTTTAAAGGAGAAAAAAATGACACTTCCCTCTAGTTTTTCATCAAATCCAGATCAAGATCCCCATAAATATTTCAAAAATTTATTGATAGATTTCAAAAAAGAGATAAAAGCAGCTGTAGATCCAGATGCTCTTGAAGAAAAAATGTCTATGATAATAAATGCTTCTAAAGAGATGCTTTATAAAGATAATCATAAAAAAGCTATTTTTCACAAGCCTGAGACAAAAAAGGCTTTAGATAAAGTTTGGACAGAATTCGATAGATATATTTTAACAATTCAAAAAAATCCATCTGAAGCCAATTGTCAAGATCTATTAAATGCAGTAGAAATGGTTGAAACTCTCATTGATGAAAACGATATTTATTAAAAAATATTGAATAATAGAGTCTTATAATTTATTATTATTGTTTACTTTTCTAGGGGCAGTAGCTCAGTTGGTTAGAGCAACGGACTCATAACCCGTTGGTCCCAGGTTCAAGTCCTGGTTGCCCCATCATTTCAACCAACTAAACTACGCACAGTTAGGTATTATTGAACTTGATTCAATATCATGAATTTAGTTAAATAATTACCTTGCGTTGCAAAAACGTTGCAGTAAAAAACAAATTTAACCAGCAACACCAATCGCTTGAACCACAAATTAACAAAAGGTTTAAGTTATGGCATCGATATATAAAAGAAAAAACAAAAAAGGAAAAACATTAAGCTGGAAAGCTGTTGTTCGCATTAAAGGTTATCCTAGCGTTTGCAAATCATTTGAACGTAAAGAAGAAGCTGATGATTGGGCTCAAGGCACTGAAAGAGACATCAAAAGAGGAAGGTTTAAGTTTGATCAGCATAATAAGCTTTATACTTTTGAAGAGCTTATTGAACGCTTTATCAATGATGGTAAGTTAGAACATCACAAATCATCAAAAGATACACTTAGACATTTAAATTTCTGGAAGAAAAAATTCGGATCATATGCATTAGTTCATCTAACAACAGATAAAATAGGCAAAGAGCGACAACTTCTTATAAACACTCCTACAACAAAAGGAACAAAACGCTCCCCTGCTACTGTAAATCGTTATATGAGCAGTCTTTCAGCTATTTTAACATATGCAAAAAAACTAAAATGGATAGATGAAAATCCATGTTTTGCTTTCAGTAAACTAAAAGAGTCCGATGGTAGAGATAGAGTTTTATCAACAGATGAAATTCAAAGATTACTCTCAGCCTGCAAAGAAAGTGCAAATCAATACCTTTATTGCATTGTCTTGATCTCTATTACTACAGGAGCAAGAAAAGGCGAAATACTTGCCTTAAAATGGCCTGATATAGATTTTGAAAATAAAATTGCATTTCTAAGAATAACTAAAAACAATAAGCCTAGAACTATTCCGCTAATTGATGAAGTTATTGAAGACTTACAAAAGTTTTATCAAAATAGAAATGTTCACAAGCCTTTAGTCTTTGCAAGCAAAACTGCCTTTGGAAAAATAGATATCAAAAAATCATGGAATAAAGCCCTTCAAACAGCTGATATAAAAAACTATGTCTTCCACTCTAATAGGCACCTATTTGCAACTCTTGTAGCTAAACAAGGAGCTTCTACTTTAGAACTACAAACAGCTACAGGCCATAGCAGTCTATCTATGCTCCAAAGATATACTCATCTACAAGCAAATATTACTAGAAAATATACCGAAAACATTTCTAATCAAATTTTAGGAGGGAAGAATGTTTAATACCATGGATATAATTTTAAAGAATCTTAATCCTGATTTTGAAAAAGAATATAACGATCATATAATTAAAGAATTATGGTCTACAGATGAATTTTCAGCTCTTACCCAAAGATTACTACCTAAACGCTACAAAGAAATAGTAGATGAAAATTTTGACTTAAAACAACTGTCAAGCAACGAAAGGAAACAAGCTTTAGCTGCCATGAAATTAAACAACAAATTACTTTTAGATATAGAAAATAAAAAAATTGAAAATGTCTATTTCATAGAAAAAGAGACTTTAATTTCAGCTGGGAAATGTATTAAATGGTTAGTAGAAACTCAAACCCCAATTAAAAAAATGTTTTTTAAAGCTTTACCTTTAAGTCTCATGGAACTTTATATAGAATTTCAACCGATAAATAATACTCTTAGAAATGGAGAAAAAAAAAATCCAGAATATCATCGAGCCTATTATATAAGAGCTGTTGAAAAATTGATAAAACAAGAAAGAAGACCCATGAAACCAAAAGAAATATATAATCATCTGAAAGGTGTTCAGCATTACTTGAGAGAACTGGGCTGTAGAGCTAAAAAAAGGACCGTTATAGAATTATGGATTCCAAAAGCCGAAAATTATAAAAAAAACACAAGAAAAGCTAAAAAAGATTAATAAAAATTATACAGTGTCAATATCTTTTTTATAAAAACAGCAAATATTTTTCTGCACTTGAATAGCTTTAAGTACAGTTTTCTAAATGTTTTTCTATTCTAAAAATACAGTCTATACTCCGTCTCAAAAAATTAATCATATAATTTCGCTTTATTCATTATCTATAAACCTTAAACAAGGAGAGTTAACATGACAGACTATGAATATTGGGAACTTAAACAAATAGAAAAAAGTCCAAAATATCCCTTTAGCATGGGACAACTACATTATTTCATGCTTAAGCGTCATCAAAATAAACTGGAAAAAGCCGTTAGAAAGATAGGAAAACGTATTTACATCCGAATGGATTTATTTAATGACTGGATCGAAAAACAAGCAAAAGAAAAAGAGCAGGTGTAAAAAATGGAGAACTATAATTTTAAAATAGATGAAAAGGGGGTTTGGTATTTACCCCCTCCACCAGAAGACAAAACTCCTAAACCAATCTGGATATGTTCTCCTCTTAATGTAATTGCCATTACAAGAGATCATAATAACGAAAATCATGGAAGACTTCTACAATTTTATGATTCAGATAATAAACCTCATGAATGGCCCATGCCCATGGAACTTTTGGCAGGAGATGGAACAGAATATAGAAAAGCTCTGCTATCTATGGGGTTACAAATAGCTCCAGGACGAAAACCAAAAGACCTTTTAACTATTTACATTCAAACAACTCAACCTCCTCTTAAAGCTAGATGTGTAAATAAAACTGGATGGTTTGAAAATGTTTATGTTTTTCCAAATGAAGTTATTTCCAATAAGAATGATGAAAAAATAATATTTCAAGGAGTGCATCAACAAGCCAATTGTTATGAAAGTAAAGGATCTTTAGAAGATTGGCAAAAGAATGTTTCATTTTATTGCGCAGACAATTCTAGATTAAGCTTTGCTGTAAGCATCTCTTTTGCATCTGTTCTTTTACATTTAATGGAAGAAGAAAGCGGGGGCATAATTTTCAAAGGGCCAAGCAGCATTGGAAAAACTACAGCTCTAAGAGTAGCCGCATCTGTTTTTGGAAACTCTAAAATGATTCATTCATGTAGAGCAACATCTAACGGCCTTGAAGCAATTGCAGCCTTTCATAATGACAGCATCCTTTGCTTGGATGAAATGGGGCAGCTAAATGCAAAAGAAGCAGGAGAAATCACTTATATGCTTGCTAATAACACGGGGAAATCTCGTTCAAGTAAAATAGGTTTTGCTCGAAAAAAGCAAGAGTGGCGATTATTTTTTTTATTAAGTGGAGAAATTGGACTCTCTGATCTTTTGAAGCAAGCAGGCCAAAAAGTAAAAGCTGGCCAAGAAGTTAGAATGGTAGATATTTCTGCCGGCGCAAGTAAACATGGAATATTTGAATGTTTACATGATTTCAAAAATGGGGATGAGTTTTCTAGATCATTAAATGAAAATGTTAAAAACTACTATGGTGTAGCAGGAAAAACTTTTATTAAAAAAATAATAGAAAATCCTGAAGATGCAATAAGTAAAATCAAAAAATATTGTCTTGAATTTACCAAGAAAAACAAACCTCTTAATGCTGATGGTCAAGTCTTACGAGTTCTTCATAGATTTGCACTAATTGCAGCAGCAGGGAACCTAGCTACTGAATACGGTATAACAAAGTGGCCAGATGACGAATCTTTTTGGGCGGCTTCTGAATGCTTTAACTCATGGATAGAAAATAGAGGGGGCACTTCTGCACAAGAAGAAAAAAATGCCTTAATACAAATACGACATTTCTTTGAATTGCATGGAGATAGTAAATTTTCTTCGTTTGGGGATGAGATAAACTTAAAAGTTATGAATAGAGCAGGTTATAAAAGGTTTGTTGATGGGGGGCTATACTTTTATGTGTTTGTAGAGGCATTTAGAACAGATATCTGTAATGGAATAGACCCAAAATTAGCAGCTAAAATATGCATAGAAAAGGGTTGGCTTATCCCTGATAGTGGAGGAAAAAGCACTCGAGCGGAAAATCTCCCCTGCTCCAATCAAAACACTAGATGTTACAAATTTAATGGAGAAAAGATGTTTGCAGATGACATTTAAAAACATGTGAGAAACAGGAGATCAGTGAGATAAAAATCTCACTATCTCACTCGTCTCCCTAATCTCACTAAAAATAAACAATAAATAAAAATGAGGTTATAAAACATTATGAAAGATTATGATAAAAAGCAGCGCAGTCAACAAAAAGCCATCCCCTATCTATTGTCTTGTAAAAGTTATGCTCAAGCTGCAAAGGAAATAGGAATCTCTGAAAACCAACTTTATGAATGGTTGAGAGACCCTGAGTTTAAATCAGAACTTGCAAAGCAGCGTAACCAAGTAACAGAAGCAGCTATTAATATATTGAAAATGAATACAACAAAAGCAGCAGAAGCTTTAAGTGAATTATTATCTTCTTCTAATGAAGTTGTAAAGCGTGGAGTTGCGAATGACATTCTCAATCTTGTGACAAAGTTTAAGGAACTGCAAGAATTTGAAAATAGAATAACTCTTTTAGAAGAAACAACAAGAGAATCATTATGAATCTAGAAAAAAGAATTAACAAACTAGAAGAAAATATATCTAAAATGTATGTCGATCCTAGAGTTGATGCAGAACTTACAGAGTGGTTTAAATCAAATCCAGAATATAATCCTTTTGCACAATCTAAAGAAGGCAATGAAGATATAATGCCAGAAAAGTTAAGACAGGCTTTTATGTATCGTGTGCAAAAACTTTTCAAAGAAAAAAATCTTCAACCTAACTTTTCTAACTTACTTAAAATTTACACAGATCTTTTTTTTCAACTCACCATAACAGCTCTATAAAAGAGATTGTTTAATAACCTCTATTTTTAGTATTGTTTTTTGAAAAAAGGAAAATCAATGAATAGTATAGTCAAACAAAAAAAGAAAGTGCAAATGCCTATCCTAATTGGAGCTCTTATCATCACGCTCAACAACATTCAGTCTAAAATTGATGTTGCTACGGGAGCAGCAACTGCTTTAGAGCTGCGATTACGCATTATTGCGCAGCTGGAACCTAAGATGCAGGTTGAACTAAAAAAGCAAAAAACAAATTATGCAGATGCTTCTTTGCAAGACTTGATCGATGCACTTCTCAAAGTTTTTCAGGACAAGCTTAATTCAGGGGATCTTCATAAAATAAATAACATTAGGTATCCCAGAAATAAAACATCACATGCAAACTTTGTCCAACTTATGATTAACCTAAACGGAGAGGCTCTTGGCAGGGAAATCAACCCTCGTACTGGAAAGCGAGAACCTCTAGGAAACAAAGATATTATTGAAGGAGCTATCTGCATAGACTCAAGTCAAGCTCTCGTGAAATTTTCCCAACGGGCAAATAAAGTGATAGAAATTCTTGAAAATAAAATTTTATACTCTTTGCAACCTTAGGGGCATAAATAAACAGATCCAGAAAAAAAACATTTAGATCAAAAACCTATTATTATTCCCTCTAACCTTCATTATACATTAATAATTTATCAAGATCCTCTTTTATGTTTAGGCGTAAACAAATTCTTTCAAGATGAAATCTTGTTTTAATTATAATATACTTAAAGCTTTTATTGTAAAAACAGAATTAGAGGAGAGAACTCAATGCGAATGAATCGAATTAAAGAATTTGAGATAGTTGAAAAAATATTTAATGCAAAGTTTTTGCTATTTATTTTAGGTTCTTTGTTAATAGTGGGAGAAGTTCCAGCTTCATTAAGTGGTAATAATTCTCTTCATAAAGATGCTCCAGTGGTAAGATTTGATCAAAGCAAGCAGGGATATGAGTATACTCGTGCATATGCTGCAACAGTTGGTAATGGAAAAAAAACGATTGAAAACGTTGAGCAGGCCTACCGATTAGGTTGTAAATACTCTGAAGCGGCTATAAGAGCTTTTGATGAAACAGGAAATTTCGCTTCTCCAGGAGTGAATCTCGACTATGCTATACAAGGCTTTTCAGCAGTACAAAAACTTTCTCCTGAATACTATGAACTTTGTTATAAACAGCATGCTTTATGTTGTGTTTTTAAGCTTATGAGCAAATTTAGAAAAATTGGATATAGTGGAATAAAAAATGCTCTACATGACCATGAACTTAACCAACTATGTAATGATCTTGAAAAAGCTCTTTTAATAGACGAGGATTGTGCTTTAGCATATTTTTATAGAGCTTGCTGTCTTACCAAATTATCTTTTGGAAATGACTTAAAATGGCCAGATATCCGATATTCCATATATCAAGACTCAGATACATTTATAGATTTAGTTACTGGAGAGCAACGATACCTTGTCCATAGCTGTTCTTTAGCAATAAAAGACTTTGAAAGGTTTATGGAACTAGTAGACCTCACTCAATGGGAGCCCTTTTCTTGGCAATGGGAAGCTTGTTACATTTACGCATTATGTTTGCATCAGAGTGATGATCTTAAGGATAACTTAGATCGAATTACCCAAGAAGCCAAAAATGCTTATCATTCACGTGATAGGGTAAGTGTATTGAAGAATAGCGTGAAAAAAAATAACAGTTCTTGCAATAACTTTTTGATTCAAGGACCTAATAAAGAAAAAATTACAGAGTATTTAAAAATAGCTGCTAAAAACGGCGTGGTAGGAGCTCAAGAAATTTTAAGAAAAAATATTATTTCTTGGTAGTTCAGATGTAATACCTTTAAGGTTTAAATGATGTACTTGCTCAATTAGTTTTAATTTTTTATTTTGGACTTGATAGAACTTTTTTGTGAAACTTTTAGATTGTCTATCACCTCCAACAGAAAAATTTAGATTATGAATTTGAATCAACTTCTTACATACAGTTTTTTTATATTGTAAAAATGGATAAATGTTATTAATGATAGAAAAAAGAGATTTGCTAGACAAATACCAATAGAATTGATCTCTATGTTTATTATTGGCCTTACTTCTATTGACAAAGTAAATATTCCCTCCAAATCTACTTATTATCCATTTAAATATAAGAATTTTACTATTATTACAACAAAGCAAAATTTTAGTAGATCCTTTATAAGTACTTGTTTTAAAGCAACCTTCTGCATCAATTAAACCAGCAAAATAAGCAAAATTTTCTTTAGTTGATTGTATAGTATTTTTTATAGTTTGCAGTTTTTTTTTATGTTCTATTTTAATCAAGTTTTCAAATTTTTTCAGATTTTTCAATTTTTCAATCAAAAGATTTTTTTTATTATTATCATTTGTCTGAAAAAAAGAAAAAAGAATTTTTGCTTCTTCTTTTTTTTCAACAAGATAAGGAATAATTTTTTCAATAAGGTTAAAAGCTTTAATTCCACAAATACTATAACAATATTGATATTTCCATTTTTGATTTCGATAATGACCTTTTGTAAGATTTATATTTCCACCAAATATTTCCTGAAAAAACACAAGAATTTTTTTGTTTGTAGAAACAACTCTTATTCTAATTCTATAATAAAATCTGTTATCTCTTTTATCAAATCCTTTACTACATTCAAAACAAGCATCTCCATCAAAGTAACCAGCTGTATATGCAAAATTATATTTTTTTTTCATATTTGAATAATTTTTTAAAAAGGAAATACTATTTATTCCTAATAAAAGTTTATCAAAATAAATAATGTATATTTTAACGTTGCAGTGAATTACATATCTAACCAATATTATTAACTTTTTTTCTGAGCAGAAATGAGCTCTCTTATATGCCCAAAATGTAATGCCTCGCATACTTTTGAGTTTTCAGCACCAGCAACAACTGCTCCTACTTCATTATAACGACCATCGCTTAATCTAGTCTTTTGAAGTGAGTAGAAAGGACACAAAGTATATTGCATTAAGCGAACCTTCTCTTTCGTTGATTCTGGAAATTCCGCTAAATCTCCTACTTTCTTAAATTTATCTCCTTCAATTTCCAAAACAGGCGTATCCGAAAGAGGAAACTTTGGATCAATTGAAGTGCGCCGTCCCATACCAGCCGATGCCATAATAAAATCTTTAAAATAACCTTTTCCAAAATCTTGGCATTTTCCACAATCTGTTGTCCCCGCAATAATTACTTCTTCATCTCTGTAGTCATAACTTCTAGAATCTTTTCTGGGCAACACTGAACTACAACGCACATAATTTCCGTCAAGAATTTGCTGTCTAGCATCAGAATCATGTATGCGAGATGTGTCACCTGAAAAAACGAATCCTTGATAAGGAACGTCATCAATCTTTGGCAAGCAAACGGGTAAGTTTGGTGTAAATCTAAAAACATGAGGCCTATGTGTAGAACTTTCATATGTTTCAACAGTTTCAAAAAGATAACCCGCAAAATATGAAGTATTAATTTTGCTTAATTCTTTTTTTGAAAGTCCTGCATTTTCTGAGTAATCCCTCGACGACATTGTTAAAACAAGATCAACGTGTTGGGCTTTCACAGACTTATCCATAATTTCCCTTCTTTTTATAGTAGCCAAAACTGTTTCTTGAATTCTAGACTTTAAACTACCCCTTTGCTCTGGCTCCAATTGTGATGCTTTACTACGAACACCCAACAAAACCCCTCCTATAGAGACAGATGCTGCAATAGCACAAGCTCCGCCTATTACTTTTCCCGCAACAGTTGCCATCATTACCTCCCAGTAACATCAATTAAAAATGAACATTTTACTAAAATAGATATTTTTAAGGCCATTACAGAGTTTTTTTTAATGATATGGTGCAAAAACGTTGCAGTGAATTACACATTGCACCAATATTATCCAGTACAATCCAATATACTTTTAACCTTATCTAATTTATTATTATACTCATAGCGATTGGTTGATGTTGGGTAGACTTGTAATCCTCCTCCCTCATAATCCGTCGGTCACAGGTTCAAGTCCTGTTTGCCCCATTCTCATTATCAAGCAGTTAGATCAAACGGACTAAGAAGAACTACCCAGTTTTTCACAAATTTTTCACACTTGTTC
>SDBT01021443.1_pt1 | contig 10099 bp, 12 predicted proteins | sample 2277101 | NCBI WGS metagenome assembly SDBT01 (sample SAMN10404973, study PRJNA504765) | marine sediment metagenome | isolation source: marine sediment core GS10_PC15, 103 cmbsf | place: Arctic Ocean: Southern Knipovich Ridge | collected 2010
CCCGCCTTTTTGATTGGCCAAGGCTATTATTTTCGTTTTGTGGGACACTTAATAGGTGTTTCCGGGTTTATTTAAACCTGTAAATCTACGAGATACCGGTCGAACGTTGCAAGGCCACAGGCAACTACCCACCCGGAGTAATCCCTTGCGCCCATCAGGGGCCAAATCTAACTTTCTCGCTCTGAATTCGAAGTTATGTTTCCGTCACATATATCAGCCGCCACCTGGACCGCCCCGTGAGTCCCCACCCGGAGACCAACGACATCCGGCGGCGCGTGCAACGCCAATTAGGTCCCGATGCCACACCCGAAATAGTGGAGTCGGTAGTACGCCGGGTCATGGCTCTTTTGGACGGGCCCGGGGAAGACTCAGCCACAGTCCTCCGCCCGACGCTACCTGAGAAAAACGAGGATGGCGGGGATCGCCTGGTAATTGCGGTCTTCGGGCTGAACCAGCCGGGCATTGTGGCCGGGGTATCGCAGATCCTGTCCCGGCACCGCTGCAATATCCTGGACATTTCCCAGAAACTCATGCAGGAGTTCTTTACCATGATACTGGTGGTGGACCTTACCGGCGCCGACGCCAGTTTCGAGCAACTGCAGCAGGAATTCGATAAGCTGGGGAATAGCCTGGGAATAAAGATATATGCCCAGCACGAGGACGTTTTCCGGGCCCTGAACCGCCTGTAGTCCCGCCGCCATGTCTTGGACCACCACTGAAATCCTGGAGACCCTGCGCATGACCGAGGTGGAACACCTGGACATCCGCACTGTCACTATGGGCATCAGCCTGCGGGGTCTCACCGCTACTGACGCAGCCGTCGCCGCCCAACGGGTGTACGACCGGGTGAGCGAGCGGGCCGGGAGTCTGATCGAGACCGTGGATCGCCTGTCGCGTCACCTGGGTATTCCGGTGGCCAATAAGCGGGTGGCCATCACACCGGCGGCAGTGGCCTTCGACAACTTAGGCCGAGACGGCCTGGTGCAGATCGCCCAGGCCCTGGACCGGGCCGCCGCCAATGTGGGTGTGGACTATATTGCGGGCTATTCGGCCCTGGTGGACAAAGGCTGCACCCAGGGAGATGAGGCCTTGATCGCCTCCATCCCCGAGGCCATCGGCGGCACGCAGCGGGTATGTGCTTCGGTGAACGTGGCCTCCAGCCGGGCCGGCATCAACCTGGACGCAGTGGCCACCATGGGCCGGGTGATCAAGGAACTGGCCGAGGCCACCCGCGACCGGGACGCCGTGGGTTGCGCCAAACTGGTGGTGTTCTGCAACGTGCCCGAGGACAATCCCTTTATCGCCGGGGCTTTTCACGGCATCAGCGAGCCGGAAACCGTCATTAACGTGGGGGTGTCCGGTCCGGGCGTAATCCTGGACACGGTCCGGCGGGCAGGGGAGGCCGACGCCCGGGAACTCGCCGAGCAGATCAAACTGACCGCCTTTCGCGTGACCCGGGCCGGGGAACTGCTGGGCCGGCGGGTAGCGGCCGACCTGGGCGTGCCCTTCGGCATCGTAGACCTCAGTTTGGCCCCCACTCCCTTGCCGGGGGACTCGGTGGGCGAGGTGCTCAAGGCCATGGGGCTGGAGGACGTGGGCGCACCGGGCACCACCGCCGCCCTGGCCCTGCTCACCGACGCCATGAAACGGGGTGGACTGATGGCTTCGTCGTCAGTTGGGGGCTTGAGCGGGGCCTTCATCCCGGTGAGCGAGGACGCCGCCATGGTCGCGGCCGTCCAGCAGGGGCACCTGTCGCTGGAGAAGTTGGAGGCCTTGACGGCGGTCTGCTCGGTGGGCCTGGACATGATCGCCCTGCCCGGGGACACACCGGCCGAGACGTTGGCTGCCATCATCGCCGACGAATGCGCCATCGGCATGGTGAACCACAAGACCACCGCCACCCGCCTGATCCCGGTACCGGGCAAGAGCGTGGGCGACGTGGCCGACTACGGCGGACTGCTGGGCCAGGCGCCCATCATGCCGGTGAGCCGCCTGTCGCCGGGACGCTTCATAGCCCGGGGCGGGCAGATACCCCAGCCGGTGACGGGGGTGCGGAATTAGGGGCAGGTGAAATTTGGCAAGGTTGGTCGTGCAAGTTCCGCGCTTTGGGATTAATTTCGATTCACTAACGGTTCGAACTACTTTCTCCACGAGCTGAGGATATCAGGGAAAACAGATAAATGGCTGAAATTGAGCACGCCAGGGCAATAATAGAATCCATCAGGCAAAGACTATTGGCAGAATATGCTCCTTTAAAAGTGATCTTATTCGGTTCCTACGCTTACGGACGACCTGACCAGGACAGCGATATCGACCTGCTAATAATTAAGGAAACTACCCAGGGCTTCATAGATCGCTGGGTTGAAGTCCAACGGCTGCTTACCGGTACGCACCGCCATCTGCCATTGGAAACTATAGTTCTGACCCCAGCCGAGCTGGAGGAGCGGCTCCAGATGGGCGACCAATTCATCGCGAATATCCTGGCGCGAGGTGAAGTCCTCTATGCCGCCTGAGGAATCCTCCTACCCGGCACATTGGCTTGCTATTGCCGAAAAAGACCTGGTCCGGGTAGATCGACTATTGGATGTGAAAGACCCGGAAGGAGCGGGATTCCATCTCCAGCAGGCAGTTGAAAAATTCCTGAAAGCTTTCCTGCTCTCCCAAGGATGGCAACTGAGACGCATTCATAGTCTCGACGCACTTCTGGACGACACGTTACCGCATGATTCCTCACTGGAAGATTATCGCGCGGTCTGCCAGAAGATTACCGCTTACTATTTTCTGGAACGCTATCCAGTGGCAATGGACATTAGCCTGACGGTGGAAGAAGTCCGCACCTCCAGGGACCAAGCCAGACCACTGATCGAGCGACTGGTGGCAGCGACAAAACACCCCAGCCGGTGACGGGGGTGCGGAACTAGGGGCAGGTATAGTAGTTATGACATCTATCCATATTCTGACCGCCCCGCCCCTCTTCCTCGTCGCCTCCATCACCCTGATCTAAGCCCAGAGACCGGTCAGCGGTAAAGGTAGCCGGAAAATAATTTGCCCTTGCAATAGCGTACATAATTGCGTACGTTATGGCCCCTGGAGGACTATTATGCGCACTATTTCGGTTACCAAAGCACGCTCGACCCTCTTTCAGCTGGTGAATGAGGCGGCCAGCTCCCACGAGCCGGTCCAGATCACCGGGAAAAAGGCCAATGTAGTCCTCATATCCGAGGAGGACTGGCGCTCCATCCAGGAGACTATGTATCTGCTGTCGATACCGGGGATGCGGGAGTCCATTGTTGAGGGTTTGCAGACCCCGATAGCGGAGACCAGTGAGGACCCGGGTTGGTGAAATGGCGGCTGGTTTACACCCGGTCCGCCCGCCAGGATGCCCACAAAATCGTTTCCGCAGGGCTCAAGTCCAAGGTAGAGGAACTGCTGGGAATCCTGAAAAATGATCCCTATCGGTCCCCCCCGCCGTATGAAAAGCTGCGCGGTGACCTGACCGGCGCGATTTCCCGCCGCATCAACATCCAGCACCGGCTCGTGTACCAGGTACTGGAAAAAGAGCGGGTCGTCAAGGTGATCCGCATGTGGACCCATTACGAATAGCCCGGTATATGGAGATAACCATGCGCCTATACCTCGTGCAACACGCCCTCGCAAAACCTAAGGACGAGGACCCCGAGCGTCCGCTTTCCGATCAGGGCCGGGTGGACATCGACCGGATGGCCATCTTCCTGGCCGAGAGCGATGTTGCGGTGGGTAGCATCCAGCACAGCGGCAAGACCCGCGCCGCCCAGACCGCCCAGGTGCTGGCTGAACGGTTGCAGGCGGTTGCCGGTGTGAGTGTTGCCGAGGGCCTCAAGCCGGTGGACAATCCGGCGCCGTGGGCCGAGCGGCTGAAGGGCGGGCGCGAAGACCTGATGCTGGTGGGGCACCTGCCGTTTATGGCCCGGCTGGCAGCCTTGCTGGTGTCCGGCGACCCTGATGTCGAGGTGGTCCGGTTTCAGCCGGGGGGCGTGCTATGCCTGGAACGGGACGAGGCCGGCCGGTGGGCCATAGCCTGGATGGTGGTAACGGCGCTACTAAGCTAAGATTATCGTTTAGCCACTCACGACCGACTGTACGATCTCCGGCTCAGGCACCGCTTCCGGGCGGGGCAGCCGCTCCAGACGGCCCAGGTATATCCGCAGCCAGCTGACGGCCACAGACGCCGCCACCGCAATCGAGATTACCATGGAGTACCAGACCCACTCCACCGGTTTGTGCAGTACCATCGTGAAATACAGTGCCAGAGGAGCGCTGATCGCCACCACCCGCATGAAAGTGAAGATCAGCATGGGCATACCCTGACCCAGCCCCTGGAGCACCCGCCCGCTGATCATGGCTAACGGTATCAATGGGTAAGCAAAGGCGACGACCCGCAAGTAGGAGACACCGTAGTCCAGGATTTCCGGGCTGGGCCTGAAGATACGGATCAGCCAGGGCGCGAAGGCAAAGATCACTACGGCGCCCCCCAGGCCGATGAGCACAGTCCGGCTGAGGGTGTAACGGATGACCTGGCGCAGCTTATCCAGCTCCCCGGCACCGAAGAACATGGCCACCAGGGTGACACAACCTGTGGAGATGGCCATGATCGGCATGAAGAAGAGCATTTCCAGCCGGTTGGCTACCTGGTATGCGGCCACGGCATAGTACGAGTAGGAGGTCAGGATCTTATTGAAGACCCCACCACCGGCGGCCATGATCATGAAGGCCAGTGAGGCGGGCAGGCCGATCCGCAGGATGGCCGCCAGGATCGACCACTGGTAGGTAAAATGTCGCGGCCGGAGGTGGATATAGGTTGACCGGCGGATAAATACCAGGTAGATGAATACCAGGAAGGCCAGGATCTGACTGACTATGCTGGCCACGGCTGCGCCCCGTACGCCCATATCCAGGGTGAATATGAACAGCGGGTCCAGGATGATATTCAGCACCATGCCGGCGCCCATGATCTTCATGGGGCGCATGGTGTCCCCCTCGCCGGTAAGGATGGCGCGGAAATTGGATGAGAGCACCATGAACACCAGGCCGAAGCAGAAGACCTGGAAATAGCTCCAGGCCAGCTGGTTCAGATCACCGGTGGCGCCCAACAGGGCCAGCAGCTCCCGGCCCCAGATCAGACCGGCCAGCGCCAATCCCAGGCCGATTACCAATCCCAAGACCAGGGCATGTTCGGCAGTGTTGTTGGCCCGCGATTTGTCCTCTGCCCCGATGGCCTGGGCCACCACCGCTGTCACACCTGAGGTGATACCGATAGTGATCCCGATACCGAAGAACAACAGGGGCATGTTATAGGCCAGGGCCGCCACCGCCTGGGGACCCACCCAGCCCACGAACACCATGTCCACCACCGAGTACAGGGTGTGGATGGTCATCCCGCCCAGGACCGGCAGGCTCAGCCGCCATAGCGCCCGGGGGGGATCGGCCAGGAAGCGGGCCAATTGGGATTGCTTATGCTCATCAGTGGGATTCATAAGCCGCAAAATTAGGGTGGTCGACGACGCGCAATACAGAAATTATTTTGACCGCCGGGCCGCGATGGAGTCACCCCATCAGGTTTACCACATCCCCTATGTGCCGTAATCCTAACTTCGAAAGTTGGCCTGGCCGCGATGCCGGCTTCGACTCAGCAGGCCCGGGGTAGTAGGAAAAGCTGCGGCAAGAGGAGGGAAAGAGGAAAAACAGGTTTATTCTGTCAGTAGCAATATCAGCCATCTGGGGATCAACACTGGCTGGTGGCCCGGTTGCATGCCTTTTCGATGGTAGGGTAAATTTCGACCATCGAGCCAGTAATCGCGAGGTTCACAGGAGCGCTGCCGACCGGTAGCAGGATACAATGGACGAAGGGCGACTAAATAGAGAAAAAGAATATCACGATCAGCGCTATAAGGGCTCGCAAGACACGAGAAGCCGCCTGTCCAGGTTTTATGCCATCACCGGGCGCAACATCAAGTATTTCGAGGCGCGGGTACTGGAACTCTGCACCGGAGCCGACCTCTTGGAATATAGCTGCGGGAAGAACAGCCGGGCGGAATTGTGGGGCCGGGCGGGAGCGCGGGTGGTGGGTATCGATCTATCGGAGGCCGCCATCACGGCCTCACGCCGGACAGCTGCCGCAGACAAACTGACGGCGACCTTCTTGGTGATGAACGCCGAGGACCTGGAGTTTCCAGCCGATTCATTTGATGTAGTGGCCGGTACCGGTATTCTGCACCACCTTGGCGTGGACCGGGCCGGTCGGTAAATATCCCGGGTGTTGAGAAGCGATGGGCACGCCTTTTTTATCGAACCTCTCGGGCATAATTTAGCCATCAATATATTCCGAAAACTCACACCGGCGGCCAGAACCACCGATGAACAGCCGCTACTGATGCATGATATCAAAAAGCTGCGGAATTACTTCGATAGGGTGGAGAAGAAGCATTTTCACTTCCTGACTCTCCTGGCCGTCCCCTTTCAAAGACTACCCTTCTTCAATTTGATATTGACTTTGCTGCATGGACTGGATAGCACGCTAATGTTCCTGCTGCCGTTCTTAAGACGGTATTCATGGATCGTGGTGCTCGATCTCTCCCCTCCAAAAAAATAGGGCCGTCGGGCTGATTGCCCGTCACCTGCCGTCCATCACCTGTTCCCAGCCCATTATTTAGGCGGGCGGCGGCTCAGGAACGAAGCAAAGGCTAGGTCTTGCCTCCACCGAACATGGCCTGGACCGTGGCGTTGATGGATCTCTTTTCGTAGCCCTTCTCCAGCAGGTCGTGGATGTAGTTTTTCTCCTGGATGGCGGTATCGCAGCTGCAAACCACCAGCTCCTCCTGACCGCAACTACCGCAAGCGCAGTAGAAGTCTTTGGCAATATCCAACACGGCACTGCTATACACCGGAGTGACAGTTGCTGCGCCTGGCGCCGGTGAGGGGGCGGATTGATCGACCAGCACTGTGCTGAGCAGCATCCCCAATACTATCAGGGCCGCTGCTCCCAGGATCATCGGCAGTGGCTTGAGTGCTCCGCCGCCGGCAGAGTTTTTACGAGTAGACATTGTTATCTCCTATTTCATCGCGACGAGCTATTGATCAGGTCCAGCGCCCAGCGCGGCTGACGATTTTCTCGAGTAACGGCGCAGATCTTTACCTGCCCGCTGACTTAAGTCTGGTTTCCAGCCGGGAGGCCGGCCGCCCAGCGTCAACCGACTTATTCGGACACCTTGAAACGATCGGGCAATTTGGCGTAGGCCTCGGGATCCGCCGGCGTCTCATTGGCCTGGTAACCCAGGGCCGCTATCGCCTTTTCCACATCGGGCAGACCCAGTTGGTCACCGTCATAGTTGATGTGGCCCATGTGGCTCTCGACCTCCACATTCACCGATAGGATGCCTTCGGTCTTCATCAGACCGGTCTCAATTCGCTCCTTGCACAGATCGCACAGGACGGTGGGCAGTTTGACCATGGCGTGCACCTGGTTGGCTTCCATTGCCCCCTGTGTTTCGTGGGCCTGCATCTCCATCGGCATCTTGTCATGGGCGCCCATCGAGGTGTCGCCGGCCGGCATATGCTCACCGCCGGGCATCTCGTGCTGATCCATTTGGGCCTGTTGTTTTTCTGACTTGGCGTCCCCTCCACAGGCTCCTGCAGTGAGGGCGACGCCGGCTATCAGTAATGCTATTGTCATTTTCATGGCTAACCTTTCATTTTATTATTTTTGGTTATCGTTTGTGGTTGCTCCGGTCATGAACCTGCAGCTGATCCCATCACCTGCTTCTTGACCGTCAAAAGTCATCCCCCTCTCGTTGACGTGGCAAGTCGAACGATTATAATGGCCTCAAATCCCCAGCTCTTTCATTTCCTGTTCCATTCTGGTCATGAGCGTATTATTCACCACCCCTGGGTTCTTCCCGACTGCCACCGTGACCGGCTTTTGGGAACTCCAGCGCTTGAATAGTGACATAAGCAGGACAAATCCCCCAAACAGGAACACATAAGGCATGATCCAGGAGAGCAGGTTGAACCCTTCCCTGGTGGGTGCGGAAAGAACAACTTCTCCGTAGCGCGTCACGTAGGCTCCGATCACATCCGTTTTACTCATACCATCATCCAGCATCTTTTTGATGGATGCGTTCATCTGGTCCGCGGTGCCGCATTCGCAACTGACCAGCACCATTGTGCAGTCAGGACAGGTGCACATGAGGGCTGTGCGCACCTCATTCAGGTCACCTGCTTCGGCGGCGGCGAGGTCTGCTAATAGTAACCCCGACAATAATAATATGGAGAATATTGATAGTCGTCTCACGGCTCAGGTCCTTCCTGTAGACCGGTCCTTAATAATATTTTCATTCTTCCCGATGCCATAGGAACGCCAGAGGTAGTAGATGGTGGGGATGACCAGCAGGGTCAGCAGGGTCGAAGTGACCATCCCGCCCACCATGGGCGCCGCGATGCGCTTCATGACCTGGGAACCGGTGCCGTGCCCCCACAGGATCGGCAGCAGGCCGGCCATGATGGCGGTCACGGTCATCATCTTGGGCCGTACCCGGTCCACCGCCCCCTCCATGATGGCCTCGTACAATTGCTGTACCGTGGTCATTTGGCCCTTCCGCAACCGGTCTTTGTAGGCGTGGTCCAAGTAGATCAGCATCACCACCCCGGTCTCGGCGGCCACTCCCGCCAGGGCGATGAAGCCCACCCCTACCGCCACGCTCATGTTGTAGCCCAGGATGTACATGAACCACAGCCCGCCCACCAGGGCGAAGGGCAGCGAGAGCATGACGATGACGCTTTCCGTGATGTTCCTGAAGTTCATATACAACAACAGAAAGATGATCATCAGGGTGATGGGCACCACCACCTTCAGGCGCTTGTTGGCCCGTTCCATATACTCATATTGACCGCTCCAGACGATGGAGTAGCCTTCCGGAAGCCGGAGCTCATTGCTGATGGCCACCTTGGCCCGCTTCACGTAGGTGCCCACGTCAATACCGGTAATATCCACGTAGACCCAGCCGGTATTGCGGGCATTCTCGCTCTTGATCACCGGGGCCCCTTTCCTGATTTTGATTTCGGCCACCTGACTGATAGGTATCTGGGCACCGGTGGGAGTGGGCACGATAACCCGCTTGAGCTTATTGATGCTATCGCGCAGTTCCCGGCCATAGCGCACGTTGATGGGATAGCGTTCCAGCCCCTCGACCGTATAGCTCACATTCATCCCGCCCACAGCCGATTGGATGATATCCTGTATATCACCTACCGTCAGACCGTAGCGGGCGGCCTCCGTGCGGTTGATCTCGAAGTCCAGGAAATTCCCACCGGTGACTTTATCGGCGAAGGCGCTCAGGGTCCCCGGAAGTTTCTGGACGATAGCTTGAACTTTGGCCCCCAGGACGTTCAGGGTGTCCAGATCAGTGCCCATGAGCTTGATTCCCACCGGGGTCTTTATGCCGGTGCTGAGCATATCGATCCTGGTCTTGATAGGCATGGTCCAGGCGTTGGTCAGGCCCGGGAATTGGATGGCGTTGTTCAACTCGGTAATCAATTCTTCGGTGGTCACGGCCCGATTTTCCGGCCAGATAAAGCCCAGGAAAGATCCCACGAATCCCGGCAGGGGCCAATCCGAATACCAGCGGTGTATATGCTTTCGCTGGGGCCAATCATCTTGCGGTCTGAGCGTAATGGTGGTCTCGATCATGCTCAGCGGCGCCGGGTCGGTGGCCGTTTCGGCCCGCCCGATTTTCCCGAACACCCGTTCCACCTCTGGAAAGGTCCTGATTATCCGGTCGGTTTGCTGCAACAGCTCCCGGGCCTTGGTGATGGAGATGCCCGGATCGGTAGTGGGCATATAGAGCAGATCGCCCTCATTGAGCGGCGGCATAAACTCGGTGCCTAAATTCTTAATGGGAATAATCGTGATCCCCAGGACGGCAACGGTGATCATAAGGGTCGACAGGCGGTAGTGCAGCACCCACCTGATCAACGGCCGGTAGATCCGGATCAGAAAACGGTTGACCGGGTTGCGTTCCTCGGGCATGATTTTCCCCTTGATGAGGTAGCCCATCATGATCGGTAC
>SDBT01021444.1_pt1 | contig 10098 bp, 9 predicted proteins | sample 2277101 | NCBI WGS metagenome assembly SDBT01 (sample SAMN10404973, study PRJNA504765) | marine sediment metagenome | isolation source: marine sediment core GS10_PC15, 103 cmbsf | place: Arctic Ocean: Southern Knipovich Ridge | collected 2010
TCATTTGGACTAGAGTCGTAACCACTTCTAACAAGGCTCTTGCAGCCGACAGCTAAACGCTGCGGCTTAAGAGCGACGTTACTCCGATGTCTGTGTCTAAATCTCCTTCCAATTCTCAGACTTCCAGTGTAACCCACCAATATTACATAGAAAAATCAGATCTATTACGTATAGCTACCATAAACACCAGTACTTAGGAACCGAAATTCTTTTCAAGGTTACTAAAGCAAATATCCGCTTAAAAAAATTAGTTAATCTTATAGACTTGATGCCTCAAATCCCAAATAACCTTGCCTTTTTAAATGAATTATAATAACTTAACTCAGAATTTGCAGTAGCCATCTAATGTGGCTTGCCCGGTTCATGACTTTAAGGCGCAGCCGAAAATCATGTATATTATATCAAATTAATCTTCCGGAAAGCACGTTAGTACTTTCAAATCCTGGGCACTATATGATTGTTTAACCTGATAATTGTTGAGCTAATAAGCGGATGTGGGTACCAGCTTACCAGTTGAGGAGCCATGAAGGTTTAAAATAACCATTCTAAAAGCTACGGTTTCATCTACCTGTTTGTGGCACATCTTTCCATTCGAATCATCTGATCCTCATACATGCGAAGCGTCCATGAAAAAAATGAAGCATGTAGATCAATATCCTGGCAAAAGACCAGGTGCCCTTTCAGTACTTCATTTCTCAGTATAAAATCCTCGCAATCATTGAGAACCAGCAGGTCAATTACACCTTCACCTGTCACCGCTTCTATTTTTTTTATAACACTGTAAACCTGCTCCAAATCAGGGGCTCTGGAAAAATACACAGCCATGTCAAGATCAGAGCCTTGTTTTATCATTGTCCTACCGGCAGCAGAACCGAATATATAGGCAAAGGCTACATCCTTGTTGTCTGACAACACCTGCTTTATTTGCTGCAGTGAAATTTCATTCATAGTTTAGTACTTCTTCACGAAATTTTCTTATATCATCCAGGTTTTCTGTCAAAATCGAATAGACAATTGCATTATCAACCCTATCATAATCATGGACAATGAAGTTTCTGAACTTTATCATTTTTAAATACGGCTCTTCAGAAGAGATAACCTTTTTTAAAACCAGTAATCTGATAGAGTCGGCAGAAGATGTAGTTGGTCCCCAATTATTTATTGCTATCAAGCGATTTGCTACGTCAATAATTATTTCTATTAATATTTGAAGCCCCCTCTCCGCTATCATCTGGGTTCTCCAATCTTTTCCGAACTCTTTAAATCCATCAGGGATTATTTCCTGAAGTTTGGTTAGATATGCCTCAATCCTTGCAAGCTTGTTTTGTATAACCCCATTTTGCATGACAGCTAATCCTTATTTCTTTTTGCTAACTGGTATAAGACTGGCAACTTACAAAATTATAACTTAAGAACGTGAGTTTGTTAGATAGAGACTCGCTTTTTGATAGGATAAGTATAGAAGAGCTCTTCTTGTGTGTCAAGACAAAAACCATAACAATATATGGCTTCATTCACTAACTATTCAACAGCACTCCAATCAATCCATTCAATGTTACCAAACATCTGCCTAAAGAAATAAGTTAACCTTTTAGACTTGCCTCAAATCCCAAATAACCTTGCCTTTTTAGATAAGTTATAATAGTTTAAAACAGTTGCATGTTTAGTCTTGCAATCTGTTTGTTAATAAAAAGAGGTAACGAAAAGTCTTGTAGATGTTTTGAATTTAGAATTTTTGTAATTTTAAATTTGTTTCGAGTTTCTTTATTCGGATTTCGCATTTCTCGGATTGCTTATGGAAGTTATTACAACCCACGTAAATGCTGATTTTGATGCCTTTGCTTCAATGATGGCAGCAAAAAAATTGTACCCTGATGCCGTTTTGGCATTTGCCGGAAGCCAGGAGAAGAGCCTGAGAGATTTCTTCTTGAGTTCTGCATTCTATGCTTTTAAGTGGGAGAAGCTTAAGGATATTGATCTTGAAAAGGTAAAAAGACTTATCCTGGTTGATATAAGGCAGAGAAACCGCATTGGTAAATTCTCCAGGATTGCTGGCAAATCTGGTATTGATCTTCACATTTATGATCACCACCCTCCTTCTAAAGATGATCTTCATGGTTCGGTAGAGGTGGTAAAAGAAGTTGGTGCAACTGTAACCATTTTATGCCAGATGTTAAAGAAGAAAAAGATACCGATCTCACCGGATGAAGCAACAATTATGATGTTAGGGATTTATGAAGATACAGGTAATCTGACCTTTTCCTCTACCCACAGGGATGATTACATAGCAGCAGCCCACCTCTTATCAAAGGGGGCAGATCTTAATCTGATCTCAGATATACTCGTAAAAGAGTTTACTGCTGAGCAGATTACCCTTTTAAATGAGCTGGTAGAGTCTGCTACTACCCATACCATAAATGGGATTGATGTAGTCTTAGCAAAGGTATCCAGTAAGACTTATATAAGTGACTTCGCAGTTCTTGCCCACAAGCTGCGCGAGATGGAAAATATTGATGTCTTGTTTGTCCTGGCTCGTATGGAAGACAGGGTGTATTTAGTGGCAAGAAGTAGAAGAAAAGAAGTCGATGTGGGAGAGGTAGCAAAAGAATTTGGAGGAGGAGGGCACAGCAGTGCAGCCTCGGCAGTTATTAAAGATTTAACGCTTATTCAGGCGGAGGAGAAGTTAAAGAGTATTTTACATAATAAAATTTCCTCTACCAGAATGGCAAGAGATTTCATGTCTTTTCCTTTAAAGACAGTTGATGCCGGTGAGACCTTAAACGAAGCCGGGCAGATATTAACTCGCTATAACATCAATGTGCTTCCTGTTATAAAGAGAAGTCGTCTGGTTGGCCTGATATCTCGTCAGGTGATTGAAAAGGCGTCTCATCACGGCTTAAAAGATCTTCCGGTAGAAGAGTATATGATAAGAGAATTTTCAGTAGTCCATCCGAAAACTCCATGGTCTTCTATCCAGAAAATCATTGTTGAGAATAATCAAAGGTTCCTGCCTGTTACCGAGAGGAAAAAACTGGTAGGAGGTATTACGAGAACAGATCTCTTAAGAGTTCTGCATACTGATTTGGTAGAAGAGCCACACTATCTTTTTGAGCAGGGTGCCTCCTCTTCTCTGAGACAGAAAAGGATCATAACACGTCAGATGGAAGAGCAGTTACCGAAAGAGATAATGCATATGCTGAGGGATTTGGGAGCAGTGGCAGAAAAAATGGAGGTCAATGCTTATATAGTTGGGGGATTCGTGAGGGATATTCTTCTCCGCCATGAGAATCTGGATATTGACATTGTTGTTGAGGGTGATGGGATTGAGTTTGCAAGGAAGATAGCTTCAAAATATAATGGCCGTGTCAGGATTCACAAAACATTTGGCACTGCTGTGATTACCTTCCCGGATGGATTTAAATTAGATGTTGCCAGTGCACGGCTGGAATACTATGAATATCCTGCTGCATTACCACGGGTGGAAATGAGTTCAATCAAACTTGATCTTTACCGACGCGATTTCACTATTAATACCCTGGCGATTAGATTAAATCCTTCTTACTTTGGTGAGTTGATCGATTTTTTTGGAGCCAGAAAGGACATTAAGGAAAAAACTATCAGGGTAATACATAATTTAAGTTTTGTGGAGGATCCCACCAGGATTCTAAGAGCGATCCGTTTTGAACAACGGTTTGGATTTCGCATTGGTAAACTTACTTTGAGCCTTATAGAAAATGCGGTTAAGCTCAATTTTCTTGGCCGCCTGGATGGGCGTAGATTATTATCGGAACTAGTGCTGATGTTGCAGGAAGATGAGGCCATTCTTAATGTTAAGAGGATGAAAGAGTTGGATATTCTGCGATTTATTCATCCAAAGATTCCCTTTGATGATTCCACAAAGGTTTTATTAGGAAATATTAATGAGGTAATCAGCTGGTATGGGCTCTCATTTTTGGAAGAAAAATATGAGAGGTGGAAGGTGTACTTTCTGGCCCTGATCGAGACTTTGCAGAAAGGTGAGGTTTTGAGCTTGTGCAGGCATTTGTCCATGAGCGAGAAAGAACGAAAAGAGGTACTGAAGTTAAGAGATCATACAAGAGATGCCCTGGTAAAAATGGCCAAGCAGCGAAGCCTGAAAAATAGCGAGTTCTATCATTTATTTAGTCCTCTCACTACGGAACACCTTCTTTATCTGATGGCCAGGGTTGCCAAAAAGGAAGCAAAAAAAGCAGTTTCAAACTTTTTTGCTCAACTTAAGCATACTAAAATTAAGACTACAGGGGATGATTTAAAAAAGCTGGGGTTACCACCGGGGAAGCTTTATAAAAAAATATTAGATAACCTTCTTGATGCTAAACTGGATGGAAAGGTTCAAAACAAGAGGGAAGAAATTGCTTATGTGAAGAGGAACTTCCTTGCATAGTGCCCTTCTCATGTTACTCGTCATTCGTTATTCGGTTGCGCTGCTCGTTTCGTCTTTCGTCGGATGGTTGCGTTTCTTCTCATTCATATGTTGTTTTTTGAACTTCAACTATAATCGATCCACGAATACCGATACGAGTTGCACAACCACAACCGTTTAACGCAACCAAGATATAGCAAGGTTTTACTAGCTAATAAATGGTCAAGTGTTTTTTTATGGCACCCATTATGGCAAGAGATGATTCTCATGTTGATTGACATGGAGTGGCTTATCTGATAGATATAGTCAAACTTTTTGAAGTTCCGGGTTGCGTGTTGCGAGTTACGAGTTTTTTTCTCAGTAATGTTGATTAGATGGGTTTTATTATTAGATGTTCTCCCTACAACAGACTATCCAAGAGATTTTATTGCTTATCGTGCCTTTTCTCATGGCTATAACTGTTCACGAATTTGCCCATGGGTGGATGGCATATAGACTTGGGGATCCAACTGCGAAGTTAGCAGGCAGGCTTTCACTCAATCCTGTGAAACATCTGGATCTTTTTGGTACGCTTACCTTAATTTTAACCAGACGTTTTGGTTGGGCGAAACCGGTGCCGGTTAACCCTGCTAATCTCAGGGATCCCCAAAGAGACATGATATGGGTTTCTCTGGCAGGGCCTTTAAGCAATTTTTTGCTGGCTATTATCTCTGCCATCCTGCTGCGTGTTATTATTACCATCAATCCTTCTTTGAAAAGCCTCGTTTTCCCTGCCTTGAACTACCAGTTCCCATCGTTGGCAGGATTCGGTCCATTTATGATCCTGGGTGTTATCGTTTTTTGGATGATCTGTCTTGGAATGGTGCTAAATGTTATTTTAGCTGTCTTTAATTTAATTCCTATTCCACCTCTTGATGGAGGAAGGATTCTACAGGGGCTTCTTCCCAGAGATTTATCAATTTCATTTAGTAGGATTGAGCCCTATGGATTTATTATTATAATTGCTCTTGCATTTACGGGTGTATTGTGGGGAGTTATCAGCCCTTTCTTTAAGATCTTCATGGGCATTCTCCTAAGTGTTATCTTCTGATGAAAAGCGGGGTAAATGATGCAGGATACAGGATACAGGATGCATTCTGACAAGAACTGTAAAAGGAGTAGAATTTAAATATGGTTAAAAAACGGGTATTGAGTGGGATGCGGCCAACAGGCAGGTTACATCTGGGACATTTACATGGTACTTTGGGAAACTGGGTTAAGCTTCAGGATGAGTATAAGTGTTTTTTCTTTGTGGCAGATTGGCATGCCTTAACCAGCGAGTATGAAAATACCGGGATTATCAAAGACAGTACCCAGGATATGGTCATTGACTGGCTCAGTGCAGGGATTGATCCAGAAAAGAGTATCCTCTTTATTCAGAGTAGAATTCTGGAACATGCTGAACTACACCTTTTGCTTTCCATGATTGTACCCCTTCCATGGCTGGAAAGAAATCCCACTTATAAAGAACAGCAGGAAGAAATGTCTAATAAAGACCTCGCCACTTATGGTTTTTTGGGCTATCCTGTTCTTCAGGCGGCGGACATTATTATATACAAAGCCCACAAGGTGCCCGTAGGCAAAGATCAGGTTCCCCATCTTGAACTTACCAGGGAGATTGTGCGGCGCTTTAATTATCTTTACAAAAACGTATTTCCTGAACCCGACCAGATTTTAACAGAGATGCCCAAGGTGCTGGGTATCGATAGACGGAAAATGAGCAAGTCTTACAACAATGCTATTTATCTGTCAGATTCACCTGAGGAGATTAAAACTAAGGTTTCGCAGATGATAACGGATCCCCAGAGGAAGAGGAGAAACGATCCAGGGGATCCTGATGTATGTAATGTCTTCTCTTTTCACAAAATGTACAGCACAAACGATCAAATTAATATGGTAGAAAGTGAATGCAGAAAAGCAGGCATTGGGTGTGTGGAGTGTAAAGAGATGATGGCTGGTAACTTGATTGCCTTTTTGCTCCCTTATCGAGAGAAAAGATCGTACTACTTGTCCCATAGTAAGCAGGTTACCGAAATACTTAATGAAGGAACAAAAAAAGCAAGGAGCATTGCCGGTAAGACTATGGATGAAGTGAGAGAGGCAATCGGCATTTAAGTAGATAGTGTGTGAAATTCCTTTCCGAAAAGAAGGTGAAAGCAGGTTGTCAGGATTTTAATTTAAAGTTGCGATTTACGGGTTGAGGATTTAGGATGGCATATAGAGTAAAACTGGATATTTTTGAAGGCCCTTTGGATCTCCTCCTTTACCTCATTAAAAAGAATGAGGTTGATATTTATGATATCCCTATTGCCATTATTACAGAGCAGTATCTTGAGTATATGGATTTAATAAAGGTGCTCAACCTTGATGTCGTTGGCGAATTTCTAGTCATGGCTGCAACACTTATAAAGATTAAATCTAAAATGCTGTTGCCACCATCTGAGGATATTGAAGAAGATGAAGAGGGCGTGGACCCCAGAGTTGAGTTAATAGAGCACCTTATAGAGTATCAGAGATATAAAGAGGCTGCTAATCAGTTAAAAGAGAGAGATTTAATTGAGAAAGATATCTTTACCCGTATACAAAGAGAAGAAAATAGTTCTGAGGCAGGTAAAGGCAGCATGGTAATCGAAGCAAGCCTCTTTGACCTTGTCGATGCCTTAAGAAAAGTCATTGAAAGAAAAGATCTCTCGGACCAGTTCATTGAGGTTACTGTTGAAAAGATTTCGGTAAAGGATAAGATGGTTGAGATTTTGCAGAGATTGAAGGAAGCCCGGCAGATTATTTTCCAATCCCTTTTTGATGATCTTTCAACAAAGTATGAGATTATTGTTGCCTTCCTGGCAATTTTAGAACTGATGAGATTGCGGGCAATTAAGGTTTTTCAGGTACACCCTTATGGAGAGATACGGGTTATTTCTTTGGGAGGGGAGTTACAGATGGGAGATGTTCCTGATTAAACAGTTGTCAGTCAACGGTCCGCAGTTTACGGTGTAAAACCTAAGAATAATAAATAACTAAAAATGCTTGGCAACTGGCAACTGATAACTGACAACTGCAAACAGTAAACTACTAGGGAATGAAGATGGAGCAAACGGAATTACAGAGAGAAAGGGCTAAATCTGTTATAGAGTGCTTGATTTTTACCTCTGATGTTCCTTTGACTATAGATAGGATGAGGGATGCAATGGAGGGTATGTCTAAAAAGGAAATCAAAGAGCTTATAGAAGAACTCATTAAGGAGTATCAGAATCTTAATAGGGGTATCTATATTAGAGAAGTGGCACATGGGTATCAATTCTGCACCAAACCTGAATATGCTGACGTAATCAAGAAGTTAAGAAAATCAAAACCCTATCATCTGAGCCAGCCTACATTAGAAACCCTTTCTATTATAGCCTACAAGCAACCTACTACCAGGGCCGAGATTGAAATGGTAAGAGGAGTTGATTGTGCCGGTGTAATCCGGTCTTTATTAGAGAAGAAATTGATTACCATACTGGGGAAGAAAGATATAATAGGAAGACCCTTTCTCTATGGAACGACCTCTAGATTTCTGGAAGTCTTTGGATTAGAAAATCTTGCCAGTTTACCCGCCATAGAAAAAGTCGAGCAGTTAAAAGATTCAGAATCTCCTCTTTTAGAAAAAGATACCCAATAACTAACTTCTCGTAAATTCTGCAACAAATTGAAGTAAAAAGTGTTTTTTAAATATTGAATGTAACTCATTCATGGAGTGGTGGAGTATTGAAGTACTGGAATACTGATAAATATGAAATTCGTTACGAGTTGCGGGTATAGTTTTTTGAGCTTTAACCCGTAACACGAAACGCGTAACCCTCAACAAGTATCATACCATGCAAGAAAGACTTCAGAAGGTTATCTCTCATGCCGGCATAGTTTCCAGGAGAGAGGCTGAACGGCTTATTGTAGATGGTCGGGTTGTAGTTAATGGCTGTGTTGTGACTAAACTCGGGACTAAGGTAGACCCTGGATGTGATGTAATAAAGGTTGACGACAGGCTGGTTAAATCTTTTCCCGAGAAAGTATATATTCTATTGAATAAACCTGCTGGTTATGTTTCAACGCTGAAAGACCCTCAGGGAAGGCCGGTGATTATGGACTTGCTTGATGACATTAACACCAGGGTATATCCGGTTGGGCGTCTTGATTATGATGCTGAGGGACTTCTCCTTTTAACTAATGATGGTGAGTTAGCTCATAGACTTCAGCATCCCCGATATAAAATTAGACGGACCTATGAAGTGAAGGTTAAAGATGTTCCCACTGATGATGCATTATCTCGTGTGAGGAAAGGCATACGGCTTGAAGATGGTGTTACTCTTCCTGCAAAAGTTACATTCCTCAAAAAGACTATGAAAAATTGCTGGCTGAAAATAACACTATCTGAAGGTAGAAACAGACAGGTAAAACGAATGTTTGAAGCCTTAAGTCATCCTGTTATGAAGATTAAACGGGTCAAATTCGGGGCTTTGGGTCTTGGTAGTTTGAAGAGAGGGCAGTATCGTCATCTCGTAAAAGATGAGGTTAAAAAGTTGTACGCTCTGGTTTCTCTGTGACCCCTTTGTTTTCCAACATACATACCAAATAATCAACATTACCAACTGTATCTTACGGTAAAATTTGTCTGAAGCGGACTTGATAAGTTTGCAAGAAGTGTTGAGTAAATGGCTACAAAGATCAACCGCAACATGTTGTGTCAATTCAGTATTATTATTGACACACAATAGGAACTTTTTTATACTTACCCCATTAAAAAGAGGCTTCTTATAAATCGAAATCTGCAATCCGAAATGTGATAGTTCCGGCTCAGAGTAATTCAACTTATTCAACAACGTCCTCCCCAGCCTAGATATAGTTTTAAAACTTCGTTCGTCTATATATCTTTTAACTTGAAAAAAAATGAATTTATTGATAAATAATAATTCTTCTATATTGTACTCGTAAAAACCTATGAGACTGCTTATAAAAAGATTAAACAAAATTAATTCCCCGGAAAAAAACTGTGCAGAGAATCGCTTTCTTTGATTTGCCTCTTTGAAGGATGACAGCTTTAAAGGGGCGTTTTAATATAAGCTGTGGGCATGTAAATAGTCACTTCTGCAAATATCTTCTGAGGAGGGTTATTATGAACGTTAGGATGATTATTTTGGTAGTGTTGATAGCAGTATTTTTACCGTTCAGCGTGATGGCAGATAACACACCTGTTGATGAAAAAGTTGCCGTGCTTATTACTGACTGGGGAATGCCAGCTGGATACAATTTTGAGTATGCGTGGCGAAGCCACGACGCAGCGCGTGTTGGTGACAGGACTGAATATATAGGTCAACCGTGCAAGATCGGTCACGTGGGTGAATTCCCTTACGAGGCCCACATGGGGCTTGTTCCCTGGGGGCTTGCCTTTGAGGAGCCCGGGTTTGAAATATTCTTTGACAGCTCTGGTATTTATGAACTGGTTGGAGGTGTCTACGTGAGTCCTAATCCTGACATTCCATCCCTCTTGCCTGGAGAAATACCCCTCGGGGTTCCCATCACCCCGGTATATGAACTCATAAGCGCCATGACGGGTAAGCTGGAATACCCCCCTGACCCCAGAACAGGAGAGGATTTGCTTCCTAACTTTTACAAGATAGGCG
>SDBT01021445.1_pt1 | contig 10098 bp, 20 predicted proteins | sample 2277101 | NCBI WGS metagenome assembly SDBT01 (sample SAMN10404973, study PRJNA504765) | marine sediment metagenome | isolation source: marine sediment core GS10_PC15, 103 cmbsf | place: Arctic Ocean: Southern Knipovich Ridge | collected 2010
TACGAATATCTGGCGGGGCTTCTTCCAGTGCAGGGGTTTGTCGAGGGCGGATTCGTCGCAATAAACATCGCCGTTCCATTTTCTTGGGAACTCAAAAGGGGTGTAGCCAACAACTGCCTTGTATTTTGTTTGCCCCATGTTCGCTAATCGGCAAGCCATCTTCTCAGCATAGCAATTCTCACAGCCCGCCGATACTTTCGAGCAGCCTACAACTGGGTTCCACGTTTCATCTGTCCATGCTATTTTAGTTGGCATCGTTCAGCCTTTCCTTTTAATTATAAATGCTTTCATTTTACGCTCCTATTCGCCTTTTTTAATAATTTCAATACAACATTTTTGACCGCCATTTCGCACACCTTGTCGTAATCGGGGAAATTAGTGCCTTTACATTGACTACGGGCTATATCGCCCAGCCGCCCTTGATAAAAACCTTTGGCGAGTAAATCGGCAATGTCCTCAACAGACTCGTCGGGAAATTTATCTAAACAGTCTTGAACTAAACCTGTGTCTTTCATAGAAAAGTAAAAATACTTTTCCAGTCTGGCCTGGATTACATCTTTTATGGTTGTGTTTCTTATTTTCAACTCCTATTCGTATTTAGCCTTAATTCGATTCGTGCTACGTTTTTTCAATTCTTATGCGCTCACTCTTTTACCGACCTTATCTGGGTTAGTCCCATATCCTTAGTTAGGTGCAAGGATGTATACCTTAAACCCTTATGTTACTTACATTTCCTGATGCTTACAGAGTCCGCCATTGTATACCCAGATTGGCCAACACTGCAAGCGGTTTTCATACCCTGCATGTCGGTTTGTGCCTTTCATCTATAGAACAGACCTCTCTTGCTTTAACTAATTATTTAGAATATCCCGAATCCGCTACTTTTTTGCGCCCAAACACCGAATTGCTCAACTTGGTCTATAAAATCTTCCCGACCAGGACGTTTATATATCCTATGGGTTTCGTTAAACTTTTCATCAACAGCCCTTTTCTCTGGAGAAAGTTTGTCCCACTCCTTTATTATATGGCGATGTACTGATGCTAAACCAAGAGCGGCTCGACCCATTGCCCATGCTAAATCAGCAGACACATAGTAACCGTCATTATATTTAGGGCATCTTCCTTTTTTGTCCCCCACAAATGAAAAAGAAGCAGGGTCTTTGGCTGGGCCGCAATTTATGATATACCCTACACCTTCATCCATCATCCATCCCCACGAAAAAGCTCCGAAGTGAAACCATTCAAGTTTTTTATTTCTCGGTTTTAAGTCAAATCCCATGATTCCCTCTTCAATTATTAGATTCTCTTAATTCTTTCAATACTTGCCAATTTTCTTTGTCTTTTTTAGGCTTACGAAGCACGTTCTTGACTTCCTTGAATATACCCCTTGTGTCAATAACAATTAATGGGGCGTTCATCCTCTTTTTGACTCGTTCTAAACACGATTCGTGCCAATAACCTTTGCCGTCAATTATTATTTTCGGTCTATTCCCGCAGCCGCACTCACACTTACCCATTAAATATAATTTTCTTGTATATTCGGTAGTTTTCGTCCACATTACAACTGCTGACCGCCACCGCTTCATAGGCTTACAAGCCTTACCGACAGTCCACCCTATGCTCTCGTAATAGTGGTAGAACTTCTCAGGATTAACGTCGTGGAAGCCGTTTAGCCTGATGTAGTCCTTAACTTGTTGTAGAGTGGGAGGTTTCATTTAATTAGGGCTTATCGCTTTTTTTATTAGTTTCCCCCACCAAGGCTTGCTCGATTAGCGACAGTAGCATATCTTGTTGTGTTCGCGGGACGTCTCCTTCGCCACAAGTCAATCTGTTTTTAATTGAAAAAAAAGCACATTCCAAGGCTTCGATTAGCTTATCATTACTTTCTCGGCGGTTCCATGCTTTAAGTAGAATGGTTTTGCTCTTGTAGTTCTTGTCAATTGTAACGGGACATCTTCTACACTGAATAGTATAAATGCCTTTAGGGTAGCCGGGGTGTATTGACTTTGTTATTGTTGCCCGGCTCCCGCAAAATGGACACAGTTTAAGCGTTTTCATTTTTATTCCCTTTCTAAATTAAAAAAACCACCGGCAAAGTTTGGAGGAAAAAGCTGCTAAAGCATAACCTACAAAGACTCGTGCCGATGGTTTAGATTTAATATATAAGTTATACTCTAGCATAATTCCCATATTAGCATGTTTCAATTACTTGTCAAGAACTATTATTTGAATAAATTTATTAAGGTTCTAAAGGCTTTTTCTGCTGTTTGGGGCACAACTCCGTTGAAATATCCTTATCTGCCCCAAAATGGCTACCTATAATTCGGTAGGGCTTTCCCCTCTTTTTGCTTTTTTGGCATTCAGGGCATATATCCACATACCCTTTTGCCTGTTTTGCAAACTTTCTTATCCAGCCATCTTTTTTGGCTCGTTTTCTCGATTCAAAGGCGCTTGTTGTGAAGTAATCCTCTGCTTCGCATATATTGCAAAACAAAGTCACATCCCTATATGTCATCCCTAACTCATAAAATATATCGACAAACACGCCCATCATTCAATCTCCATATCCGGTACAAAAGCTGATAATGGTCTGGGTATTATCCACATATTACCTCATTCAATAAGTTACCACAAAAGTCAATAAAGCCGCCGCCAGCCAATAGCGGGTTTTCCGCCAGTCGCCTTTGGTTACATACACGCCCGCGGCGGCAACGTCCAAGATCAGGAGTATTGTTGGGAATAGCTTTTCGTTCATTCAAATAGTCCTATCTGGCCTTTGCGATTAAATTTTTGGTAGCCTTTTTGCCATCACCTTTTACGAAAACGAGTATATTCTGGTGGGTTTTGCCCATTTTGCGCCCCGCCTCGAATTGCTTATTTATCCGAATAGGCAGGGAGCCGACGGCCGTTACTAAAATCGCCTCGTTATATAGGTGTAATCCCTGTTCTAAAAACCCTGCGATAGTGTCCGACACAAAGTTGCGGTAATTGCCTGTTTTTTTGTCCCTGAAATCACCAACAACGAAACAAGCGAATCTGTTTTCTTTCAGCCTGGCACAAGCCCTCATGATTATCCGCTTGTAGTTTGGGATGAAAGTATGGTATTCCATCGTGCTCAAATCTCGCGGATCATCGCTATAAACTTCTAAGTCGCCGTAAGGCGGGCAACTAAACACGAAATCAGCCAAAGGAGCCCCCTTTAATTTGTCGATACTGTCGCCGTGTACCCATTGCAGGCTATTGCTGCTGTCTTTGCCGTGTTTTGCGGTGTCGTTTTCGAGTAACATATTGTATGTTTTAGTGTTCATCTTCGCTGTTATTTCGGCGTCTCCTGCTATAATTTTTTCTGCTATCTTTTGGGCCTCGCATTCGCCAAATATCTGATTTAGGCTCCACCGATGGGCGATGTAGGCAGGCACGGCGTCAGCGGTTTTGTAACACCCCATACACCTATATCTATTGCGAACAATAAGAACGCTGTTACTATTCAGGGTGAACGGCGAGGCTTTGCAACCAAACGGCTTTTCTTCGTGTATTTTACACAACCCATCCACCCGCTTGAAAGGACACTTGCCGTTTACCGCCTGTAAAAAGCCGTCTATTACCACGCCCCCTAAATTCTCTATGCGATCCTTTTCGACGGGGTGTATTGTAATCAAGACCCCGCCGTCTGATTTTTCGCAACAACGCCCTTTGCAAACTTCTTTGATATAATCAGGCTCGCATGGATTGAATAACTGCTTTAACATAGGAGCCGAAACAGATATTGTCTTATACGCCTGTGGGTCTCCACACAAAGCCCGCCCTTGTACCCTGTTTGCTTGTATTTGGGCCGAACTTAAATCGCAACCCCAATACCTATACCCCAGCTTTGAGGCCACTACGCCCCGCACGCTGCCGCCAGCAAAGGGGTCTACTATTTGGCCACCAGCGGGACAAAACCACTTATACATCAATTCGGTTAAAACAGGGTCGAAAATCGAGGTTCCTGTTTGCTCGGACACCATAGTGCCGTCGGATAGCTTGTGTTGTGTAGTGAAAGCCATAGACTTACCAGCACCATCCCCACGCTCTTTTTTGCTATAATCGCAGGCCGGTCGAGGCGAGCCGCTTGGAGATGAATTTTCTCCCCGCCCTAACTCACTTTGTATCCCTAAAGCAATCCACGCCCGCTTACGGTCTTGCCATAAGCCATCCCTCGCAGACAAAACACTAAAAGGGGGCATTATGAAGCGTTTTTTAATCTCGCCCTGGTTGTCAGGTTCCAAAGGCTCGCCGAATAAATTGTCGCCTAATACATTAAAATCAGTCATTTTAGTCTCCAAAAGATACCCGCCGCCCGATGAGCTAAGATCGACCAAAGACACACCGGGGGCGGGGTTTTAATAAGAGGTAGGAAGTTTATTTGTTCAGTCGATCTCATAATTCGCATCTTATAGTCTCGTGTAGAGTTTGTCAAGGATTATTTTTAATTTATTTATCGGTAGCATCATCCTTGCTTTACCTCATTCTGCCTTAACTTCTCCGTACCGCCGCTGTCGGGGTAGGTGCTGGCTGGTAATTGTCGAATTATAGCCTTATGCGACAATAACTTAGCTTCGCACAGGTGATATTGGTTGCGATACTCTTCCCACTGTTTTTCTGCAAGACTGAGACTTGCTTTAAGCTCGGCGTTTTCGGCTTGGAGCTTGCCGATTGTACAATCCTTACACATACGATTGTCTCCCTACATTGCCTCAGAATGATAGTTATATCCGCAACATTCACATTTCATTTTCGCTCCTTTGCTTGTTCTTTAGTTGCCATTATAATTTCTTTCGGCAAGCTGGACAATACGCCTTATTGCCTTTTTTGAAAAGCCAACCCGCCTTTTTCATCGCTTTCTTGTATTCCTGTATAGTTTCACAGCCTGCAAAATTACCATCGCAATAAAGGTATGCAACTTTCTGAAAACCCATTATTTCCTCAATTCTTTTTCGGGCGGGGTTAAAATATATCCTCTTCTTTGCTCGTAGCCCCGGTAGTCTCAGGGGCCTTTTCTTTCAACTGGAAAGCTAACGACAGGAATTTGCCATTCTGCCCATCTTTTACCCAGCCGCTTATCCAGTATTCCAGGCCATCGATGTTAGCCGAACCTCTATAGTCGGGGTGTTTCGGTTGCTGTTTACGGTCGTTTTTTGATATCGAGCCTGAGTTATTGTGCGGCATTTTGTTCTCTCCTGCTTATGATCTTATCGTCCTGAATTTCGTTCTCGTCTTTTTTGAGCCAGGTAGCACATTCAGCGATTTTCTTTAGGCCGGATAAATTGTGGGCTTGTTCGAGTAGCGACTTCATTAACTCGGCGGTCAGTTCCTTATTGCCGGTCTTGAAAACGCAAACGTCTCGGAATTTCTTTTTTGCTTCGCCGACATCTTCGGCATCCTCGATAAGACAAGCCGAAACGCAATCTTTGTCTTTGTCGGCAGCGGGTATATTCTCTATTTCCGATTCGTCGATCATGCCCATACCGCAAATACTCAGTGTCGCACGCCTCTTTGCTTTAGTCTCAGACTTCATAACCGCCAAGGCAAGGTCGTTGCCTATGAGGACGGCCCCTGTTCCTGTATCAGTGCGGCCCTTACTGTTCCGGACGGTACAGGTGCAAATAACAGTAGTCCCAATTTCCTTAAACTCACAGCCCGTAACCGATACACCGTGAATTCTCCGAAGTTGCTCGGCACACCCTTTGTTTGCGTAAAGGACTGTTTTATTGTTCAATTTGAGGTACTCAACAGGCCTCATCGCTGGGTCTAAACCGTTACGCTTGCAGATATACCCGTAATACTCGATTCTCTGCTCTGCTGATAACAAGCCTAAATCGCCGCCAACGATAAGGCTTTCCGCAAGTTCCTTAGATAAAGCTAAAGGATTGTCGTTTTGTTCAACTTTCTTAATTTCATTTTTTGCCATTTTTAGGCTCCTTTTCGTAAACGTACATACCTTTATTAAACAACATCAAGATTCTCATACCTTGCATATTTATTACAAACGCAGCGGGTCGGGTGAACCTGTCGCAATAGCTGTCGGGGCAAACAACGCTCTTTTTGGCAATAGCCAACTCCTGCAATCGACGCAGTGATGTTACTTGCTCCACAATCAATCTCCTAAATCTACAAGTCCAACGCCAGCTTTCTTAGCCGCCCACGGCGGTAAGTGTATCATTTCAATATCTTTATACCCCGGCCATTCGTCGAGTTCGAGGCATTGTTTGTATTTTGTGATAGCGTGCCTGAAAGCAATCCTGCCGGCCTCAATAATATCATCGCCAGCCTCGTAAGCGGCCGATTCAAAAGGCTCATCTTTCTCCATAGGGACGAAGATAAAAGCCCCTGAATCGCCCGTAGCCGCCCGCCAGCCCTCGAAGTACATACCGGCCTGTTGATGGTATTGATAACGCCAGATAGCCATTGAGAACGCATCCCAGGAGGCGTCAACGGTTGATTTAAGGTCTATCAGGAAAGCCCTGTCCCTGTGGACGTAATCTATACGGCATTTACAGAGTAATCCGGTCGGTTTATCTATCCAAACAACGCAAACCTCAGCTTCGCCGCCCTCGATGTAATGGTGGACACGCTTCGCCTTGAGCGCGGCGGCCATTACTACGATCTCCCGGTAATCCGATTCGTCGATTATACTCTGGCCCTCTGGTACTGTTGCAAGCCATTCCTGATAAATAACCTTACCGCCTTTAGTCCTTTTATCGCACGGCGGTTTAATCGCAAACCTCTCTTTGAAAATCTCAGGCTCTAAAATATAAGTGTGCAAAGCGTTTCCAAAGTACAAAGCAGGTGTACTCTCAGGCGGGTTCTCTTTGTAATACTTCGCATGTTTCGGGGTCTTATTCGTGAGAACCTTTAACAAGCTGTTATTGACCGCATCCCACGCCTGATATTCCGCCATCGGTATTCCTGTATAAATTCCTGGCTCAACCATTTAACTGTTTCTCCATAGCTTCAATACACATATCTTTTAACTTGCCGATTTCGTTCGGAAAAAATAACTCGTCCGTGCCAACTTCAAGTGCCCTTGCCCATCTTATAAGTTTAGCGAAGTCGTTTATGTCGTCGAAAAATTCCTCAATCGCTGTTGGGTCAGCCATTATCTATCTCCATCAAATCAGGGTTTTCGTGGATGTTGCCGATGATTTCGCAAGGTTCATTGATCACGATACAAAGGCTTGAAAGATAATAGCCCTTATTAGTTTGCAAGCAAAATCTACCGTGTTTGAACACGACCAAACAGTTTCTTTTGCCTAAGTAATTAAGTATATCTCCCTCATATATCTCACAGCCATTACTATCTTCAAGTCCTGTGCATTGCATGACAACCGGATCGCTTAACATTTGATGGTTATCGTCGTAACCGTAAAACCACTTTTGAACAAAATTATTCCTATTCGACGGCGTTGGAAGCCATACTATTTGGAACCAAACACCAGGGTACATTGTATCGTTGCACCACGCTCTAAATTTTATTTCTCTACTCATCAAACATCTCCATATCTGCCGCTTCATCGCACGGCTCTGGCCCGTCGCATTCGGCTTGCTCGGCCTCAGTGAACGAGTTCGCATTACGCCGGTCTTGGCGGTGCTGCTCGAGATTTGCGTCGTTTAGGCACATTAGATTGGCTCCACTTTGTACCAGTGTTTCCAACTCTGGGTGGTCAAGCGAACACCACCGGCGTCTGTCCACTGTGCAGCCTCGGAATTGTCAATTATTACCACATAAAAAACCACGTCTCCTAATAGCGCGTTGGTTCCATTATCCCTAAAAGAAGCCAAATCCCCCGGCTTTAAATCACACCGCTTGCAGGGGGTTAGTTGGCAGGGGATTCCATGTTCGTATTTTACATTTCTGATGATGTATGGCACAGTTGAATTACCTAAAATCACCTGACCCTCATCGTTACAGATACCGAGCTTGCCATCACGTTGACAAATCTTAATCTCACTCGGCACACGGATAATCTTGGGCTTATTGAGGTGCTCAAGTCTACCAAACAGCTTATCTCTTTCTTTTATAAGCAAGCATATCTCTGTGAGGTTCTGGTCAATCTTTGCCTGTTGTAGTTCTATTGCATTTTCCATTGTATTCCCTTTCTTGTAGACAGTTCTACATGTTTCACATAATGCGGAGATGCTAATTTCGCCGAGGTAGTTTCGCCATCCGCATTTTTCGCATCGCTCGTTCATGTCATTCTCCAGATATTTACCTAATTTTTTTTGCTGCTGAGTCTTACAATCTACGGCTCTTATTTTCTTTTTGTATTTGTCTATGTTCATTTATTCTTTCACTCTTGCTTGATCTTCTTTTGAAGTTGAATAAGTAATTTCGTAATGCACTTCTACTAATATAGCATTCCCGCAATCGCCACATTCGATTTCACCATCGCATTCTTCCGGGTGCTCAGGGTCATACTCATAGCCACAATAAGGACATTTGATATTATGGTTGTACTCGAAGTCATAAGGCCTATGCTCTTCTGCCTGAAAGTCGGCAATTTTCTTTTGTATTTTCGCTGTTTCGCATGGTTGACATCTAAAACCTGCGCGAGTGCCCCAAGGAATCTCTTTTAATTCACTTCGGTTTGTTCCGCAATCCTCACAAATATCGTGCTTCTCACATCGATTCGGGAATGGTTTAGGTTTGGTTCCGTCGCAAACATGACAGGTTTTTTCATTCATTACATCACCTCTAAAAAAAGAACCGCCCTCAGACCTGCTAATACACAACAACGGTGTAAAATCTTCGGGCGGCTTAATTTACGATTGTGATTGTCATTGTGTATTAGCATTTTTACACCGTATCATATTCCTGTGATGTTGTCAAGAACTAAATTTATTTATTTTATGAACCATGTGCAGCAACCATCCCTAACGATCTTATCATTACGCTCAATCTTTTCATTATCCACAAGATCGCCCATTCTTTTCCATATCTGGTCTGGCTTCAATACGCCCTTTAAGTAAACTGCCAATTCCTTTGTCGTCGAGCCGTTATGCTTCTTCAAGCACTCGTAGATAATCTCACAATGCGTCAGCCGCTTGCCTGAGTCTGTTATATTCTTCTCAGCTACACGCGATGTTTCAGGGTCTGTGGTTCTTGTAGCTGGCGAAAATGCGAATGTTTGTTGGTTTCGGCAGTCGTTCATTCTTTCGCCGTAGCGTTGAGTATTGTTAGTAATTTCGGGTTGTCTTGAATAGCTTTAGCCATTCCCATCATCATCGTTTTCATTGTTTCTTTGTTGAATTTCTCGATAGCTTCCTCGGTTATTTCTTTCAGCGATTCCTCTACTTTCGATTCAACGACTTTCGTAATCGCGGCTTGCATCGTCTTTGCGGCATGATCTCTACCTTTAGAACTATCTTTAGAATTAAAGTATTTCGCTACACGCTCGTTTACTACGTTTGCGATAGTGGCGATATTGGTTTTGTTGTCTGACGACATTAGTAAGACCTTTTCCGCCATTACTTTCTCAAAAGCTGCATCAAGAGATTTGTCCGTAAGCTTCTCGAAATACTCTAATGCTTGTTTTTCGGCAAAATACAGCAAGTGTTTATCGAGGTCTGATTCGGCCAAGTCCATAGCCCTGACAAACATTGCATCCGTCATTATTTCGGCTTCCGCTGTTTCAATGCCAGTGTATTTCGTAAACACAGACATTATAGTCTTGTAAGTTTCTTCATTTTTAAGTCGGCTGATTTTTTCTGACCTTAGCCTCGCCGCCTTTTCGATCTTGTCCAACTGCGAACAATTTCCGCCTCTTTCACATCCATCACAATCCGTTATCTCTACATACTCGTCATTCCAATCACAATACATAATTCATTCCTTTCAATAAAAGTTTAATTGTCAAAGTATGACAGCCGCCGGTGCTGTTGGGGGTCAGCGGGGAACCGACGACTGCCAATTTTGATAGCATGGGGAGGAGAGTCCCATTAGCTATCGGGGTTTATTGGTAGCAGGCAGGGATTTGAACCCTGCAACACAGCTTTCCGGGATATTTACAATTGATTACCTCTACCGCTGAGCCTGCTGACTATCGAGGATTCCGTCGT
>SDBT01021446.1_pt1 | contig 10098 bp, 7 predicted proteins | sample 2277101 | NCBI WGS metagenome assembly SDBT01 (sample SAMN10404973, study PRJNA504765) | marine sediment metagenome | isolation source: marine sediment core GS10_PC15, 103 cmbsf | place: Arctic Ocean: Southern Knipovich Ridge | collected 2010
CCGAGCCGGACGCCGAAGCGCCGCCGGAGCAGCAGGACGAGGAAGCGGCTGCTCCCGAGGCGCCCACCCCGGCCCCCGAAGCCGAGCAGGCCGCCGAAGCGCCGCCGGAGCAGCAGGACGAGGAAGCGGCTGCTCCCGAGGCGCCCACCCCGGCCCCCGAAGCCGAGCAGGCCGCTGCCCCCAAGGAGCAGCCCGACCAGGCAGAGGCGGCGGCTGCCCCCGCTGAGCAGCCCGCGCCCGACGAACCGGTGGCCGAGGTCGAGCCGGACGAGCAGGAGCCGGACGAGCAGGGGCCGACAGACGAACAAGAGAAGGATTCGGGTCAGACAGACTGAATTGCCAGATGGCCCTGTGTAGGGGCCATGGAGATGCAACGCCGTCACGGGCGGCGAGGAGCGACTTTTGGCGAAACGCGTATTTGAGCTTGCCAGAGAACTGGGCGTCACTTCCAAGGACGTCCTGACCAAGTGCCGTGCCGAAGGCCTGGAAGTGAAGAACCACATGACCGCGCTTTCGGCCGGCCTGGAAGCCACGGTTCGGGACTGGTTCAGCGAGGAGTCCTCGGGGACTGCCGTTGAGACGACCGAACACGTGGACCTGTCCGCTGCGCGCAAGAAGGCAGCCACCCAGCGGAAGCGGAAGAAGGCAGCGCTGGTTGAGGAAGCGCCGGTGGCGCTCGAAGCTGTGGTTGCTGAAGCGCCTGCGGTCCAGCCGGCTGAAGCGGCACTGGCTGAGGCGCCCCTTGCCGAAGCGCCCCTGGCCGAAGCGCCCATTGCCGAAGCGCCCATTGCCGAGCCGGTCGTTGAAGCGCCCGCGCCGGCCGAACCTGTCGAGGTTGCTGAGGCGGCGGTGCCCGAAGCTCCGACCGAAGTGCCTCCGACCGAAGTGCTCCCTGCCGAGGAAGAGCCGGAACCTGAGCCTGAACTCGAGGGGCCGAGGGTCGTGCCGAATGTCCCGACACGTCCGGAGATCGTCAAGCCCGCCGGTCCCCAGGTGGTGCCCACGCCGGCCAAGCTCGTGGGGCCGCAGGTCGTCCGGTTCGAAGGACTCAAAGTGGACATCGGCTCGGGCAGGGGAGCGCCGGCGGCCGGGCCCCCTCAGACCGGTCGAGGCGGCAAAAAAGCAGGCCCCGCGGCTCCGGGCGAAGAGGCCGGCGCCAAGCGCAAGGGCCGACGAAGCCCGCGCCGCCGCGGCGGCCGCAGCGCCGAGCGATCCCAGACGACCCGCGAATGGCGGGATCGGGACCTGACGGAACGGTCGGAACGTCTCGCGGCCGCTACCGGAGGGACGCTCCGGCGTCACCGTGCATCGGTGGGGGCCGGCCAAGGCGATCGACCCCCGACGGCTCACGTCGGGGAAGTTGAGATCGAGGAGCCGATCACCGTCAAGACCTTCTCGGCCGCGATCGGCATCAAGATCGGCGAGATCATCAAGAAGCTCCTTGGCCTGGGGATCATGGCGACGATCAACCGGACCATCGATCGCGAGATCGCCGAAACGGTCGCGATTGAATACGGCATCGAGCTGAAGGTCAAGGTCGCCAAGACGGCCGAGGACGAACTCGAGGAAGAACTGGCCGCCCGCAGCACCGGCGAAGGCATGCCGCGAGCGCCGGTGGTGACCTTCCTGGGTCACGTCGATCACGGCAAGACGTCCCTGCTGGACCGCATTCGACATGCGTCGGTCGCCACCGGCGAGGAAGGCGGCATTACCCAGCACATCGGGTCCTACCGGCACGATTCCGAGAACGCCCACGTCGTTTTCCTGGACACGCCGGGCCACGAGGCGTTCACGGCCATGCGGGCGCGCGGCGCCAACATGACCGACGTCATCGTGTTGGTGGTTGCGGCCGATGACGGGGTGATGCCCCAGACCGTCGAGGCGATTGCCCATGCCAAGGCCGCCGGGGCGCCGATCGTCGTCGCCCTCAACAAGATCGACCTGCCCAATGCCAACGTGCAGCGGGTGCTGGGGCAATTGGCCGAACACGGCCTCCAGCCCCGAGAGTGGGGAGGATCGACCGAAGTGATGCACACGTCCGCAGAGACGGGCGAGGGGATCGACGAGTTGGTCGAGACGCTCAGCCTCGAAGCGGAGCTGTTGGAACTCAAGGCCGACCCGGACGCTCCGGCCAGCGGGTATGTGGTGGAGGCGCTGCGCGACCCCAGCCGTGGGGTGCTGGCGCATCTACTGGTCCGGGACGGCACGCTGCGGACCGGAGATGTGGTGCTGTGCGGACACGCCTGTGGGCGCGTTCGCGGCATCATCGACAGCCGAGGCCAGACCATCACCGAAGCGCTGCCGGCCACCCCCGTGGAGATCATCGGGCTCGACGACGTGCCGGACGCCGGCGATCGGTTCTATGTGACCGAGGACATCAGCCGGGCCAAGACCGTGGCCGCGGAACGCCGCCGCCTGGCGCGTGACAGGACCCTCGCCGCGGCGCCGCAGGCGTCCCTCGAGGACATCTTCGGACGAATCGAGGCCGGCAGGGTGTCCGAGCTTCAGTTGATCCTCAAGGCCGACGTGCAGGGCTCCATCGAGGCGCTGACCAGCAGTATTGCCAAGCTCGGAACTGAGGAGGTCAAGGTCCGCGTGCTGCACGAGGCCGTCGGCGGCATCACCGAGGGCGACGTGCTGTTGGCCGAGGCGTCCCAGGCGATCATTCTCGGCTTCCGGGTGGTGCCCGACGCTCGGGCCAGGCCGCTGGCCGAGCAAAAGGGTGTGGATATCCGCACGTATCGAGTGATCTACCAGCTCATCGAGGAACTTCAGAAGGCGGTGGTGGGCATGCTGGCGCCCGAGATATCCGAGGAGGTCACCGGCCGCGTCGAAGTACGCGAGACCTTCAAGGTGTCGCGGGTCGGCACTGTGGCCGGGTGCTACGTCACCGATGGCGTGATCGCCCGCAATGCCAAGATCCGGATCGTGCGCGACAACATCATGCTCGAAGACGAGCGGGAGTTGGACAGCCTGCGACGGTTCAAGGACGACGTGCGTGAGGTCCGCGCCGGAATGGAATGCGGGTTGAAGATCAGCGGGTTCGACGACATCAAGGTCGGCGACGTGATCGAGGCTTACCAGATGGTGGAGGTGGCCCGAACGATCTGAGGGCCTGACGCCCCCGACCGGGAGCCGACATGGCGACGAAGGTAGGTCTGCTTCACCTGGAAGTGACGATCGGCGACGCGATGAGCCTGAAGGACAAGCGCCGGATCGTCAAGAGCTTCAAGGACCGGATTGCCCACCGGCGGAATGTTTCCATCGCCGAAGTGGATCACCTGGACAGCATGCGTAGCGCGGTGCTGGCCGTGTCGATGGTGGGCAACGACGCGCGATATATCGAATCGGCGCTGCGGAAGATCGTTGACTCCGCGCGTCTGCACAGGGGGTGGACCCTGCTTGAGTATGACGTCGAGCTGATTTGAAGCCGCAGACATGAGCCGAAGGACCGAACGAATCGGAAGGCTCCTCCAGGAGACCATCGGACAGATCCTCTTTCGGGAACTGTCGGATCCTCGCATCGACCCCGCGCTAACGTCCATTACGCGGGTCAAGGTGCAGCCGGACTTGCTTGAGGCCAAGGTGTACGTCTCGGTGATGGGAGCGGACGCCCGGCAGCGACTGGCCCTTCGGGCCCTCAACCACGCCGCCGGCCGGGTCGAGGCCATCTGCCGGCAGAAAGTGAAGCTCCGCCACATGCCGTCGCTGGAGTTTCTCCCCGACGAGCAAATCAAGGGGGCTTTGAAGACGTGGGAGATCATCGGCGAGGCGATGGATGAAATCCACGCCAGGGAGGCGGAGCGGGACAATGCCGCCCCGGGCCCCGAGGACAAGGACGCGCCATCAGACGAGCAAGGTGTCAGCCAATGAAGAACAGTGCCAAGTACGAAAAGAAGATCAAGAAGCTTTTCACCCGCGAGAAGAAGGCCCCGGAGCCGAAGAGTCAGGATCTGATCGAGTTGATGCTGTTTGGCATCCTGGAAGAGGATACGACGTCGCGCAAATCCGCCACGGCCATGGCCGCACTGCGCGAGGAGTTCGTGGACTTCAACGAGCTTCGCGCTGCCCCCGTCAAGGACGTCGTGGAATGTGTGAGCGAGGGTCTACCGGCCGGGCGGCAGAAGGCTCAGTCCATCGTCAACGCCCTGAAGGCCATATTCACTCAGACCAACTCGCTGTCGCTGGATTACGTGGCCCAGAAGACCAAGCGCGAGTTGCGGGCCCTGCTGCGAAAGCAGTTGGGACTCAGCCCATATGCCGAGAGCGTGTTGACGCTGTTAGGCTTCGCGGGCCATGCGATCCCGGTGGACGGCCTCTTGCTGGAGGCCCTGAAGCTCGATGACCTCATCCACCCCGAGAGCGACATTGCGGACCTTCAGGGCTTCCTGGAACGGATCGTCCTTTATAAGGATGCCGTCAGCTGTCACCAGGCCTTGCGGTCCTATGCCGCCGAGGCGGCTCCCTGCGTAGCCAAGGAGTTGGCCCGCCGTGAGAAACTCGCCCGGGCCAAAGCCGAAGCCGAGGAAAGGCGGAAGGCCGAGGCCGTGAAGAAGGCCGAGGCCAAGAAGGCGGCCGCGGAGAAAGCGAAGAAGGCCAAGAAGGGGCCGACCGAGCCTCGAAGGAAAGCCGCGGCCAAGAAGGCCACGAAGGCCAAGAAGAAGACGGCCCGGAAGACTCTGGCGAAATCCAAGTCCACGCGGAAGAGCAAGTAGCCCCGCCGGCGCAGACGGAGGTAAACCAGTGACCAAGAAGCTGCCGGATGACAAACTTACCCTGGGGATTCCGAAGGGATCGCTGCAGGAGAGCACCATAGAATTGTTCCGCCGGGCGGGATTCGACTTGTCCGTCTCTCAGCGGAGCTACTTTCCGGATATCGACGACGATGAAATCGCCGCGATCATGTTCCGGGCGCAGGAGATGAGCCGGTACGTCGAGGACGGCGTGATCGACGTCGGCATCACCGGCGGGGACTGGATCGCCGAGAACGGGTCCAATGTGGTCGAAGTGGCCGAATTGATGTATTCCAAGCAGAGCCTCCGGCCTGTCCGGTGGGTGCTGGCGGTGCCAGAGGAGTCCTCCGTTGGGAAGGTCGAGGACCTGGAAGGCGGCATCATCGCCACGGAGTTGGTCAACACGACGCGAAAGTTCCTGGCGGACAGAGGCGTCAGTGCCAAGGTGGAGTTCAGTTGGGGAGCGACGGAGGTCAAGGCGCGGCTGGTGGACGCCATCGTGGACGTGACGGAGACCGGCTCGAGCCTGCGGGCAAACCGGCTCCGCGTGGTGGATACGATCCTGATCTCCACGACGCGACTGATCGCCAACGCCCAGGCGTGGGAGAACCCCTGGAAACGGGAACGGATCGAGAACCTGGCCGTCCTGCTGACCGGGGCCATTGCCGCCCGGGGGAAGGTGGGGCTGAAGATGAACGTCCCGCGAAGCCAACTGGAGGCGGTGGTGGCCGTCCTGCCGGCGGAGAAGAGCCCGACGATCTCGTCGCTGGCCGATGATGCGTGGGTGGCGGTGGAGGTGGTCCTGGACGAATCGGTCGAACGGAAGCTGGTCCCGCGACTCAAGCGAGCGGGAGCGTCGGGGATCATCACCTACCCGCTCAACAAGGTGATCCCGTGATGCGAATGGGCCCAATGACAGTCGCGTTCGTCGTGGCGGCGCTGGCGGGCATGGCCTGCCAGCCGGTCGCCAAGCCGGAACTGGCCGGCCAGACCCCCACGACGGCGCCGGCGGTTGCCCCCAAGGCGAGACTGACTCTTGCCCAACTCGAGCCAACTGTCCGGATCCCGCCCAATCCCCCCGCTGCCCCCAAGCTCCACGAGCGGGCGCGTCCACTGGTCGAGAAGGCTGAAGCTCAACTGGCCATCAGGAGCTACATCAAGGCCATCGAGTTGCTCGAACAGGCGAAGGGCTTCGCGCCGAAGAACCCCCGCCTACTCAAGGACCTGGGGCTGGCCTACGCTTCGCTGGGGGACATGGCCAAGGCCCGCACCAATCTGCTGGCGTCGTTGGCGAAAGCCCCCGACGACATTCGCCTCCGCCTGATTCTGGCGCAGTACGCCGTCTTGGACAAGCAGTATGACAAGGCTATCCTCCGGCTGCGGGAAGGCCTGGCCTGCACCAACGCCACCGAGGCAAATCCAGACACGGCCGAGTGCCTATGGCGACTCGGCCGGCTGCTGGAGGCGAAGGGATACCTGACCGCATCCCTGGAGTGCTACCGGAAGGTCTCCCGGCTGGTCCGCGAGCATGCCCGCGCATATTCCGACCGGCCCCTGCTCAGGCGGCTGGTGAATCGGCCCGAGGAATGCCTCGTCGATCAGGGGCGGGTGCTGCTGGCCCTGCAGAAGATCCCCCAGGCCGCAAGAATTCTCGAGCGGGCATGGCGACGTGATAAGGCTCACCCGCAGGCGGGACTGTTGGCGTTCAAGGCGCTGCTCGCATCGAAGCAGTACGATCGGGCGCAAGCCATTGTCATGGAGATGCTGTCCGATTCGTCCCAGCATGCCCGGGCCATTGAGTTGGCCCGAGGACTGTTCCGGGCGCAGCGGGATCCGGCTTTGCCGGAGGAATTGGTCAAGGCTTACCTCGACCGGGGCGGCAAGGACATGGTCTTTGTCATCGCGATGGCTGAGGCCGTGGCGGATCTGGGCGCACGAGAGCGTGCGGCCGAGATGCTCTCGCGTTACGTGAAGCCGGTCATGGGGAACCAACGGGTTGCGCATCGGTTGGTAAGGCTGCACGCCCGGACGGGGGACCTGGCCGGGGCCGGTCGTCAGTTGGCTCGCATGTTGGCCGAGGAGGACGCGAACTTCGCCCAGATCGCCACGGGAATCCGCTACCTGGCGGGCCAGGGGGCCACCGCCGACCTGTCGGTCAAACTGGCCGCCGCGGCCCGGGAGCAAGAGGGGGCGGACCGGCACGCGCTGCTGTGCGTAGCCGGCTCACTGGCCCAGGCCGTTGGCGACCGGAAGCTGGCAGTCTCGCTGCTGCGCCAGGCAATACAGGAAGGGGTGCGGTTCTGGCCCGCATACGAGGCCCTGGCCGATGTGTACGTGGCGGCGGAGAACTACGACGCCCTCGATGGACTGGGACGGCGCGTCGGAAAGGTGGCGGGGGACAGTTACTTCAAGCACTACTTCCTGGGCCGGATCGCCTACGACCGGGGCCGCACCGGCGAGGCCGTGGCGAATCTCGAGGAGGCTCTGGCACGCCGGGAGGGCAGCGCCGCGATCTTGAAACTCCTGGGGCAGGCGCTCGTGCGCCGTCGCCAGTTCGAGGAGGCGCAGCGGCGGCTGGCGGCCGCGCTGGACCTGGCGCCCGATGACCTGACGATCGTCCGGAGCCTGGCGGAAGTATACGTCGTTCGGCGGCGCCCGGCCGATGCGAACAGAGTTGTCGGGGATTTCCTCCAGCGCAACCCTGGCGACGTGCCGGGGCGCGCCCTCGCGGCCACACTGCTCGCGCAGCAGGGCCGGGCAGACCAGGCCAAGGCGCACCTTGCGAAGCTGCTGGCTGAGGCGCCGGACAACGTGGACGTCCGGCTGCTGGAACTGGAACTGGCCGTTCCCAGCTCACTGGATGGCGCCCCCATCCCAGCCGACCAGGCCCGAGCCGCGTTCGCCGTGATACGGCGGGTCCTCTCGCTGACCCCGGGGAATCTCCGTGCCAGGACGCTGCAAGCCTCCCTGTTGGCCAACCAGAAGCGATACGCCGAAGCCGCCGAAGCCTGGAAATCCGTGTTCGACAGGAACATGCAGGACGTATCGGTCGTCGAGGGGTACTTGGCGGCCCTGATCCAGGCGGATAAGAAGCAGGAAGTCTCCCAAGCCGTCCGGCAGGCGGCCCAGGGGGAAGGTCTGGGTACGCCTCTGCGGCTGGCACTGTTGGACAAGCTGCTCCAGATACGGGACTTTACCCTGGCCGAGGAGTTCATTGAAAAGTGGCTGGGAGGGTATGACCGGCAGCAGGAGCCCGACACGTTCGGCCAGTTTCGGCTGCGACAGGAGGCCTTGAAGGTCTACGCGGAGACGAAGAACTTCGACAAGGCCCAGCGGCTTCTCGATCGCTGGATAGCGTCCCTGGCGGACGAGCAGATGCTTTCGGTCCTGCGCGGGGAGAAGCTTCGGATGTACGGCAAGGCCGAGGAGTTCGACCAGGCCGTGCGGTACGCCAAGCAGTGGCAGGGCAATGAGCCGACCAGCGAAAGGCCCAGAGCGGCCCTGATGCTTGTCCTGATGGAAGGTAAGCAATACGCCAAGGCCCACGCGGTTGTGGACGAGTGGCTCGACGACGCCAAGGGCCCCGAACAGACCGGCAGACTGCGGGGCTCGAAGCTGTGGATCTTCCGACGGGAAGGCAAAGCCAAGGAACTGCTCCAGTACGGAAAGCGGTGGATCGCGGATGACCCCGATGACGCTGCGGCCAACATAGCGGTCGTTAGCGAATTGATGGAACTCAAGCAGTACGGTCCGGCCCACAAGCTGGCCGAAGACTGGCTGGCCCGCCTGGCCAAGCGCGCGACGGCTACGACCGCTCCCGCCGACAAACGCGTGGTCGTCGAGCTCAGTCTGGCCAGGTATCTGGTTATCCAGCCCCTGCTCGACGCCGAGAGGAATGACGAGGCGCTCAAGCGCGCCCGTGCCTTTGTGGCGGCCGAGCCGGAAAACAGCCGCGTCCTGAACCTGCTGGTCATGGTCCTCAAGAAGCTCCGGAAGGACGACGAGGTGCTCTCCGTGTTGGAGAGGATGTACAGGCTTGATCCCGATGACGCGATGATCAACAACGACCTGGGCTACACCTGGGCCGACATGGGCATCCATCTGGACCGGGCCGAGCAGATGATCCGCAAGGCCCTGGTCGCGGTCCCCGACAGCATCGCAGTCATGGACAGCTTCGGATGGGTGCTGTACAAGCAGGGCCGGTTCGCCGCCGCCAAGGGTGTCTTCGACCGGCTGCTCAAGCAGGGCGAGAACAGAGATGACGAGCTTCACGCGATTATTCTCGATCACGCCGGCGATACGTGCTGGCGACTGGGCCAATCCGCCCAGGCGATCGAGTTGTGGGTGCGGGCCGTGGCAACGGCCAAGAAGGACAAGCAAGGCGGCGCCGAAACCAAGAAGGTGCTGACGGAGACCCCGGCGAAGATCTCGGCTGTCCGGGAAGCCAAGCAGCCCAAGGTCGCTCCGTCGGGCAAGCCTGCGCCCCGTTGACGGCGGACGTGCGAGAGGATTCCCCACAGGAGGCATCATGGCGGGTCATTCACACTGGGCGAAGATCAAGCGAGCCAAGGCGTCCACGGACGCCCGGAGGGGACGGCTGTGGTCGAAGTTGGCGCGGCGGATCATCGTTGCCGCCAAGGCCGGCGGGGGGAACCCCGACGAGAACCTGCAACTGCGATACGCCATCGATGACGCCAAGGCCGCCAATGTGCCCAAGGACACGATCGCCAACGCCATCAAGAAGGGCACCGGAGAGCTTGGCGCGAAGAACTACGAACAGATCATATACGAAGGCTACGGGCCGGCTGGAGTGGCGATCATCGTTGAGTGCCTGACCGACAATCGAAACCGAACCGTGCCGGAGATGCGAAAGATCTTCGAGCGCGCCGGGGGCCAACTCGGCGCCGGTAACTGCGTGGCCTGGATGTTTACACGGAAAGGCACGTTCACGATTCCCGTTACGGCCATCCAGGAGGACGACCTCATTGAGCTGTGCCTGGAGGCCGGCGCCGACGACGTGCAACAGGAGGCAGACGTCTTCGAGGTGACCTGCGAGGTGGCCAGCTTCAACACCATCAAGACGGCCCTGGCCGACAAGAACGTCGAGACCATTGCCGCCGAGGTGGCCATGATCCCGGACACGACCATCGCCGTCGGACAGGACAAGGCCGTGCAGGTCCTCAAGCTCATGGAAGCACTGGAAGACCACGACGACGTCCAGAACGTTTACGCGAACTTCGACATTCCCGACGACGTGGCCGCCAAGTTGGAGGCAGGGCCCTCCTGACCTGTCGGGGAAGGCCCAACTGCCCAGACCCGTCGCGGCCCCGCCCCGATCCTCATCCACGGCACCGGGCGCCCCGCC
>SDBT01021447.1_pt1 | contig 10098 bp, 6 predicted proteins | sample 2277101 | NCBI WGS metagenome assembly SDBT01 (sample SAMN10404973, study PRJNA504765) | marine sediment metagenome | isolation source: marine sediment core GS10_PC15, 103 cmbsf | place: Arctic Ocean: Southern Knipovich Ridge | collected 2010
CCACATAAGCTCAAGTTCTTTGTTATTATTATTTGTTCTAGTGATATCATAAACTTCTCCTAAGATTTCAATTTGTTTTCCTTCAAAATCTATTAAATTACCATTTGCATCTACTCTTGATTGCGCATTTTTAGTAAATTCAAGTGTATAATTCAAAACATTGCTGTTTCTGTTTATATCTATACCAACTACTGGCTTTTCATCTTCATAGTCTTTGTCTGCAAAATGTTGAAGTTGCAGTGTTTTGCCAATGGTTACCTCCTGCTCATAATCATACATTCCATAACCTGCATAAACAACATTAACTAAAGACAAAAACATCAAAGCTATAATTATTAGAACAATACTGGATTTTATCTTTTTCTTATTAAAAACCATCTTAACACACTTATGTACTAACTAGTGAGTAGTTACATATATATAAATCTTTTGTTTTTTGTGAATTTTATGTTCAAAGTGCTCAACAAAAGGTTTAAATAGAGATTGTGTTTTATATCTATTAAGGGGTGTTATTAATAGCTTTTAATAAAAATAAAGAGAGCAACTTATTTTTTATTTTTATACTAATAGGAATTATAACATTAGTGAATGTTGTTGCCAATTCTACTTTAAATGATACAAATCAACCACCTATATTTAGTGCTAATATAACTAATGAAAATCAAACATTTAATAATTCTACAAACCAAACTTTAACAAATAATACGATTAATGAAACAATTCCAATAAATGAAAGTTTGGTTTTAAATCAAACACAAAACGAAACAGAGCAAACTAATCAAACACAACAACCCTCATTAATAAAAACAATTCTTAATCTAATTGTTGATAAGTATTCTGTTATCAAAGGAGAAATAATTAATATTAAATCTTATTTAGCTTATGAAAATGAAACACCAATTCCTAACAAACAAATTGATTTTTATGCTGATAATTTATCAATAGGAACAGAAAATACTGATAATTCAGGATTAGCTGAAATTAATTGGAATACTTCTGATGTTTATTCTGGAAATTATACTATAAAAGCAGAATATGCTGGTGATGATACTTTTAATAGCGTTAATAGTTCTGTTGAAATTAATTTAAGTGAAGAAGTTGTGAATGAAACTGTTCCAGACAATGAAACTGTATTGAATGTTGATGTTGTTAATGCAGGACAAAGTGGTGCCGCTGTCCCTGTCATTACAATAGAATTGACAGAGCAAGGAAATGATTATAATATAACTCCTAGAAGGTTGAAATTTGAATTTGATGGGAAACTATATGCGATACAGGTACGCAGAGTTAAACAAGAATATGTAAATTTCCTTGTTATGACATTAGATATGAATAAGCCAAATGATATAACTGCATACACTTTGGATGAGTCTTTTAGTCTAATTTCAGGCGAAAAAAAGGAGATTGATATTGATAAAGATGGTGTTATGGATATAGCGATTGAGCTAAAAAATATTGATTCCCCATTTTCTATAAATGGAGATAGGATTAGAAGAGGAATAAGACAAGCGGATATTTTTATCAGAAGGATATAATAGATTAATAGATAAAAAAATAATCTTGAACAATAAGCTGGTAAAAGAAGAAAATGGTAAAAGAAGGATGAAAATGGAAAAACGAAAAAATAATTTTATTTTGAAAGGTGGTTTAATTGGAGGAGTAATCGGGTTGATTTTATCAATAATTGTTAATCTTGTTTTATCTAGGGATTTTTATCACTTCTTAAATACTCTATTCACGCGCTTTATAATTTCACTAATATTAATTTTAATTTTTGCTTTGCTTGGATTGTTTATTGGTTTTTTAAGTTCATTAGTTAAATCAAATATTATTTTGAAAGGGGCGCTTTTAGGAGGAATAATTGGTTTTGTTTTTTCTATTTTTGTGATGGTTTTTTGGGAGATGTTTGGGTGGATAATAAAACCAATGTCTCATATTAATTATTTAATTACTGGATGTGAGGAATGGTGTATTTTTATGATGTTTGTGTATCCAATTGTTTTTGTTATTTTAGGTATATTAATTTTTACAATGATAACATTCATTATATTAAAAATGAAAAATAAACCAATTTGGATTGGAGGGATTGTTGGAGCAATAGTTGGGTTGATTATAATCTTCCCCTTTATCCAGTTCTCACATATGCTATATGACTTCGATCTCTTTGTTATTGTAGTCCTTTCAGTATTATTTTATTCCTTGGTTGGTTTGCTATTTGGTTTTATAAAAAGAAAATATAAACTGAAATGGTTTATAATTGGAGGAATAATTGGTGGATTTTGGGGGTTGGCGAGTTTTTTCATGGGAATAGCGACTCTTGAAAGGCAAGTATTGGAAGGTTTTCTTTGTTGTTTACCTTTTTATATAGCATATGGAATAATTGGAGAGCGTGCACTTCTTCTCTCACCAATTATTGGGGTTTTGATAGCAGTATTTATGGTGTTTGTAATCAAAAAAATAAAAGAGAGGATAAATACAAAGAAGAAAAATGAAAAATAAAGAGAAAAATTTATGGATTTTATATCTTATCTTATCCATAGTAGTTATTGTTTGTTTATATCTAACTAAAAAGAATGATGCATGGTTAATTGTTTTTTCTCCATTATTGTTTTTAATCATTTTATACATATTTCTATATAAAATTGCTTCTGAAAATATAACAATTATAACAATAAGAGGAGCAATAGTTGGGGGAATAATTGGATGGATATGGGGACTTATAAATATAGTTTTAGGAGCATTTATGTTTGAGAGAGATATCACTTTTATCAAAATTTTGATTGGTTTACCCTTTTATTTATCTTATACTATTTTCAAAAGTGAGCATCTTTTTGTTCCATTCACACTGATTATTGGGATTTTGATTGGAGCACTAATCGGATTTATCATTAGTATCATTAGTAAAATAAGGAGGAGGAATAATGAATAAATTAACAACAACTTTTTTTGTATTAGCATTACTTCTAATGCAACCTAATTTTATATCTGCCATCGAAAATACAGGTTCTATAGATGTTAATGTTGAATCTATGCCTTCATTAGAAATAAAACTTAGCGGTCCCAATGTGATAAGAAGTGGGGATACAGCTTTCATTAAAATTAAAATTTTTGATAGTAACTCTGATGAGAACATTGTTCTTAATTCGATTAAGGTATTTGATGAAGAACATAAACCCATTATATCAGAAAAATCTTCTTTTACTTTTTATGGTATTAAAGAAGAAGCTGATAGGTTCCAAGAACTTCGGGAAGAAATAATGCCTATAGCAAATAAAGACATAACAAAGATTAATCCTACCCTAGTAAATGAAATGCAAAATTTATATAATCAAATAAAAAGTAAAATTTTGATTGAGCATTTTAACTTAAATGTAAATCAATTTGATTCAAACTTAGATGGTGAAATTAATTTTTTATTTTCTTTTGAATTTGTAAAGAATGGTGAAAAAGAAATTGTAACACAAGAGTTTGTAGTTGAAAAGAAGCCTCCCTTGCCTTCTGTAGCAACAAGGCATTCTCCAGGTTGGTATGCTGGAGATAATCATGTACATTCAGAGCATTCCTGCTTTGGGTGGCCAATTAGTCCACATAGTGATGCAACTATTGAAGAAAACGCAAATGCTTCAAAACAAGAGGGTTTTGATTGGATAATTATTACTGATCATGGTCACATGATTCCAAGCTGTTCTATTGTGTTTGGAGATTGGGATGACATTAGAAGTGATTGTAATGCAGAAGAAACAAGTTCATTTAGATGTATGAGAGGAGAAGAAATTGGTTGGTATAGTCATATATTGGCTTATGATTCTCCAGACCTCACAACCAGAGTCGAATCATGTGATTTTCCTATAGGGGGAGATCATGACTGCTGGCAACAAGAAATAGATGATGTTACTTCACAAGGAGGAATAGCGTTTATAGCACATCCTTATTATGGGGCTGCTGATTGGACTGACTGGACAATAACAGGGCATTCTGGTATTGAAATTTTAAATGGGGCTTGGAATAGCAATACTAACGATGCAACAACTATAAATAATCCTGGGGGAGATGATGATTCATGGAGAGAATTTTTACAATCAGAAACAAATCCAGATAATGGATTTGTTGTAGGAATAGGTAATAGTGATACCCATGATTCAAATTTTGGCAGTCCTTTGGCTTATAGTTATTGTTACATGGATTCTTTATCTGATTCAAATATTATTTCTGCTTTAGAAGATGGAAATTGTATTGCAAGCAATGGCCCTCTTGTAACATTCACACTTGATGGCAACATTATTGGAAGCGTAGTTAATGCCATGTCTGGAACTAATACCTTAGATATCTCCGCAAATTCTACTGGTTTTGGAGATATGACTTATATTTTAATTTATGTAAATGAAGTGTTACTTCCTACTCCAATATCTGTATTTGATGATAGTTATTCAGGGTCTTATGATGTAGAACTAGATACTACTGATGATTATATTAGACTTGAAGTTTACACTGATACTGGTAGACGTGCTTTTACAAATCCAATCTGGGTTGATGTTACTAGTTGTAGTTGCGGTAGTTGGTCAGAAGGTTCTTGTGGAGGAGGAAGTTGTAATTCTGAGCAGAAACAATGGACGAGGTCGTGTACTCCTTCTGCATGTGCAGCTGAAAGTAAATGTGTATATGATGAAGATTGTGAAGAAGAGGAAGAAGGTGAAGGGAGTGGTGGTAGCTGTACTGAATCAGGATATTTTCAATGTTATGAATGGACTTATGAAGATTGTGATGTAAAAATAGCAGGTAATTGGTATGAAAATGTACCAAACAATATAGGGTGGGGAGCAGTGAATGATGAATGGGATCCATATGTTATCGGTGAATATAAAATAGGTTGGAGAGGAGTTGATACCCAGCAAGTGTATTATGGCATAGATGATCCTTATGAATCCTGTTTAGATGGTGAATCTTGTCAAGGGGGTTGTGATGCTGAAGAGCTAGTGAATACAGGTACGAAAACTACTGTTACAGCACCAGGGATTGCTTATACACAAAGAGTATTAGGATATGATGACACTAATGATTATTGTTGTTGGGCATATTTAAATGATCCTTTTTATCCATACTATGTGAATAATCCTTATATTTATGTTTTAAATTGCTTTGATGATGGTGATTGTTCTGCAAGTAAATATTGTGATAAGAGCAGCAGTTGGTCAAATTGGGATTGTGTTAATGATAAATCAAATGGTCAATCATGTATAAGAGATGCCCAATGTAGTTCAGGATATTGTGATAATGATGGGGTTGGATTAAGTGATGATGATCATTGTTTTACTCCAAACAGCACTTATTTTGATGGACAAGAATCAACTTATTGTGAATACTCAACTGGTTCTGGAACCTCAAATTGTGATGAAAGACAAGTTGGAGATGATCTCAATTTGTGTTTAGGCACGTCTTATTATGAAGAAGAATGTAGTAATACTTGTTCTAATGCTGATATAACATCTATTTTTGAGTGTAGTGATGCTGGTTGTTCTTGTACAGAATTTTTGTGTGATGGACAAACCAGTGGAGACAACATTACAACTTGTTCATCAGGACAAACCTATTTTGCAGACAAATGTACTTCTGTAGCAACAGGGGAAGACAGGGGAGATAATATCTGCAGAAACAGCTCTTTTGTTGCTGGATGTACAGCAGACTCTGAATGCAATGGCATAGAAGCAGGTACCGGTAATTGTAATACAAGCTGTAACTTTATGTTTACTGAAAACATAACTAATTGTAATCAGTTACAAGCTATGTCAAATAATTTATCAGGAAATTATAAATTAATGAATAACATAGATTGTTCAGCAACTTCAACTTGGAATAATAATGGTACTCAATACTTAGGGTTTGATCCTGTTGGTGATTGCGGTGCTGATTTGCTATGTAATGAAGGCGGAGATGATAACCAATTCACAGGAAATTTTGATGGTCAAGGATATAATATAACTAATTTGTATATAAACAGAGGAGGTTTACAATTTGCTGGTTTATTTGGTGCTACTAATAATTCCAATATTACTAATGTTGGTTTGATTAATGTTAACATAACTGCTAGAAGAAAAGTTGGTGCATTAGTTGGTGATGCTTGGTATTCAATAATAAGTAATTCTTTTTCAACAGGAAAAATATTTAGTGATGAAAGAGGGGGTGGGTTGTTAGGACAATTAGCTTATTCAACTTTAAAAAAATCATATTCAAAGGCAGATGTATTAGGCAGTGGTATTTGGGTAGGAGGACTTGTTGGTACTAATTTTGGAGTTATAATTAATTCTTATGCTACTGGAAATGCAACTACTACTAATAATGAGGGTGCAGGTGGATTAGTTGGTCTTAATGGTGATAATGAAAATACTTATATTTACAATTCATATTCTACAGGTTACGCAATAGGTAATGCTCCAGGAAGTTATGAGATAGGGGGCTTGGTTGGTCTTAATCATAAAGATATAAATAACTCTTTTTCAACAGGTGGTGTAATTGGGACTGGCGATTGGGTAGGTGGATTGATTGGTCGGTCGGTAAGTGGAACTATAACAAATTCTTACTGGTATAATACAACTGGTGATGATGGGAATAAATGTGTGGGATATATTCAAGGAGGTAGTGTGGATAGTTGCACAGCAAAAACAGATATAACTTATTTCCAGGGAGATGTTTATCCTAATGATTTACCAATGGCAAGTTGGAGTTTCTTTGATATTTGGGAAGAAAGGGAAAATGATTATCCTAGTTTAACATGGCAGGATTTTGGTGGAAGTATTGATACAACACCACCAATCACCACAATAGCGTCCCCAACAAATGATACAACTTACAATACAAATTCAGTAGATTTAAACTGGACAGTTGATGAAAGTGTTAATTGGTGCGCTTATAGCTTGGATGATGGAGTTAATAACACAGATATTGATGGACCTCAAAATACCACTCTAACAAACTTATCAGAAGGAAAACATAATATCACAATCTACTGTAATGATACATTAGGAAACATGGGGCAGAGTGATTATGTGTATTTTACAGTTGATACTTCCCCACAAGACCCAAACAAATTCTACTTCAAAAACTCATCAGGAAGCAATGTTGCATGGTTTGGGGATTTAGGCAATGTTGTAATAAAAGGAACTCTGGAGCAAAACTCAGCTTATACAGCAACAGCTAATGATGAGTTCAGATTCCAGGACAGGAATGGAAATGATGTAATGATAATAGACTTAACAAACGGCAATATGTATCTTGATGGAACTCTAAATGAAAACCAAAACACACTAACACCTTTAGAAAACTCAGATGATTTTATTGTTTTAAATGAAACTAATGAAGTTTCTGCTTATATTAATGAATCTGGATATATGTTCCTAAAAGGAATATTAGTTGAAAATGGAAATCCATAAAATATTGAGGTGAAAAAAGAAAATGGAAAAAACAGGAAGAAAACAAAAAAACCTTAAAACAATAAAAAGTGTTTTGAGCATAAGATCATTGTTAAAAAGGAGTTTCTCTTCAATATTTAATCCTCACCTAGCTTTAGCTCTATTCTTTTTTATGATTCTTAGCATTTTTGCAAGTGCAGGAGATATCATAGTTAAATCAGGAAATTTAAATGTAAGCCAGGATTTATTAGTTAACATAAATACATTGTATGCAAATAGCACAAGCAACAGGGTAGGTATTGGAACAACTAGTCCTGATGAGTTATTACAAGTTGGGTCTGAAACATCCACAGGAAATCAATATTTAAGAATTGTTACAGATAATGCTGGTTCTTATACTCCTGGCATTAAGTTTGGTTGGGGGGCAGATGATTTGGCGAGAATTGATTTTCCATTTGATACAAGAGCAACAGATGGATTCAAGATGGGAACTTTTGCTAGTTATCCTGTGGGGATTTATTCTAATTCAGTGGAAGCAATTCATATAGATACTTCTCAGCAAGTCGGCATCGGGACGAGCAGTCCTGGAACTGCACTAGAGGTGGCAGGAACTATAACTTCATCAGGAGGAATACCTTTAATATTTACTAATCTTGGCACTGGGACTTATAATAAGACAGTCATATACCATGATACTACAAACGGTCTTTATATTGATTTGGCAAAACCTACTGGTGTAGTTGGTGGAGACCCTATTGATTTCCAAATTGATGCTCGTGGAGGTGGTCATGATTTCTTTTTTATAAATGGTTCAACAGGTGAAGTAGGCATTGGGACAGATAGTCCTACAGCTAAACTTCATATTGTTGGTGCTGATAATTCTGATTTATTATACTTTGATACAGATAGAGATTGGAAATTTCATACAACAGGTTCAGGTGCTTCAACAGATTTAAGGTTAAAATCAATAGCAGGTGCCAAATATTTTAAAATAACAGCCAGTGATGATGATGTTGTAGCAGCTTTTCTGGCGAGTCCTGACGCTAACAGTCAAGTTAGTTTAGTTCCAGCAGGAGGAAGTGTAGGTATTGGAGGAGATGATAATTCTAAAAAGCTTTGGGTAGAATTTGCAGATGGTGATGGAGATGGAAACGCTGTAGTAGGTTTTGAAAACAAAGAAACAACAGCAGGTCGGAATTATGGGATGTATCTGCGTGGTGGTTCAAATGCCGATGATTATGCACTTCGTATAATTAACAGAGGTGCGGATGAACTCTTTTATATCAGAGGTGATGGAAACGTAGGAATAGGAGATACAACCCCCACTGCACTCTTAAATGTAGGCGGAGATGTATTAATTAATGCTGGACCTGGTGCAGGATATACTCTCACTTTTGCTAATGATTATGGTGCCGTTGCATCCGCTCCAAACAAAATCCAGCTTTATACAAATTATGGTTTTGGCGTAAGTGCCTCCACTTTAAATATTCAATCAGATGTAAATACAAACTTTTACGAAGATGTCGCAGGAACTCCTACTTTAAGAATGGTTCTTTATGGGGAAAGTGTGGGAATGGGAGCAGTTATCCCTGCAAATGATTTAGAGGTTGAAGATACGAGTGATACTACTGTTTTAAGGATTCAAGATTCTTCAAATACTTGTGATTTTGGAGTTGATGGAAGTGGTTGGGCAAGTATTTCTTGTACATCTGATGAAATATTAAAAGAAAATATAACAGAAGTTCCTGAATCAACTCTTAAAAACATGGCTAATTGGATTTATAATTATCCATTAAAAGAATATACAATAATAACAAATGGAGAAAGACAAATAGGAGTTATAGCCCAAGAAATTCAGTTATTGGATTCTTCAAAAGTAACAACTATGACAGAAATTAATTCAAAGACAAATGAGACAGAATCTTACCTTGCTGTTCAAGTTCCAACAAATTTAGATTTATTAATAGCAATCCAAGATTTAAAATCAGAAAATGAATTAATGAAAGAAGAATTATGTAAAAAAGATAATTCATACGGTTTGTGTTAAAACCAAAGAATCAAATCTGAGTATGAATTTTATAAACCAGCATATATGTAAAAATGGAAACAACAAACAATCTTATTAAGTGTAATAATAGCAAGTTTAATTTCATTAGGTTTTAATGTAGTGCCAAATTATTTTGAAACTTCAAAATACTATTGTGAAGATAGGTCACATATGAGTCTTAATTATAAAACACCTAAGGATGTATTGGGCGAACTAGTTTCTGGATAATAGACCTTATTTCTTTTAATAACAAATTTTATAAATGATACTCTATTCTTCTGACTAATGAGACATATTTTAAAATGTTCTGAATGTGGTCAATATACTATGAATGAGATATGTGGATGTAGGGGAGATGCATTTATGGCCAAGCCACCAAAATATAGTCCAGAAGATAAGTATGGAGATTATAGAAGAAAAGCTAAAAAAGAAGAATTAATAACTAAGGGATTGTTATGAGCAAATTTGAAATAAATTTAATTGGAAAAAAACCAAAATTAAGGAATCCTGTCCTTATAGAAGGGCTGCCTGGTATAGGTAATGTAGGAAAGATTGTAACAGATTTTATTGTAGATGAGATAAAAGCAAAAAAACTTTATGATATATTTTCTTATAGTTTCCCTCATTCTGTTTTTGTAACTGAAAATA
>SDBT01021448.1_pt1 | contig 10097 bp, 4 predicted proteins | sample 2277101 | NCBI WGS metagenome assembly SDBT01 (sample SAMN10404973, study PRJNA504765) | marine sediment metagenome | isolation source: marine sediment core GS10_PC15, 103 cmbsf | place: Arctic Ocean: Southern Knipovich Ridge | collected 2010
CTTCATATGTCTGGTTTATCTCAAATAAATTATAATCCCATTCAATAACTTCACTTAACAAGTTACCGAAAGTATCATTAGCATACAATGTCATGTTTAATTTATCTATTAAAACGAACTCTGTCGAATTTTTAACTCCACTTATGCATCCATCTATTGAAATATTTGTACCGTTGTAATTATACCAGCACTCAGAAAGGTTTCCATCAGTAAATGTAACATTCAAGGTTTCATTATTACCAACGTAACTATAATTCAAAGTAATATTAGGAGACTCTACTGAAACTGTAGGCCCTTCGTCATCTACCGTTAAGGTGAAGTTTTCTGGTGCGAAGGAGCAGGCGTTGTTTAAATCACATGCTTGGCAGTTCCATATACCTACTATTGTTTCATTAGATGAGATATTTTGCGTGAAGGTAACTGTTTTGTCAGTTTGTATATATTCAAAAACTCTATTATTTTGGCTTCCAACAATAAATAAAGTTTCTTCTTTATAAACTAAACCGAATGGAGACAAATCCTCACCTGAAACATTGAAAGAAGTTCCTGTATATGTTCCGTTATGTGTGTATTTATACACTCTATGATCAATTGGGAAATTTGCATCATCTGAAATCCAAAAGTTTAATCCATCCCAAGTTATTCCAACTGCTTGGTTTGTAACAATATTTATATCAAAAGATGTCCCAGTATATGCTCCAGCTGATGTGTATTCAAATGCCTTATTCTCTCCAATAATCCAAAAGCTTGATCCATCCCAAGTTATAGTTGTTGCTGTGGTTATCTCACCAGAAGTATCAAAAGATGTCCCAGTATATGTTCCAGCTGATGTGTATTGATATACTTTTTTATTTTGTCTACCAACAACCCAGAAATTAGATCCATCCCAAGTTATTCCGAATGTAAAATCATCTTCACCAGAAGTATCAAAAGATGTTCCAGTATATGTTCCAGCTGATGTGTATTGATATACTCTCTTGTTTTGTCTATTAACAACCCAGAAATTAGATCCATCCCAAGCTATATCAGTTGGAACTGTCCCTTGACCAGAGACATCAAAAGAAGTCCCATTGTAATAATAATTAAATATTTGACTTGTTGTATTTCTAATTTCCCAGGTCCCAGTAAAGTTGTCCCATAATGAAATATTACTAACAAATGTGTTGTTAACATCAACAGAACAATTAAAAGTAACTGGCGAACTAACAACAGTATCATTAGCAGGTGCGTTCAAAATAACTGGGAAAGCTAAGTTGATTAATCTACTTTCAGTCTCATTAATATTACCACCCCAATCCTGTACATAAGATGTTACGTTGTATTCTCCGTATGGTAAAACTTCTATTGGATAAGTAATATTATTATCGTACTGAGTTACGCCTGCACTATACATAGCAGAGATTTCATTTTGTGTTAATGCTCTATTGTATATTATTACATCATCTATCGTCCCGTTAAAGTAGTTACCACTTAATCCATCTGAACCTATTGCTAATGGCATATTATTTGAATCTATTGGGCCAGACATTGTTACAAATGATTCTGAATCACTATCCCAAATACCTTGCCCTGATGTTTCCAATACTCCGTTATAATAAAGACTCATATTAGTTCCGTTGTAAGTACCAACAATGTGAACCCACTCTCCTTCTTGTGGGATCGAAGTTGAATGAACTATGTGTTGCGTTCCGCCCTGTGCCAACTCCATTCTAACTTGACCTTCTAATTCTGTAGGATGAAACGTTCCTCCAACTCTAGTTAAAGCATACATACTAAATGGTTGTGAGCCTGATGTGTGAGACTTAGCCACTATCCTTTCAAACTCTGTATTAGTTTTAAATTTAACCCATGTTGATATTGTTATTTGTTCTGTAATGTTTAGGCTCTCACTGTTAGTTGTTATTATTTCGTCGTCTATTCCATCGAAGATATAAGCTCTTCCCAGTCTTCCATCTATAGTTTCAGTTGAACCGTTGACTACTCCGTTATTATTATTACCTGAAGAATCATCTGCTGTCTCGTCATTGTATCTTTGCCATAATGCCATGCCAACATTATTAACTACTGAATGGTTCTCATTATCACTACTTGTTATGTTTATATAAATTCCAGAATCTCTTAGGGTTTGTCCAGCACTAGTTGTTGGAGAAACATATTCAATGCTTGGAGTTGTTTCATCTACTGTGAAAGACCTAGTTATAGATGTAAAAGTTTCATCTAAATCATCTGTCATATTAACAAACCAATCATAAGTTCCTTCTCCTAAATCTGTTGTAACATTCCATAAGTATTCTGTTGGACTTCCTATAATTGTTTCAAAGAATGTGAAGATTAAATCACCAGTAGAATTATAGATAAATATTGCTGCGTTCTTTATTCCGTTAACCGCCCTCAACCAAATTGACATCTCTATTGTACCGTTGTTTGTTTGAGTTAAATCTTGTAATGTTACTACATCTATTGACATATTATTTCCTATTCCTAAATATAATATCTCAAAAGAATCCATTACTCCTACCTGGAACACTCCAGTATTACTTACAAACTCCTCCCCTGTTTCTAAGTTATAAAGGTTCGTTAAGTTTCCTGCTGTATCAACTGTTATGTTTCTAGCTTCTGTATCTGTATTGATTATTGTAATGAACGAATCGTTGTCTTTCTTACTTGACACCGCCTTTACCGCAGAAGACGTCGTTGTTGAAGTGTATACTGTTGAGCCTGGACTATGAGATGCCCCAAAAGCTTTAGTTACATTATATGAATTAGTAAGTGCTGGTTGACTTGGAATTTGTAGTGCTGGTTCTGTTACCATGTTCCATAACTGCGGCCATTCTGGCCAATAAATAGAATTATTATATCTATATCTTTCTGACCATTGATACATTTGCAATGTAACATTTTTTGGATAGTTGTTTAATACAGATTGATAAACATAAGCAAATTCTAATGCAAACTCATCTGCGAATGATGATGTGTTTTTTAGTGTCTTATCTACATTATTCCACTCACTAATTATTATTCTTGAACAGTTTGCTCCATAAAAAGAAGAATCATTAATTAACTGGTTTATTCTATTAATCATTCTATCAGTTTTATAATATCTATTAGCTTCTCCAGTAGCTGCATATGGGTGTATTGAACAAAAGTCTGCCGAATATCCTCCAGTAGACATATTTGATAAAAATGTTTGCATCATATTAGGTCCTAACTCATAACTTCCGCTCGGACCTCCGACAACAATATCTGGATAAGTATTTTTTATTGAGTTGTAAGTCTTGTTATAGAAAATTACATATTCTGTAGCTTTTGTTATATTATCATGTGTTAAATCTACTTGCCATGAATTTAAATATGGTTCATTTAGAACTTCTAATTCTAAAGATGTCAGCTCCCCATCATTTGTAGTTGTATTTATATAGTCTATTAAAATATCTTCCCATATATAAAAATCATTTATATTACATGTTCCAAAACTTGACTTACAATTCTCAGTTACATTAGCTAAAAATTGTGGTGCTGCCGATATTATTCCTAATGCTTTTATATTATTATCGCTAGCCCATTGAACTATCTCTGTTTGATTCCCTAATCCGTAAACATAAAAATCCTTTTGTATTCCATTTTGTGTGAAATTTACATCGTCCCAAATTAAGCTTTCTCCTTTACCTGCCCTTATTTCTAGTCTAGTTGAAAATAAAGTATCTGATGAAAAATTACAAGATAGATGTTCCCATCCACCTCCTCCAGTATGTGAGTCTGTACATGCAGTCGTTGCCCCATTATTCCAACCAGCTTTAATATCTGCTCCAGGATTGGAAGACTTCATCCATACAGAAAAAGTATAATTATTAGAAACTGGTAAATTTAAAAGTACATAACTAAACACTTCTCCTGCAATAGTATCATTGTTTGATATATTTACACCAAAGCTTCCACCATGAGCATCAGCAGACCTAGAAAAGTTACCTACTCCATCACTTAAACCATTTACTCCACATCTCCAATTTGGTGGCATATTACAATTTGAATCAGAGGTAGTTATTACTTTTGAAGTTTCGCTTAACCAATTCTCGGCATCCTTATTTCCTATTCCACTATAATAAGATCCTATAGAAATATCACCACGAATGTTATCTAAATTTCCATCTAAGAATTTTTCTCTATGCCATGTTCTGTTTGAAGATGTGTCTGTAACTCCGTCATCATCCGTGTCAATTCTTCCAGCATCATTTAACCACCAGAAATGAGTATTCGTTCCATAAAAATTACTTCTAATATTCCCAATAGATGAAGTAAAATTAGATACTATACTTGTTGGCTTTATAATTTGAGTAATTGTTTTTAATGTAGTACAATTTTCATATCCAGTTGAATTTGAAGAACATAGAAAGTAATTAAAACTATCTGTTATGAAAGTTGAGTTTAAATCAGATAAACTTTGATTTGTTAAAAAACTCCAATCTTGAGTATTATATTTTGTTAATGATGATAAGTAAATTTGTTGAGTTTCTGAAGAAGATAAACTTCTATTAAAAATTATTACATCGTCAATAAGCCCTTCCCAAAATTCTGTTCTATCTATTCCTGCTGTTCCAATACTTATATATCCATCTATATCTCTTATTCCTCCAGGAACTTCTATTGATTCTGGATTCTTAACTCCATTAAAATAAGATGTCAAGGTTGTTCCATTAAAATTACAACTGAAATGATTCCATTCATTTAAATTATAACTAATTGTCGATGTTACACTATGTGTTGCAAAAGTTGTTTCATTCTTAACATTACAAGTCATTGTATTGCCATTTTCAAAATATACAGCGAATATTCCCCATTTTTGCTGAATTGGTCTTTTTCTTCCAGTATCGTTTGCGTTAACCCATGCCCCATAAGTTACCCCATTTGTTACAAATTGTTCACTATCTATCGAAACAGTATCTATATATTGGCTTCCATTAAACTCAAATGCCCCGTTATATTTCCCTCCAGTAGAATTAAATGTTGCACCAGATACAGTTCCATTATTCCCATTTCCACTAACATCAAAAACGTGCGTATCATTTTCTCCCAAAGAACTTCTATTGTCAAAATTATATAGAACAATGACGTTATCGTCGAATGTCGTAGTATTGGTCCCGTTCCAATTAATCTTAACTTCACTAGGTGGGTTGTTATCCTCCATAGTAAAATTCCATTCTATGCTAACATTAGAGTCTCCTATTGTGTCACTTATTGGAAGTACTTGTACAAACACAACAGCCGCACTAACCAAAACGACGCAGAAGACTAATAAGAAGAACACACCTAAACCTTTATACTTTGATTGTGCTTTATTGTTTTTCATAATCTTAACCCCATGTTTAATGCTATAAAATAAAGTCCAGATATAGATACGCATACCGAGTAACCTTGTGCTAAACAAATTCTATCTTCTCTAGTTTCACCTATCCATTGTATTAATAACTTTTTCATTTCTTCCTCCGTAGCTTCTTTTCCATTTTAAATAACTCCGGATAATACCCACAACCAAGTTCTCTTACATGATCTGTTGCTATCTTTTTTGCCATCTTCTTTTGAACTTCTTTTTTGAATAAGTGCGCGTGTTCATCCATCTCTGCTTTTATCCACGATTTCTTTAATTTACATTTCTTAGTTGGTATCTTAGCCATAAGAAACATAAGCTTTGTTTAGTTTTAAAATTAACTAATTATTGATAGTCGCTCTTCTTCCAAGATATAGATGGGAACATTCCTTGTACCAAGAAATAAGCACCGCTACCGAAAGCTAACATCTTTACGATTGCTACAATTGGTGTGTCCGCTCCTCCGAATCCGTTAATCTCAATTACTACAAATAATATCAAATCCATAAATCCGGCCCAGTAATAGAAGTAATTATCTTTTAACTTTCCTCCGTTGTATGTTGCGAATTTATATACTAATAAGTAACTGATTATTAATAAGAAGACATAAAATAGAGTATAGAATATAAATAGATTAACGCTTATACCATACTCTGTTACATCCCTACATACATTTCCATATCCTTTATCGCATTCTATGTTTATTTTGTATCTACCTAGGTTCGTAAAGTTTCCTGCGCCTATTGTCGCGTTGAATGTACTGCTGAACCTTGTCATCTGTTGATATATTTGTATGGTTCCGTTCGGATAATCTATTGTTGAAACCGTACAGTTGTTTGCAATCGTATCACTAAAAGAGAATGTTAATGTTTCTTTCTGTGTGTGAATCGTACAAAATGCAGTATTGGATCCCGCGTTTGTAACTACTACTTCTGCTGAGACTATACTTGCAAAACTAATTAGAAACAATCCCATCATTACTATTGCTATTCTTTTATCCATCTTTACTTATACTTAGTTTTTCTTAGTTTTAAAATTAACTAATTATTGTTTTCTTTACTGGGTGGAAAAATAATCCCATAATCCATTATTCCTATTCTTCAGTTAAGGCGAACTTATATTCTTAAAAATCCTCCGAATACGTCTAGATTAAAATCAAAGGTTGTGTTCTCAACAAATGTGATTCTAAATGGTTCTGAAAAAAAGAAACTACCATTATAAAAAGTTTGATTAGCATTGTTAGAAACTGTTATATTTCCACTTATGGTTTTATCAACTGTGTGATTACAATCTTGAATAATGTTCCAATTTCCTAAAGCTGGTGGAAAACAATTATTATCAAATGTAAAAACATCAAATATATTGTGTTCTATTGTTAAATTAAAAGAGTGCTCTAATGTTGACGGAGTAAAAGAAGAATTAGTTACATTGATTGTATAATTATTATAATATGTTTTTATTGAACCAGTTGCAGTAAATTCAATTAAATAATCTTTTTCTGTTAATCCGTTGCTATCAGTTGTAAATGTTTTAAATAAATCTCCAGTGTTATTATAAGCTAATACACTTTCTCCACTTAAATTAACTCCACTCGTATCATTTACTCTTGCTTGATACCACCAACCCCTTGACCAATTCATTCCACCTGCGATTCCTTCTGTTGTAAATGTTGTATTAATTAATGTTAAATTTCTATTACCTCTGAAAAATAAATCGGTACTGCTTCCTGAAAATTCACTGTCAAAAATAATATGATGATTTCCTAATAGGTCAAAACCATCTCCTGCTAGACCTAAACTTATTGCAGACGTTTTTATATTTCTCCAAGTTGCAAAATTACTATTATCAATTTCTGTCCCCATTACACTAACCGTTCCTGAATCTTGCAAGTCTATTGTTATATTTTCATATAAATTATTATTTCCGCCATTTATATCAAGTCCTATTAAGCTTTGAAAAAATCCAAAAGATGTAGATGCTGTAATATTTAAATTAAGAAAACTACCATTATTGGTGTTTCCATTCATTCCGTCCCCAAAATTAATAATAGTTCCATTCATTATTGTATTATTGTTTCTATTTCCTAAGCCAAACCCATTTTCATTTTGAGCAGGTGATGTGTCGGTTATACTGAAACCCATCATATCGATAATCATCGAATCATTTGCCATAATAAAACAAGTTCCAGTTGAGTTTATATCTTGAGTTAATTCGTATCTTTCAAACTCAACATTAAAAGTTCTACAGTCTTCTGTTTGTGTAATGCTTTTCGTTCTTATTGTTCCATTAGATGTAAAGTTAATCGTCGCAGTATTGCCGTTCAATTCACAAGAACGATTATTTAATCCCTCTGTACTATAAAGATGTCTTTTTTCATTCCAAGTATCTTCTGGATAGTAAGAATAATAATTACAATCCTCCATATCACTTAATCTATAATCGGATGTTATTGTGTAGCTCATGTTTGCTTCTTCTGTTAAATTTGGAATGTCTGCGCCATAAATATATTTATCATCAAGTTCATCCCAAAATAAAATCACGTCATATTCCTCTGGGGAGTTTAGAGTTATATTCGTTTGCCCCCAGTCAAAGGTATAAACTATTGTTTTTTGATAGCTAACAATGAAGGAATTATCGCCTAATTTAAAATACTTATCTATGTTAACAGCCTTCGCATCTGTCAAAGAAATATAGTAGCAGTTTTGTCCATCACATTTTGAAGATTCACATTTTAATGTTATTGGTTTATTTTTATCGTCTAGAATATCTGTTCCATTATTATAAGTAGCTTTCTTTTCTGACCATCCAGTACAATCATTGTTTGGTGGCAAAAATCCAAAGCTTGTTTTCTTGTTACTTTTATTTGAAGTCCAGAAAGTTAATTGTGATTCTTCTCCTGTTTTGCTTTCTACATCCCATTGCTGTATAAGTATAGCGTTACCTTGTGTTGTTATTTCATGTTGCCCGCCCAGGCTAATAGCACTAACTAATAAAATTGTTATAATAATAATAAAACAAGATAATAATATTTTTTTCATTTTTAAGTGCTAGAGAAAGTGATATTGGTTCCTTTAAAAACAATAAACGCGTTATCACCACCAATTTTAGTTACCCCTGTTATATTCTTAGTGGTCATATTTACGTTACTTACTATTTTAACATTTCCCGATGAGTTAATTACCATATCCTCTCCATCAAATAATATAGACGCATCGTTAAGAGGGTCTGCCCCTAACATTAGTTTTAAGTTATCTCCTAATAATGATAACCCATCATTAAATTGAAAGAATGTTGAGGTTGTGTTCCATGCTAATGTTTTCAGTGCTGAAATATCATCATTTGTAAAAGTAACTACTGGATTACCAGTATCTCCTCTTAAAAATAATCCATTTCTAACTAGAAATACATCATTTCCTCCATCTGACATAGCCCTCAACTCAACAAAATCAAACGTGCCAGCTAGTGTAAAGGTTGCTATTTCCAAATAAGTATCTATTGTATTAAAAAATGTATGATTTGTATCTTCTATACCTCCACCTACAGTTAATTCACCCGTCGCTGTAATATTACCCGTTGTGGTAATGTTTCCTGGCGTAGTAATATCCCCATTTGTTATAACTAACATTCCGTCCGTTATTGCCACACCCACCAATATGCTACTGAATATTGTTCCTGTACTTGTTATATCCCCACTTCCGTTTATTCCAAAACTTCCATAATTCCAAAGACCTGTTAGTGGCGTTGAACCGTTTGCTAAAAGATAACTTGGAAACAAGGGAGAATCAACAACACCAGCCCAATCAAAAATTGTAGTATCGTTTAATGATATTGAATTAGTTATGTTTAAATCCTGTTCAATAATCCTTTCAAACGTAACATTTCCTCTAAATATTATTTCATCTCCAGAAGCATTATAAATTATTCCTCTTTCAGGAAAGCCACCTGCATCAAGAGTTCCGTCTGAAAAAGCTATGATTGAATTAAAACCAGAAACATTAATCAAAGTTGTGGTTATTGCAGTACCATTAATTTTAGCTGTGTCGAAAAAACATTGCCTTGTTGGTTTATTAGAACTACCAATATCACAAATAATAGTCAATGTTACAAGAGGTTGGTCATCCATAGATGAGGGTAAGGCGATGCTTTGGCTAGACTTAATAACACTAGTAGTTGTATCTGAAAATATTTCTACATCTCCAGAACCAACATTATTATTTACTTCTATTGAAAAATCTCCAGCACCAATAAGATTTACTAAACTATAAACAAACGATAAATCAGTTTCATTAATATCTGATGTTGAGAAATTTGTTTGCATTTCAACAAGACCCGAACCTGCACCATCTGCTTCTGCACATTCTCCTTCGTCACAGAATACAGAATTTAAAACATTTACCCAATTTCCTAAATCAGATTGTATGTTAGAAAAAATACCAAGTCCACTAGCAAAAGTTTCTGTAAATTTAGTAACAGATTCACCTACTGTAAATCCCTCTTCAAAAGTAACTCCAGTCGCTATATGAACTGAGCCATTATTAAAATTAGCATTAGTTCCTTCTAAGTCAAAAAATACTGGACCCTCAACTGAAAGCCCTCTATGTATCTTTGCACTTTGCCATACTTCTAAGTCACCCATAGTAGCTAGCAATGGACCTCCTGGAATTAAGTCTATTGCATTTCCTCTAGTGTCTGCATTAAAATTACAATCTATCCCAAACGTATCACACAATATTAA
>SDBT01021449.1_pt1 | contig 10097 bp, 7 predicted proteins | sample 2277101 | NCBI WGS metagenome assembly SDBT01 (sample SAMN10404973, study PRJNA504765) | marine sediment metagenome | isolation source: marine sediment core GS10_PC15, 103 cmbsf | place: Arctic Ocean: Southern Knipovich Ridge | collected 2010
CATTAAAGGTACATATGCCGAAATGTACTTCAATTCTCCAATGCGCTCATTGTGTATAAATTCTGAAGCACTCCCGCCGGAAAGATGTTCATACACCAACCTGTTCATGCGACGACTCAGCAACTGACGGTCGAATATTTCTGAACGGGAGGTGGCCAGTAGATTTCCACCTTTATCATAGAGGTTAATGTCAGAATAGAACACATTGGAAAACTTTCTTAGCAGTTCATCCAGGTTGTAGTAACTATCCGATGACCAGTTCACCAAATCTTCCTCATACTCAACCTTATGGATCAGCTCAATGTAAACCGAGCGCATTGTGTTTTTGAGGTTGTCATTGTGTTTTACCTTGTATTGCTTGACAATAAAAAAGATGGTCCCCGAACAGATCAGAATAAAAGTCAGGAAAAGCACGCCCCCCATGGAATACTGGATCCGGTTTTTAAAACTCCAGTTAACAGTGGTTCTAAAATTACGTAAGGTGGATAAAAAGTAAAACATGGCGAACAACAAAAAATTGAATGCAAAAATATATGAAAAGGAGATCAGGTTGTCCGCCAGGGATACCGACGGACTACATACAATAATGGTATTGCTGCCATCCACATTGTAAATGCTGTGGTCATATTTTTCCAGGGTGATCTGTTCAAACATATCCTTCCCCCGGGTATAGAAATCCGACGCCCTGCGATAGGGATATGCACCATCCCGGGTGATCAGTTCACCATGATTGTATTTGGCATAGGAGAAATCGGAACTGGTAAAGGAGCTGTAGTTATCATCCAGCAACAACTCTGGATAGCCCAATTCTTCAGAGAGTATTTTAGAATCGAGTTTAATGAAAACACGATGCTCAGTTTCTGACCTGAAATAGGGGATAGAGGCCAGGTAGGAAATTCTTCCGTTCAGGTTATCCAAAAAATAAAAATCACTGCCTGGAATCTCTATTCCGTCGGTCAGGATCATCTCATCAAAAAAATTATAACAATGAAACCACTCATCATCAGGTGGCTCAATGTAGACACTGTCGGCAGGTCGACAAACTGTTATCTGCAAGTCATATTTGGTCCAATACCCTGAAAAATAATTACGTTGCAGCCGGCTAATCACCGGGTCAATATCGATATAGGGCTGATCCAGGTATCGGGCAAAAATAGAGTCATTCCTGATGGCCATGGACATCTCAACAAATAACATTTCTGCCACCGGATCGTGCTCGGAGGAGAGTTTAACCAAAGTCACCTCCTTCTGTTGCTCAACATTCACATGGTTGAATTGTTGAAGCCTGATCACCATAAAAACCGATATAAAAAGCAGCAGGAATATAAACCGAGAAAAGGGGATCCGTTTGCTATGATGAACCTTCAGGTAAAGATGTCCACCAAGGAACAACATCATGGCTATCCAGCTGATCCACGAACAATATTGGCAATGAAGTAGTGCAGCCACCAATAGGGTCACAGAAACAGTCAGGGCTCCATACAGCAATGTTTTAATCAGCGACCCGGAGAGTAGATCAATGGCCGTGTTCAGCATCAGGCCCAGGATAATAAACCAAATGATGATAATAGAAAGACCGACTACGGTATAACCTGTGAAAGTAGTGACTCTGTGGGCCTCAAAGGAGATGCTGGAATCCAGGACCAGAATACCAATGAGGTTTTCGATCATTAAAAGTAACACAGATGCCCCTGCAAAAAGCAGGAGCGACAGGACAAGTCTCCCCCGTTGTGACCGAATGCCCAGCAGGTTACCATGCTGGTAATAGAGGCTACCCAGTACAATAGCCATCAAGGAAATCACCAGCAATGATCCCAGTGACGGGAAAAAATGACTGGCAAACAATTCGGGTTGGAATAGTTTTGTTTCGGTAAGCAGTGTTGGAAATGAATACTTTAATATAGCAATACCACCCGCCACAATAAAAAGTGTAACAATACTGATCCATAACCATTTTCCTGCACCTTTGGCTTCTTTTACCTGCCAGTTGAATCCGGCAGAAATGAGAAATATGAATAGCAGCAGACTTGAAATAGCAATAGTTTTCAACCCAGTATTGGCCGATACTGTATCGCTGAGGTCAAGAGAAAAGAGGTAGTTGCCATCTTCATTATAAATAGATTCTGAACCGTTGGCCTCGAGAATTTCAATTTCCACATCAGGATCGAGGGAAAAATCGCGCTGAAATCCGTTGATTAAAAAATCGTTCTGAAAGGGGAAGTGGGTCTTAATTTCAATCAATCCAACCAGTCTCCCTTCATCCAGTTGGCGGACTACCGATACATAGTCTGCATTTCGCAAGGAGATATAGGATCTTTCGGACTGCACCCTCCTCGTATTAGGCAATGGGATGGAATGATCGGACCAATATTTAAGAATTCCCTTTTCATAATAATAGATGGAGATGCCATGCCTTGCGGCCAGTTTTTGGTATTTGGAAGAATGCCTGTCAAGGACCTCTGTGGGCGACCCATCCGCAAGTAGTGCTTGCAGTTGCTCCAATTCACTTTGCAGCAAGCGTTCCTTTTTATGAAGCACTTTCTCAAATTTCCTGGCGTCTTTATGGGAATAAGATTCATTCCTGAAACGGTTCGCTGTAATGATCCCCACCACCAGAAAAACAACCGCTGCCAGCAGGAAATAGATTCCCCTTTGCGGCATTTGAACTGGTTTATGTTGAGAAACGTCTTCCATATATTCAAAGTTAGGCGTGGTGATAGGGCTCCCCTTTGAGGATGGTGAAAGCCCTGTAAAGCTGTTCCATAAAGATAACCCTTATGAGCTGGTGGGAGAACGTAAGTTTTGAAAGCGAGATCTTAGCATCGGCCCTTTTATACACCTTTTCAGCAAAACCATAGGGTCCGCCTATAACAAACCATAGATGATTGACCCGCCCCTCCAATGAGTTCATGTATTCTGCAAAAGCGATTGAATCAAATTGTTGGCCCTTCTCATCAAGGAGAATCATAAAGTCAGTCTGCTTGATCCGTTTCAGCAGTAGGTTGGCTTCTTTTTCCTGAACCTCCCTTATGGTCATTCTTCTTGTATTTTTCAGGTCTGGAAGGGTTTCAATATTAAAAGGCACATACCTTACCACCCGCTTTTTATATTGGTCAACACCCTCTCGAATGAATGAGTCCCTGGTCTTCCCGTTCTCAATCAGTGTTATGCGCATCTGAGATTAATCAACAGGTTTTTTGTATCTTGCAAACAACTGCCGGGTTGGTCCAATTATTGCAGTGAACTACAAACATAATTGATATTTTTATAAGTTGATGCACAGGTTAATAACAATTTTTCTATTGAAGGTAATGCTCCTTTTACCGGTCCTGGGACAAACCGTTCCTACCGAACTTGCTGAGGCTATAGGCAAGGGAGATGCTACCCGAATGTCGGCCTATTTTCACCAGAGCCTTGAGATGACCATTCTGGAGAATGAATATGAAGCCAGTAAGAATCAGGCCACCAGAATTATGGAGAGTTTTTTTAAAAAGCATCCTCCCTCCGCATTCAAGGTCTCCTTTGAAGGCACAAAAGAGCAATCAAAATATGCCATTGGCACGTTAACTACCAAAAATGGAGCATTCAGGGTCAATATGTTTTTTCTGAATAAACAGGGAAACCGCCTGATTTACTACCTAAGCATTGAAAAAGAGCCTCTGTATGAACTCAATCCACGACCTTGACGCTGCCATCGATCGTTGGCTCCGGGAAGACATAGGGGACGGCGATCATACCACTTATAGCACCATCCCATTTGACATTACAGGTTCTGCCAAACTTCTGGTCAAAGAAGCGGGTATCCTAGCAGGTGTGGTATTGGCCGAGCGGATATTCCATCGATTTGATAAGGATCTCCACCTGGATCTTTTGATTGAAGATGGTGCACCCATTAACATTGGTGATGTGGTACTTCATGTTTCGGGAAAGGTACATTACATCCTGCAATGTGAGCGCCTGGTGCTGAATGTAATGCAGCGCATGAGTGGAATTGCCACTAACACCAGCTCATACGTAAAACTGCTTGAGGGTACGAAAACCCGCATTCTGGATACCCGTAAAACCACACCGGGCATACGCCTGCTAGAGAAGGTGGCTGTACGGCTGGGAGGAGGAGTGAATCACCGGTTCGGTTTGCATGACATGATCATCATTAAGGATAACCATGTGGATTTTGCGGGTGGAATTGTAGAGGCCATTAGGGGTACCCTGACTTACCTGGAAGAGAAGAAACTGAATCTGGAGATTGTGGTGGAAGTACGCACCCTGAAAGATATTGAAAAGGTACTTACCATTGGTGGAGTCCGAAGGATTTTGCTGGATAATTTCTCACTGGAGTTAACCCGTCAGGCCGTGAAATTGATCGACAACAGGGTAGAGACAGAGTCTTCGGGAGGAATAACCAAGGGAACCATTCGCAGTTATGCCGAATGCGGTGTAGACTTCATTTCTGTGGGTGCACTCACCCACAAGATTGAAAGCCTCGATCTCAGCTTAAAGGCAAATTTCTCGTGAGCAAAAAGGACCTGAGACACATTCGCCGCGAATACAACAAGGATAAGCTTGAGGAATCGAATCTTCCTGAAAATCCTTTGGAACTCCTTACCACATGGTTAGAAGATGCGCAGTCATCCGGCAATGCAGATCCTACTGCCATGACCCTGTCGACAGTGGAGCGAAATGGACAACCCTCCTCCCGGATAGTGCTTTTGAAAAAGGTCGAAGACAGGAAACTTATTTTTTATACCAATTACCACAGCAGGAAATCCCGGGAAATAAGGGCACAGGCAAAGGTAGCTGCCCATTTTTACTGGTCAGAGCTGGAGCGGCAGGTGAAAATTGCGGGAATTGCCAGACCGGTGGATGATGCCGATTCTGATCTGTATTTCCAATTAAGACCTTTTGAAAGCAATATCAGTCTTTGGGCCTCCCCCCAAAGTGAACCGATTCCTGACAGGCAATACCTGGAGACGGAATACGAAAAATACCTGCAAAAGTACCTGTCTTCTGAAAAAGTACCCAGACCCGCAACCTGGGGTGGATATGCCATAACTCCCACCCGCATAGAGTTCTGGCAGGGAGGACTGCACCGACTGCACGACCGCATTGAGTACACCAGAAAAGAGGAACACTGGAGCAGGGTAAGGCTCGCACCTTAATAAGTCAATTACCGAGATCTCAGTTTTCCAATCTGTGATTCAAGCACTTGTATCTTTGTCTCGGCATCGGCCATTTTCTGGCGCTCTTTACCTACCACAGCCTCAGGAGCATTTTGCACAAAACGTTCATTGCTCAGCTTCTTTTCCACACTCTGACAAAACCCACGGGTGTAATCCAGTTCAGCTACCAGCTTTTCGATCTCCTCCTCTGGATTGACCAGGTCTCCAACAGGCAGGAAATACTCTACATTCTTCACAATAAATGATACCGTATCGCCCGGATCATCAGAGACTGTCAATACATCTGAAAGGTTGGCCAGTTTCATAATAACCGATTCTAATGCAGCGTGATAGTTTCCATTTCCAGAGGTGCGAACCAGAAGTTTCAGTCCCTCCTTTGGCGGAATATTTTTATCCTTTCGGATGCTGCGAACTGTGGTAACCACCTCCTTCAGGTCTTCGAACCGGCTGAGAAGGTCTTTGTCATATATTGAAGGTTGTGGCATGGGTGATACCATAAGGCTATCTCCCTCACTTCGAGGGCTTATCAGATGCCAGATCTCTTCGGTGATAAAGGGCATAAACGGGTGCAACATGTGAAGCAGCTGGTCTATAAAACCAATGGTTTGCTCATAGGTAACTGCGTCTATTGGTGCCTCAAAAGCAGGTTTGATGGTCTCCAGATACCAGGAACTAAATTCATCCCAAAAAAGCCTGTAAATAATCATCAGGGCATCGGAAATCCTGTATTTGTTAAATTGGTCGTCTATTTTACCAAACGCCTGCTTGAGTTGTGCATCAAACCACTCCACAGCTACTGCCGAATGAGGTGGTTGTTCCAGTGAAGCATCCACTCTCCATGTCTTGATCAGGCGAAAAGCATTCCAGATCTTGTTGCTGAAGTTCCTTCCCTGTTCGGTAAGATTCTCATCAAATAAAAGGTCGTTACCTGCCGGTGCACACAAAAGCATTCCAACCCTTACACCATCGGCACTGTGTTTTTTCATCAGTTCAATGGGATCTGGAGAGTTACCAAGGGATTTGGACATCTTCCTCCGTTTGCTATCGCGAACCATCCCGGTCAGATATACCGACTCAAAGGGTTTTTCATTGCGGTATTCATAGCCCGCTATAATCATACGGGCCACCCAGAAGAACAGGATATCGGGTGCGGTCACCAGGTCATTGGTTGGATAGTAATACTTGATGTCTTCATTGTCGGGGTACCTGATACCATCAAAGACCGAGATGGGCCATAACCAGGAGGAGAACCAGGTATCCAGCACATCTTCATCCTGCCTTAGCCCTTCAGCTGTCAACGCAGAATTACCTGTTTTCCCGATGGCAAGCTTTAACGCAACTTCCACTGAATCGGCCACCACATAATCGTTGGGCCCCTCCCCGAAAAAGTAGGCAGGGATCCTTTGGCCCCACCACAGCTGTCGCGAGATGCACCAGTCCTTCACATTTTCCATCCAGTGCCGGTATGTATTTTTAAACTTGGACGGCTGCAGTTTAATGGTATCATTCATCACATGCATCAACGCAGGTTCACTGAGATCTTTCATCTTCAGGAACCACTGCAGGCTCAGCTTAGGTTCGATGACCGCATCGGTACGTTCCGAATATCCTACCTTGTTTATATAATCCTCGGTTTTTACCAGGAACCCGGCTTTTTCGAGTTCGGGAACAATAAGCTCCCTGGCTTTAAACCTGTCTTCGCCAATCAGGATTTGTGCTGCCTCATTGAGTGTTCCATCCTCATTAAAAATATCGATGGACTCCAGGTTGTGTTTGATCCCCAATTCGTAGTCATTGAGGTCATGTGCAGGAGTAATCTTCAGCGCTCCGGTACCAAATTCACGGTCCACATACTCATCAACAATGATGGGAACCGAACGGTTAATAAGGGGTACCAATACTCTTTTTCCATGAAAATTCTTATACCGTTCATCCTCAGGATGAACACACACTGCAGTATCTCCCAAAATGGTCTCCGGACGGGTAGTGGCAATGGAAATGAAGTCAGCCTCTCCTTCTATCTGATACCTGATATAATAGAGTTTTGACTGGACTTCGCGATAGTTTACTTCTTCATCAGAGACTGCAGTCAACGCCTTCGGATCCCAGTTTACCATCCTTACTCCCCGGTATATCTGGCCTTTATTAAACAGATCCACAAAAACCTTGATTACGCTCTCAGATAAAGCCTCATCCATGGTAAAGCGGGTGCGATCCCAATCACAAGATGCTCCCAGCTTTTTCAGCTGCTCCAGGATAATTCCCCCGTGTTTCTCCTTCCATTCCCATGCATGGGTCATGAATTCCTCCCGGGTCAGGTCTGTCTTTTTGATTCCCTGTTCGGCCAACTTGTTTACCACCCTTGCTTCGGTGGCAATTGAGGCATGATCGGTTCCTGGCACCCAAAGTGCATTTTTACCCAGCATCCGGGCTCTTCGGATGAGCACATCCTGCAATGTATTATTAAGCATGTGTCCCATATGCAAAACACCTGTAACGTTGGGTGGGGGAATTACAATACAATAGGGCTCACGCTCATCAGGAGTACTTTTAAAAAAACCTTTCTCCATCCAGTATGCATACCATTTATCCTCAACACTTGTTGGATCGTATTTAGAAGGAATATCCACTCGTAAATAGTTTAGTAAATCATGCGCGCAAAAATAGTAAAAAATAGATTGCGGTTGATTTTACCGACTCAGAAAACCCGTTTACCGAATTTTTACAAGAATTAAGTCTGAAAACTAAGAAAACTAAAAAAGTTTTCATATTATTGCCGAAAATTAGGTTGTCGATGGAAGTAACTGAAAGGATCATTGTTGAATCGGGGTTGTTGTTTAGCAAATATGGCATCAGGAGCATGACTATGGATGCATTGGCCGAAGAGATGGGGATCTCCAAACGGACCATCTATGAGCGGTTCAAAGATAAAGATACCCTTCTCCTGGAGGTGGTCAGGTATTTTAAGCAAGAGAGGACCAAAGAAGCTCACAAGATTATTGAAGAATCTGGCAATGCCATTGAAGCCATGTTCAGGATCATGAAAGTCACCATCACCCAAATCGAACAAATGAATCCCCTGTTCTTTCATGATTTTAAGAAATACCATACCAGGGTTTTCAAACAGTTTTTTGATCCTGGCGAAATTCGTGATTACAGCGTTACCCTTAATCTGCTGGAGACCGGAGTTAAGCAAAAAGTATTCAGAAGCGATATCCACATTGATATCGTGAACCGTACCCTGCATGAATTATTCGACCTCTTCGGTCACGATAGCAGCCTTATTAATGCCGGCTACCGCCATAAGCAGATGTTTGATCATATAATTATCCCGTATTACCGGGGAATTTCCACGGAGAAAGGAATGGCACTGCTGAATGAGTTCAAAAGTATTTTAGATTAAAACAGAAACAAATATGAGACACAGATTAAGTAACATTATATTCACAATAATCCTGGCCGCAGGGATGAACCTGAATGGTTTTGGCCAGGAACCAGCAGATGAACTGGTCCTGAATCTTCAGGAAGCAGTAGATTATGCCATAGCCTATAATAAAGCCCTTAAAAATTCCAGGCTGGAAGTAGAACGTTCCGAGCGTAGCATATGGGAAGCCATATCACAGGGACTTCCGCAAATTGACGGGGCAGTGGACTACATGACCTATTTCAATTATGAACTGGAATTCTCCTTTGGTATGGGGGGAGATGTGAGTTTTACCGATGACCAGTTGATGGATGCCTTTAATCAGACCCAGGCAATTTTTCCAGGAATCACTCCCACTGACATCGTTAGACACTCGGCTGGTAATTATTATGATGGCGTTCTTCAATCCATGTTGCCTCCTTCCACCATTCTCATGTCGGATCAGGCAACCGCAAAATTGCAGTTGTCGCAACTTATTTTCAGTGGTCAGTACATAGTGGGTATCCAGACTGCTAAGCTGGCCCGGAAGATTTCAGAACAAAACCTGGAATTCAACGAAATAAATACCAAAGAATCGGTCATTGGTTCTTACTACCTGGTATTGATCACTGAAGAGTCCCTGGGCATCCTGGAGCAAAACCTGGAAAATCTCAAGGAAACAATGGCCCAAACAGAAACCATGTTCAACGCCGGTATGGCAGAACAAACTGACGTGGACCAAATCCAGATTACAGTGAACCAGCTTGAAAATTCCAGAAGGGCCCTGGAACGAAACCTTGAGCTGAATTACAACTTGTTACGGTTCCAGTTGGGACTGGAGACCAATGTGGAGTTGCGCCTGACCGATAACCTGGAATCGTTGTTCGAAAGCCTTCAACCTGAATCTGCACTGGCAATCCCATTTTCCATCGAAAACAATGTGACCTATCAGATCATGAAATCCCAGGAGGAGATCAATAAGAAGCTGTTGGAAATGGAGCATTGGAATTATGCCCCAACACTTGCAGGATTCTATAATTATAACGCCAAACTTTTGACCACCGGATTTGATATGACTCCAAACCACCTGGCTGGTCTTTCAATGTCTGTTCCTATCTTTTCCAGCGGTATGAGAAAAGCCCGGGTCGACCAGGCCAGGATCGATTATGACATGGCCCAGACCAACCGCAGCATCATAGAGGACCAGCTTCTGCTTCAGGAAAAACAATACCGGTACAACCTTCAGAATTCCCTTGAAAACTATATTACGCAGAAAGAAAATGTGGAAGTAGCACAGCGAGTATATGACAGCTACACACGAAAATTTGAACAGGGTATGGCCTCCAGTCTGGACCTAACCCAGGCCAACGGAAACTACCTTGAAGCAGAAAGCAATTTCATCACTGCCATTATGGAAGTAATGAATGCCAAACTGCAACTCGATAAACTAATTAATAATCTCTAATTCGCTAACAACCTATGCAAACCAAAACAACCATGCAAATTGTAGGTAC
>SDBT01021450.1_pt1 | contig 10097 bp, 4 predicted proteins | sample 2277101 | NCBI WGS metagenome assembly SDBT01 (sample SAMN10404973, study PRJNA504765) | marine sediment metagenome | isolation source: marine sediment core GS10_PC15, 103 cmbsf | place: Arctic Ocean: Southern Knipovich Ridge | collected 2010
GTTTATAAGAGATCCTTGAAAAGTGTTCATCTGGTATATCAGGTACTGGGCCTGGGTCGGGATCTGGAACTGGTTCGGGTGATGCAACTAACCCAATCATACTCGAGAGTAAGATCAGAGTAAGCGGCAACTTGCTTTTTCCAAATTGCATAATTACACCTATTAAAATGTTAAAAAAATTGCTATATTGTTCAGTGTAACTATATTGAGAAAAAATACAATAAGCAGTGTATAGGAAAAATGGTGAATATCAGTTGGTTTATTCATAATCAATATTTTATTTTGGTGTTAAGATTCTTAGCCGTAGGAATTAAGGCATTCATTTTCATGCATTTAATGAGGCAACGTCCAAAAAATGCGAGTGCTCGCCGTGCCTATTTTGCATTGGCAATGGTGTTGATAACCGCGATAATTCCTGGAATCATTAATATTACGCGAAAAATATGTGTGTTATATGGTGTTCATCATGATTTATTGCGATCGATGATGTTATTAGGGTGGTGCTTATATGCTTTTCGTTATTACTATATTTTGGTGTTTGTAGAAACCTTTATTAGTAAAAAAGCAACAACGACTTTATTGCAAAAATTATTATTAGCAATAGGAGGTTTGCTTTGTAGCGCCTACGTCTTTACTGGCTTTCAGTATTGGGGTATTAGTTTGCCTTTCTATCTTAAAGATTTACTCGTGCCCGCTACTCATTGGTATACTTTTATAATTACGGGTTTGTGTTTGTACCAAATTTATCAAACATGGCATAAAAAAAACATCTCAAAAATTATTAAGACCCAGTTGTCTACTATTGCATTATGTGTGGTGGCTCCATATTTTGTGATTCGACTGGTAAAGCTTGTCCCTTATTACTTTGGTGATCTCATAATGAAAAGTGGGCTTTATGGTGCTCTCGCATCTTGCTTGACCTCATTTGCAATTTATTATGCTATCACCCGATTGATTCAGTTACGACTGCTTAATATGAATGATCACGTCCAAGATGTAGGGCAGTTGAAATTTATTGATGATTTTAGAATTGTGTTGGATCGATTAACTGCAGTGAAGCATCCACGCGAGTTGATCTATGTTACTCGTCAATTTTTTAATGATAACTTTAATATTCCTTTCGAAAAGACTGCGCTTTGTTTTCGCTCAAATGCGGGTGATCAAGAAGGAGTGTTAATGCACTCGCCAGTGGAACCTAAGGTGGAACGATTTATTGATAAGTATGGAGAGAATCAAGAGTTACGCGATCTTGCTTATAAGCATAAGGTGCTCATTGCAGATGAGATTGCATTCGATCAATTTTATGAAAATACAAATGAGCATCATTTATTGCTTGAGTTTTTTGAGCTTATTAATGCGGATGTATTTATTCCAATTTTTGCAGATGATCATTTTACCGCATATATTTTGGTTCAAAAAGATGCGCGAAAAAAATTATATAGCAAAACTGAATGTGATCAAATGCTCGTGTTTTCACAATATTTAGCAAATATTATTGATTTATTACAAAAGAAAAACATTGATGATTTAGTGGCAAAACAACAAGCTATGAAGCTTGAGCTTTATGCAAAACATCAGGAAGTTAATCAGTATAAAGAGAGTATTCATTCATTACTTACCGCAAAAAGAGTTGATGGAATTGGGCTGTTTTTCTACAAAAAAAATAAATTTGTTACGGCAAATAATAGTGGTCATCAATTGATTAGCATTGATCTTAATCGGCATGCAGGCCATCCACTTACTCAAATAATGAAAAAGCTGGTCAATCAAGTTGAGCGTTTTGGTGCATCTAAAACGGTATACGCAAAAAATGTAGAAGGCGAATCAATTGTGCTTACTGCTGTGAAGAGCTTCGATGGTTCACATGTGATTATTACGGTTTCTTATCCGGATGCATCCGATATTTTAAAAAAGCAGCTTGATCAATTTAATGAGCCATCACAGATAGATTATTTACTCTACTTGGAAACAACAGAATCTGGAAAAATAGTTAATAAACTTATTCCTGGTGGTGCAAAACCTATTATGGAATTTAAACTTGAGTTGCTCAAAGCTGCCCTTAATCGAAAAGCCGTTTGGCTTGATTTGGCTCAAGATGATGTATCTGCTACCGTAGAGCTATTGCACCATGTCAGTTTACGCCAAACATTGCATACTCTTACCGTTAAGTCTGTTGAAAAATCTGATGAGATTGGGATTCAACTTTTTGGGATAAATCCATTATTTGGGTCTCCGCAAGAGCCAGCTTTATTACTTCGCTTAGATGGTACAGGAACATTGTTTATTAAAAATGTTGAACGCCTTTCACTAGCAACCCAGGAGCAGTTGGCAGATTATCTCAAGTATGGCTCATATCGTTCATTAAAAAGTGAGAAGCGCTATTCTTCAGATGTTAGAATTATAATTTCTTCTCATCATAATCTTGAGCAACTAACTCATGAAGGTGCGTTTAGTCCTGCCTTGTATGATCAGATAAATAAAAAGAAACTTTCAATGGCTCCGCTCTATACGCTCTCAGATATAGAACTAAGTCAGCTTGTAGATGATATGAGTCAAGATTTAGTAGAACAAAAAACAGTTGGTCATCTCCTTTCCTTCACTGATCGAGAAAAGAGTGCAATTTTGGCTAAAAAGCCTTTAAGTTTTAAAGAACTTAAGCAGTATGTGCAAGCGCAGGCAAAAGAAAAGTCGCGAAAAAAATCTATTTTTGAAGAAACAACTTTTGATGACCATCTAAATGAAAGCAATCCAGAGCTTATTCGGGCTGCTCGGTTGGGCAAGTATGCGCTTAAAGATCCAAAGATCATGACTATGCTCTGGAAGAAGTTTGATAAAAATCAAAGTACCATTGCACAATTTCTGAGCGTAAACCGTTCTTCGGTGAATCGCCGATGCAAAGAGTATGGGCTGGAGTAGTAATCAAAATATAAAAAAAGAAGATCTTGAAATAATTTAAGATCTTCTTTTTTTATAGTATTTTGTGATTAGAGACTCTTTATGAGTTAATTGCTTTCCAGTAACTGGGAGCTATATTGATTGCTCGACCATTTGGTGCTTCTTGAATTGGAGATTCAAGTTCTGGTCGGGGCGGAGCTGGATCAGAATTTGAAAAAATTGACCCAATGCCGAAGAAAACACTTACACATAAGAGTTTTTTGAGAAAATTCATAGTTCTCCTTTTGGAGTTATTATAAAACACTGCTATACTAGCATAGCAGTAGTAGCAAAATTAACAATAAAAATATTGGATATCCGATGGATATTTCATCTTTTATATTATTTTTTAATAATCCTTATCTTCACTTAGGTATTGGGAGTGCTAGTTTTGTTTTGCGAGCATTTCTTTGGGGAAAGCTTTTACAGCTACGTCCTCGAAATATAGCATCTTCGCGAACCTATTTTTTGTTAAGTAGTTTTATCGTTACATTGCTTGTTTGTATGCTTGTTTCGCTTATGCGTCTTTTATACTCGGTTTATATATTTTGTGATCCAATTGTGATGAATACTGCTTTACGAGTTTCATGGATTTTATATATTCTGAGATATCAACTCTTTATGCTTTTAGTTGAAAACGTATTGCATAAAGGTGCTCAGCAATCTTTAGCGCAGAGAAGTTTGCTTCTGATCGGATGGTTTATTTGTTTAGTGTTGTCTTATATAACAATTTTTGCCATTAAAACTTCATATCTAAAGACGCTTTATGTGATAGCAAATTGGTATACTTTTGGTCTTATGCTTATTTGCTTAATGCGTGTATATAGTAATTTTGAGTTGGATTTGATTCCTAAAATTATTCGTAATCAGCTTACGACTTTCGGTATAAATCTTGTGTTTCCATATTTTGTGCTACGTTTAATACAGATTTTACCTTTTACTTTAATTTATACTCTAGTGCGTTCTGAAATGTATTTGAGTTTTACAGCAGTTTTGACTACCTATATTGTGTATTACACGATAAAAAAGCTTACATTACTCCGCTTTTTGCATATTAATGACCATGTTCAATCAGAGAAACCATTTACTTTCATGGATGATTTTAGATTAGTGCTTGAGCGATTGAATGCGGTTGCAAGTCCACGAGAATTGATTCATATAAGTCAACAATTTTTTAAAGATAGTTTTGATATTCCTCTGGAAAAAACAATACTTTATTTTAGAGGGATTGAATCAACTGGATCCATGAGTATGCATTCGATGAGCCCTAGAGAAATTACTCTTGAGAAATATAAACGTAAATTTGAAGACAATACGCATCTTGTCTCATATATGCAAAAACATTGCATACTTATTGCAGAAGAGGTGGCATTTGATGATTTTTATACGCCCAGTGAGCGATCTCGGGTTTATCTTGATTTTATGAATGTGATGAAAGCCGATATTTTTATCCCAATTTACATTGATGATGTGATTCGAGCTTATATGATTATTGGTAAGAACGCTCGAAAAAAACTTTATAGCAAAACAGAGCGAGACCAGATGGTGGTCTTTTCTCGCTATCTAGGCAACATAATTGATGTATTGAGTAAAAAAAATCTAATGGATTTAGTTGCGGAAAGAAAATCTTTGCAGGACGAACTCTTGGCTAAGAGTAGTGAATGTCAATTATATAAAGAAAGCATGTTCAACTTTAGTCATGAGACCGATGAGACTAAAGCGGGGATTCTTTTTTATAAGGATGGTCGTTTTTCAATGGTCAATGAAATTTCTTCAAAGATGATAGGTATTAATCCTAATAAAGATCGGCAGACAATGTTGAGTAAAGCATTGCATCAAGTGGCCTCCCAAGTTGATCAAATGAAAGTGCCGCGGACAAGTTTTGCGATCACAGAAGAAGGGAAAAAGATTATTGTTTCTGGTTTCTATGATGATGATGCAAATAAAGTTATTCTTTCGATGGTCTATGCTCGTCCGTTCGACATTGCTAAAAAACATATAGCATTGCTGAAAGATCCATCTTACTATGATTATATCATGTATCTTCAGACTACTCGTTCGGGTAGATTGATTGATCAATTGATTCCAAGTTCGGCAAAATTGGTATTGGATTTTAAAATTAAACTTCTTAAAGCCGCATTGTCACGCAAAGTTGTGTTACTTGATCTTGCAGGGGAGGATTTGGAGCAGGTAGTGGAACTGATTCATCATATTAGTTTACGATCCGTCTTGCATACCTTAGTGATTAAGTCGGATGAGGAAGAACATGAGATAGGGATACAATTATTTGGTATCAACCCTTTATATGGTAACTTAAAGGATCAACCATTGGTTGAGCGACTTGATAAGCAGGGGACAATATTTATTAAGAATGTACATCGTTTATCTATGCAGACTCAAGAGCATCTTGCTAATTATATTAAATATGGTTTTTATAAAACGTTGAAAAGTGAACATCAGGTTACTGCGGATGTTCGGATTATTGTCTCTTCCTATAAAGATCTTGGTCAGTTGGTGAAGAATGGTAAATTCTCTGCCCAACTTTATGATCAGTTACGAACTACCATAATTTCTCTTGAGCCGCTAAATACATTGTCAAAAAAAGAGTTTGATCAATTGGCAGATGATATTAGCGTTACTTTCAAGGGTTCAAAAAAGATTACCGATGAGGTATTGGCATTAACCTCTCTGGATAAAGAAAAATTAGCTGATAAAAAACCGCTGAGTATATCTGATTTTATACAAGCAGTGCAGGTGCTACTTAAAGAGAAAACTCAAAAGAAGGTTTCCGCACTTTATGAGGAAAGTACCTTTGATAATCGGTATGATGGGGCAAATAATTTGCTGGTTCAGGCCGCTCGTTTAGGTAAGCATTCTCTTAAGGATAACCAAGTAATGAGCTTTTTGTGGGCTCATTTTGATAAAAAACAGAGTGAAATAGCTGAGTTTCTTGGGGTAAACCGTTCTTCTGTTAATAGAAGATGTAAGGAATATGGGCTTGAATAGGGGGTTTTGGCCTTCTGTTTGGAATTCTTTTTCTATTGCCTATTGTCTTGAATTGTGATATTATAGGATATCATGGGTGAATGAGTGTTTTTAATCGTTATTCTTAGCTAAATGCGAAGATTGATAAGGTGTAGAACCATGAAAAAACAAATATTTATTTTCACTCTATTACAGGTTTTTGTTATCTGTTCTGTTAATGATTCTATAGATAATTCTATACAGCTATTCAGACCATCGCCGTTATCTAATACTGGGTCTCATGTTATTATCAAACATTCATCTACATCATTTTCTAGACCACGGTCAAGGAGAAATTGCGCAAAAAAACGAGCTCGAGCACTATCTCCGGAACGAGCAGTGTGGCGAAATCTAAAAGAACGAATTGCTGGGAAACAACCGCAACCTAAGTTTTTAAAGCCTGATTGCTTGAATGCTACGATTAGAGGTTTACTTGGGTTAGAAGTGAGAGATCAACTGCGTACTCATTTTGTTTCTGGGCAAGCATCTCAAGACAGTTCTTCAAAGATTATTGGCTCATTAAATTTAGTTGTTCGTCCGAAGGCTCTAAAGCTTTTAAAGAGGTTTTTGAAAGATTCTGCGATTAAACGAGATAGTTTGATTAACGCCAAGAGCTTGAATGTAGATCAGTTGATGGGTAATGCAGAAATTAAAAAAGCCCTTAAATCTATTATATTATCTCATTATTCTCTTTTATTACGGGAAGATTATCTAGAACTGTTTAACCAGTTTCAGCCAGTGAAAGAGCAGTATAAACGATATCAAAAGCAAATAAAAAAACTTGATAAAGAAAAACAGTCTATTAAAGATCGATTACGTCCTTTAGATAGAGAGCTCAATCAGTATTTTGAGACTGATGCTCAGACTGGTTGTGAGACTAGAAAAAAAGGTTTATCAGTTGATCAACAGGTTCGGTATAAAGCAATAACTAAACAAATGGATGCTTTCATGACTCACCTTCAAACAGTTAATGAAGATTATCAACAGTTGAAAAAACTAGACTCAGATGTGGTGAAGATATATCGGGAACTTCATGATCAGATGCGTAAGATTGAACATTCTGTTGAAATGAAACGGTATTATCTAGCGATTGTGAAACAATTACGATCAGCAAAGCCGCAAACGGCTTCTGCCAAAAAAACAGTACCTGGCATAAAAACGGTGCTTTTGTCTGAACAACAAAAGAAACCAAAGTCTATGCAAGCTTCCAAAACAATCTCGGTGACAAAAAAACAGTCTCGTAAAGCCGATAAAGGGAAAAGAGGGCTTTCAGTGCCTGTTGTGAATTCTCAAATCCAAACACCATCTGGATCTACTACAGTTTGGTGGCCCAGTTGGCTTAACTTTTAACTCCTTCTTAAAATTCTATATGAAAACATAAACAACCGAACCGCCTTTTTGTTGGCGGTTTTTTATTTAAAGAAGTTTAGGTAAAATATTTACTTTTGTAATTATTCTGTGTTATACCTATATATAAGACAAGACGTTGTCTGATATTAGGGGTAAATATGGGGTTCAAGGTATCATTTGCGTACATATGTGCAGTTCTTCTGCTCATCCCAGGCTGTGCTTATCAATGGAATAAGCGCGGTAATTCTTCTTTTTTTTCTTCTGAATTTGAAGCATCCATACAAACAAAAAAGAAATTCAAACGATTATTGACCCGTTTTAAAGCAAATGCTGCATATAATGAAAGAAGTGTGCATGATTTAGTGTTATTACTCCGTACTGAGCTTGAAATTACCAACAATGTTATTATTGGTCATAAAAACCAATTGCAGGAAGAGATAAAAGAACGTTCTATTTTAACAAAATATGCCACTATAAGTGTTCAGCGTGTTTATCAAGCTGCAATAGATGTTGCTCGTTCGCAAGCTGAGCAGTATCAAGTGCATGGGCACAAATACCTTTATGGTATGCGTGATGCGCTCAAAGATATTTATACTACAATACGTGTGATAGAAGAGAGTCTAGCTGATCAAAATGCTGAATGTGATTATATACCATCACTGCCAACACAATATTTAGGACCTTATTCAGAATGTAGAAGATTGCGTTTGCCATCAGTGCATTCACAGTCCAGTTGTATGGTTTGCCCTGGCCATAATGTTCAAAGATCAGAATGTAGAACGTTGTGTCCGTCATCAGTGCCCTCACAGTCGACATGCATGGTTTGCCCTAACCAAGATGTTCAGATTTATAAGGATGATTGTCAGAGAGAGCAAGATTGCCAAACGAATAGATTGGCTCAGATAGACTCTGATCTTCAAGATGATATGCATGAACCGGATGATACGCTTACTCAAGAGCATCCGGAAGTAGATGTTGAAACTGTTCAAACCGACACAGAGCGAGATGATTCAGACGTTGATTCATCTCAATCAGAGGTTCCTGAACCTCAAGGTTCTCAACCTGATATACAATTGAAACGAACTTCTACCCCAGAAGTTTCAGTTGAAAGTATGCCGCCTGAACCAAAGGCGGTTGAGCCCTTAAATTCTCAACCGCACATTCAATCGAAACGAACTTCTATCCCAGAAGTTTCAGTTGAGAGTGGGTCGTCTCAACCAGAGGTATCTGAACCTCAAGTTTCTCAGCCGCAGAATCAAACGCAAATAGATTCTACCCCGGAATCTTCAGCTAAAGATGCGGTATCTCAACCAGAAGATTCTGCTAAGATTGTTCAATCTCAGGATACATCTCATTCAGATAATGAGGCAAATCAAGATAATCAATTGCAAAACTTACAAAAGGAAACTGAGAAATTGCGAAGACAACTAATCGCATACAGTGCTTTATTGAAGTTATACAGATTGAATAATAAGCGACACCTATTGATATTGAAGGGTCAAAAAAGGATGCTTGAAAAAAACAAAAAAAATAATGAGACTTTCTAATATTTTTTTGTTTAAAATAATGTAGCTTTTTTACCATCTTTTTATCCGTTGCCGTAATTGACAATGTTTGCTTGCAATGGTACAAAAACAAACTAAAAAGGTTTGTAAAAAAGTAGGCATATCGTGAAGCATGCATTGGTGCTAAGATTCTTTGCGTTGTTATCTGCATGCATCATGCATGTGGATATGGCTTGCTATGATCTGTATAACACAGATCATTTATATACCATGCTAGAAAATGGTGCGTTTCTCACATTCTATCAAAATGCTTTTAATCTTTCTGTAAAAGAAGCTGAATATTTTGACCGATTTTCCGGTTCTGCTTTTGTATACATACCGCCTGAACTTGTTGAATCAATTGAAAGGATTTCAGATGTTCAATCGGTATTTTCACTACATCTCATCGTGTTGCGAGAACATATCAAAAAGGGATATAAAATCATTTTGCATGATTATGCTCTAAGAGGAATACAAGATGTTATTTTATTGTTGGAGAAACAATCTGATGTTGTTCCAAAAGAATATGAAAAAATTATAAAAAATAATTTTTTAACTTATTTGGAGTCTTTAAAAAACGGGGATGCAACTATTAGGGTAATCCCTACTCGGGGATTTTCAAAAAAAGGAAGAAAAGTTACGCATAACGCCAATCCATGCCAACCATGTCGACCTCGTCCAAGCCCAATATGTCCGCCTACGCCAACAGGACCAACAGCTCTGACTGGACTGACAGGAAATACGGGACCGACAGGAAATACGGGACCGACAGGAAATACGGGACCAACAGGAAATACAGGAGCAACAGGAAATACCGGGAACACAGGACCGACAGGACCAACGGGTCCTACAGGAACTACTGGTGCAACTGGAATTACCGGACCAACAGGAAATACTGGGGCAACTGGAAATACTGGAGCGACCGGTAATACAGGACCTACGGGACCAACGGGTCCTACAGGAAATACTGGTGCAACTGGAATTACGGGACTAACAGGAAACACTGGAGCAACAGGAAATACTGGATCTACAGGACCAACGGGTTCTACAGGAACTACTGGTGCAACTGGAATTACGGGACCAACAGGAAATACAGGACCTACCGGAACTACAGGAACTACAGGACCTACAGGACCAACTGGTCCTACAGGAACTACTGGTGCAACTGGAATTACCGGACCAACTGGAAATACTGGGGCAACTGGAAATACTGGAGCGACCGGTAATACAGGACCTACCGGAACT
>SDBT01021451.1_pt1 | contig 10097 bp, 7 predicted proteins | sample 2277101 | NCBI WGS metagenome assembly SDBT01 (sample SAMN10404973, study PRJNA504765) | marine sediment metagenome | isolation source: marine sediment core GS10_PC15, 103 cmbsf | place: Arctic Ocean: Southern Knipovich Ridge | collected 2010
GAAAGAAAACAGAGTATAAACCGCTATTTTCCTCATGATGCTGTAAGGTCAACTCCGACCGAACAGGTGAAGCAACGGCGACAGTAACCACAAACAGAACTACATAAAACATGGCATTGCGAACATAAGATATACAGCGACACATAAAATCCTCCGGTGGAAAAACAGTTTCACTTTCTGACTGGATGGTAATCAGAAAGTTAAACATAAATCAAATAACGTCAAGTCATAATTACCCTACTATGAATTGTGAATTGTTAACTTGGAACATGGAACTTATTTAACCAACAGCATCTTCCCTGATTTACTGAATCCTTTCGATTCGAGCATGTAGAAATATACTCCTGATGCAAGAGAAGAGCCGTCGAATTTCACGGCGTGTTTTCCGGCGGGGATGTAGTCGTCAACGAGTGTTTCGACTTTCTGGCCGGACACTGAATAAATATTTATCTTCACATTGCCTGGCTCTGTTATCGAGTAATTAATCGTTGTTGCTAGATTGGCAGGGTTGGGAGAATTTCCTATAATTTGAATCAAAGGTAGTTGCTCAAGTATAGTGTCTACATTTGTTGATGATTCAGGAATGAATTTGAGGATATTTCCATCATTTCCCACAAGCCAGAAAACATTTGTGTTAATTGCATAAATTGACCAAACTCCTACATTTTCAGGTTTAACAGCCCCTATGGATGTACGTGTGATACCACCATCGACCGTGAGCAAGATTTCCGGGTCTGCGCCAAAAATCAGCGCTTCTTTTTCTTTCAACGGAGCCAGATCATAAATACGGTCTGTATAACCGCTTACATCCCATGACAGCCCCCCATCAAATGAAAATAAAATCCCACCATATATCGCCCATACAACTTCATCCGTTGCGAACACTTTCTGCCTTGTTCCCGACAATGTGCTTACATGCTGCCACGTTACGCCCCCATCCGTAGTTCGAAAAACATCGGTATCATCGAATGTATCCATGTAGGTACTGCCGATAGCCCAACCTGAGTTTGGATCGATAAAATACATGTCTCGCAACTGATGCCCATATACAAATTGAGATTCCCACGACAATCCACCGTCAGATGTAAAAAGAATATGTGTTTCATCTCCTCCTGGCGCAATCCCATTTACAAATTCGACAGTCACCCAGCCTGTAAGTGAATTTACAAGATAAAATCCCCATACAGTACGAGAATCAGGGCCGAAATCCATTATTTTCCAAGTCTTGCCGCCATCAATAGTATGTATTAAAGTGCCATAAGTTGATTGACCACACGCAAAACCGACATCATGGTTCGCAAACTGTACTTTCCTCAAAACCAGTCCATCCACCGGTGAATCCTGCCTCACCCATGTCTCCCCGCCATCAGTAGTCGCAATAATCGTCGAGTTATCGCCCACAGCCCACCCGTTCAACTCATCCACAAAAAAAACATCATTTAGATTTTCCGTCACCCCGCTGTCCTGAAACTTCCAATCGGCAAGTACAGACGTAGTAATGCAAAAAAACATTAGAAAAGAAATAAAGACAGCAGAAAAAAAATTGACTGAGCGATACATACAACCCTCCAGTGGAAAAGAAAATTTAACTTTCTATCATTTACGGAATGTCAGAAAGTTAAACCTAGAACATAATTTAGTCAAGTCATACCGGGCCTCCTTTCTTTAAATGAATTATTATGCTCTAAATAACACCTGTATATAATAAATACAATAAATTTATATTTGTCAATTATTATATTATAAATTACATGAAATATTACTAAATATAGTGTATAAATTCATTAATAATAAATTATATGAGCAGTATTACTGTTGCAAATATCATTTATTTAATATACTTGTAATAATCGACTATTTCAGTTTATATATTCGTGTATGAGCACTTATTCATAGCTCTTGAATTCTGATTACCGGTGGATGTGAAGATAGGTAAATGGAACTTTTTCCTTGTACAATATTAATAAAGATTCTATTTTAATGAACAAGAAACCGTTTTCTTATCTGTGTCTATCTGTGTTCATCTGTGGCTAATCCTGAAACCTGAAACCTGAAACTTATCTTCGGAGTGTTATGTGAGAGCATGGGCAATCATTACAGCCGGGGGCAAAGGGAAAAGAATGGTGACGGACACTCCCAAACAACTCCTTGAACTCGGCGGTGTAACAATTCTTGAACGAACACTGAAACCATTCATGGAATGCCCGGAAATCGAAGGCATCATTGTTACGGCTTCTGCTGATAGTATTGAGCAAATTAAAAATATCCCTGCCTTACGCGGAAAACTTACCGTTGTGGAGGGCGGGCTTAAGCGCCAGTATTCGGTCTTTAATGGTTTACAGGCTGTTCCCGAAGATGCAGAGATCGTGGTGATCCATGATGCTGTGCGGCCTTTTATTACGAAGGAGCTTATTTCTGAATGCGTATTTTCCGCCGAAAGGAACGGTGCGGTGACAGTCATGCGGCCGCTCAAAGAGACAGTAAAAGTTGTTTCGGACGGAGTGGTAAAAAACACTCCCGACCGTTCGTCACTATGGATAACCCAGACACCTCAGGCATTCAGAACCGGACTGATACTGAAAGCCCACACGCAAGCGCGTGAGGAAGGTTTCACCGGTACCGACGATTGTATGCTTGTTGAGCGCATCGGTTTTCCTGTTCATATTATCGAAGGGGACGACCTGAATATTAAAATAACAACGCCGGCTGACCTGAAAATTGCCGGTGTTATCCTTACAATCCATGAAAAGAGGGATGAAAAATGCTGAGAATCGGTCACGGGTACGATGCACACAGGCTTGTCGAGGGAAGAAAGCTGATTTTAGGCGGGATTGACATACCATATAAAATGGGCCTTCTGGGACACTCGGATGCAGATGTATTGTGCCATGCCCTGGGACATGCACTGCTCGGTGCAATGCGATTCGGTGATCTCGGCGAGAATTTTCCCAATACTGATCCTGCATACAAAGATATAAGCTCACTGGAAATCCTGCGCCGTATTGCCGGGATGATAAAGGAAAAAAACGGTGAAATACAATCGATAGATACCACGATTGTTGCCCAGGAGCCGAAACTCTCTCCCTATAAGGATCAAATGACGTTAAATCTGGCAGAAGCTCTCGATATATCCAAATCCTTTGTTTCGGTAAAGGCGACAACCACCGAACAAATGGGTTTCACAGGCCGTATGGAAGGTGTCGAGGCTTATGCCGTGTGCCTGATAGAGGTGATATCATAATGAGAATTGCAGTTTTTTCAGGAGGCTCCTCACCCGAACGTGAGGTGTCGCTCTCAAGCGGCAGTGAGGTCACAAAAGCTTTGCAGGCAAAAGGGCATACGGTAACTCCGTACGATGTCGAATGGGAGGGGGAAAAGACGCTTTTCACCGCTGTTGAAGACTGTTCTGATAGCGGCACTGATGTTGTTTTTCTTGCCCTTCACGGTGGTCTCGGAGAAAACGGCGGTATCCAGAGCATACTTGAAGCTGCTGGGCTTAAGTACACCGGTTCGGGTATCACGGCAAGTGCGCTGGCAATGGACAAGGATATTACCAAGAAGCTGTTCGTCTATCATAAAATCCCCACAGCGCCGTGGATTTCAGGCACACGGGACACTATTGATATTTCAAACCTGGAACGAAAATTCGATTATCCATTTATTGTCAAGCCTACTGACCAGGGTTCGACAGTTGGTCTTTCACTGGTGAATGAACCGTCCGGGCTGCCTGCCGCCATTGAAAAAGCCTCGAAATTCTCCGGCAGGATAATGTTCGAATCTTACATTATCGGCAGCGAATTAACAGTACCGGTTTTAGGCGATAAAGCTCTTCCCGTGATTGAAATTCGACCGTCACACAAGATATACGATTACGAGTGCAAATATACTCCGGGTAAAACCGAATATCTCGTTCCGGCGCCAATAACCGGTGAACTTGAAGCAGAGGTAAAGTCAATTGCATTGAAAGTCTTTAAAATACTCGGGTTAAGAGATTTTGCCCGGATAGATTTTCGCCTCGATTCAAATGGCCGTCCATTATGTTTCGAGGCCAATACGTTACCCGGAATGACAGGTACCAGCCTTGTGCCGAAATCCGCAAAGGCTGTGGGTATTGATTTCCCGGAACTTGTGTCGCAAATCGCTGAAATGGCATATCGGCGAAGGAGTGGCAGTTATTAGATTTTTAAAATAATATTTTTTGACAGGATGACAGGATTAGGAAAGGATATTATAAAACATGATAAAAGAGGACGAAAAAAAACCACTAAAAGTGTACAATACATATACGCGGAAGAAAGAAGTTTTTGTTCCCTTACACGGAAATCGTGTCAATTTTTACGCTTGCGGGCCGACTGTCTATGATTATTTCCACATCGGCAATGCCCGGCCGCTTATCATGTTCGACGTGTTCAGGCGTTACCTCGAATATAAAGGTTACGAGGTTAAATATATTGTTAACATAACCGATATCGACGATAAAATCATCAACCGTGCACAGGAAGAAGGTGTCGATTTTAAGGCCGTTACACGAAAATATACCGACGCTTTTTTTGACGAGTGCGAAAAATTAGGCGTCCGACCCGCCACAGTACACCCCCGTGCCACCGAATATATTGATGATATGCTTAAACTTATCCGCCGTCTTCTCGATAAGGGTTATGCGTATGAGGTTGAGGGGAATGTTTATTTTGATATAGATTCTTATCCCGGTTACGGGAAACTCTCCGGCAGGGACATTAAAAAGATGCAGGCAGGCGCCCGGGTTGATGTTGACGAACGCAAGAAAAATCCGCTTGACTTCGCACTCTGGAAAGCCGTAAAATCCGGCGAACCTTCCTGGGACAGCCCCTGGGGCCCCGGGAGACCGGGATGGCACGTCGAATGCTCGGTTATGGGCATGCGGTCTGCCGGAGATACTCTCGACATCCACGCCGGCGGTCAGGACCTCATTTTCCCGCACCACGAAAATGAAATCGCTCAATCAGAAGCCGCCACAGGAAAGCCTTTCGCTAAATACTGGCTTCACAACGGTTTTCTCGATATCGAAGGGGAGAAAATGTCGAAATCGCTCGGCAATTTCCTTATGGTCAGGGACATTCTCAAAAAATATGACCCGATGGCAATAAGAATTTTTTTCCTCCTGAAGCACTACCGCTCGCCTATTGATTTTTCAGAAGAGCGTATACGTGAAGCGAAGGCTGCTCTGGATCGTTTGAGAAATGCCTATGCTAAAATGAAACGTATCCTCGAAAAAGCAGGCGAAAATCTCACTGAAAAAAAAGCTGTTAATGGGCAGGTAGATATCGGGCGATATAAAGAATTAATTGAAGAATCCATGGACGACGATTTTAACACTGCTAAAGCGATGGGACACCTGTTTGAGACAGCAAAAATTGTAAATGCCCTTGATGTTGAAATTATACCTCAAGAAAATTTACCCCATGCGGTATCTATCGTCAATGAAGCAAAGGATATTTTTGACTCTCTGGGAACCGGCGTATTCGGAATAACTTTTGAAAGCGCCGCTGGGGGCGGCCACCTTGTCGATGACCTCGTGAAACTCTTTATCGAAATGCGTGATGAAGCCCGGAAGGAAAAAAACTGGGTGCTTGCGGATAAAATCAGAGACCGGCTTAAAGAAACCGGTATTGCGATCGAAGACCGCACAGACGGGACAACGTGGAAGATTATTTAGGATAATTTGCCACAGATGAACGAAATAAAACGGTTTATGGTTTATAGTTTCTGGTTTCCGGTTCAAAAAATATGTAAGGGCAATTCATGAATTGCCCTTACGCTGAACGCTAATTATTTACATAAGCCCCGAAGGGACTTTTCGTCAATAGCCCGGTGATTAATCACTGGATTTATAAAGGATGAAATATAAGGGCGGTTCGCGAACCGCCCCTACAATATATGTACATTTTACTTCTAACTTCGTACTTCTAACTTCGTACTTACTTCTTCGCTCTCTTCCTGGAAATTGCCACATACCACTCAACCAGAAGAGGTGTGGCAACGAAAATTGACGAGTAGGTACCGACCACTATACCAATAAGCAGCGCGAATGCGAAATCATGTATCACCGCTCCGCCGAACAGGAAAATCGAAAGAACGGTAAGAAGCGTCGTTATTGAAGTGATGACCGTCCGTCCCAAGGTTTCGTTGACCGATCTGTTCAGTGTCGGCAGATAGCCTTCCCTGGCGCCTGCGCGGAGCTTCTCTCTTATACGGTCAAACACAACGATTGTGTCATTAAGCGAATAACCGACGATTGTGAGAAGAGCGGCGATAATCGAGAGTGAAATCTCCTTCCCTAAAAGTGAGAAAATCCCGACTGTAATCAACACATCATGAATAATGGCAAGTATTGCGCCGATTGAAAACTTAAACTCGAATCTGATGGTGATATAAATAACCAGTACCAGGAACGACAATAAAATCGCCCAGAATGCCTGGCCCTTCAGTTCTGCCCCGATACTCGGCCCGACCTGTTCCTCACGTAATAGCCACGTCCCGCTGTCCTGAGGGAGGCTGTCAGCAAATCCGCTGCGCAGTTTTTCCTTGACCGCTTGAGATGTCTCTTTCATGTCGCCGACATCTACGATACGTATGAGAATATCCTTCTGATCCCTGCCGATATATTTTATCTCGCTCGTGGCAAGATCGGTTCCCTCTACATCAACATCGCTGAGCGTGCTGCGAATATCCTCGATTGAAACCGGTTTATCAAAATGCAGTTCGAGGAGGGTCCCGCCCAGAAAGTCAATGGAATACTTGGGGCCGCCGTGGACAGCAAGTGAAATAAGACCGACAAGAATAACCGTACCCGATAAAATGAATCCTTTTTTACGGAATTCGATGAACCGGAAATTTGATTTCACAAACGGCGCCAGATACCCGATAGAACGGCTTGAGAGGTTTATTTTATGAGTGATAATATCAAAAACAACCCTTGTGACAAAGAGCGCGGTAAAAACGCTTGAGACGATACCGACCATGAGAGTGAGAGCGAATCCCTTTATCGGGCCGGTGCCGAAGTTATAGAGAATGACAGCGGTAAGAAACGTTGTAATATTCGAGTCAAGAATAGTCCACCGTGCACGTGAATAACCGTTTGCTAAAGCCACACGCGTGGTGTTTCCGAGTCTCAACTCCTCGCGAATACGCTCGAATATCAGCACATTGGCATCAACCGCGATGCCGATTGTCAGGATTATTCCCGCCATACCCGGCAGTGTCAGCGTTGCCCTGAAATAGGCAAGGTAAGCAAGAATAAATACCATGTTAAGGAATAGCGCCAGGATTGCAATAAGACCGGCTCCCATATAATAGAGTACCATAAAAGCGATAACCGCAACCAGTCCGATTATAAGCGCAATCGTGCTCTTATTGATTGAATCGGCGCCGAGGGATGGGCCTACGGTTCTGTCTTCAATGATGTTTACAGTAGCCGGCAGAGCGCCCGCCCTGAGGACGATCGCCAGGTCACGGGCTTCCTCCTGTTTGAAGCTGCCTGATATTGACGATGAACCGCCGTAGATTTTTTCATTGATTCTGGGGGCTGAATAGACTGTATTGTCAAGCACCACAGCAAGGCGTTTACCAATATTTGCGCCGGTAATTCTCGCCCATTCACGCACACCGTCCGATGTATTTTCCATCTGGATTTCATATCCCGATACATCCAGTCCGCTGCCGGTGGAAACCCTGGCATCCTGTATTCTGTCACCGGTCATTTCGCTTAACGAATTCGACAGGTAAAGTTCGCGGTAGTTATCGATTCTTTCGTTCTCGGAGCCCCAGAGGAATAAAGCTCTTTGGTCCTCAAGGATACTTATTATCTCAGGGTCTTTCAGGTAGGCATTCATGCGTGGAATATCGTCCTTTTCCACAAGCATATCGAAGCCTGGAATTCCCCCCGTTTGCTGGAATCTGAGCAACCTTGTGAATTTCTTTAAATTATCGGCAGCTTCCGGCTGTTCGTCAAAAAGACCGACATCTGTGGAATCTGCCACCACAGTTGTATCCTGGGTGCCGGCAAGATGCAGGTCAATTTTATCTGTTATAAATTGAATGTCCTCGTCGCTTTTAAGAAGCTTGAATTCGAGACGTGCAGTCTGGCCGATGAGATTTTTTGCTCTATCAACTTCCTTCATTCCGGGAAGCTCGATGATTATCCTGTTCGAGCCCTGCCTCTGAACTACCGGTTCTGCGAGACCGAACTGGTCTACACGGTTGGCGATGACTGTCATTGCCTTGTCGACAGCGTCGCTGGCCTCTTCGGCTTCCATTCCGGATGTATCGACCTGCATGACAAGGTGGATGCCGCCCTGGAGATCAAGTCCGAGATTGAGGGCCTTGTTCCTGAGTGCATCCAGATCCCCGGGATCCATCTCTATCATTTCTTCAGGGGAGAGGGAATAGTACTGAACCGATGTAATAAGTTTCCAGAATGAAAAAATAACAAGTGCGGCTATAATGCCTAATTTCCAGATAAACGAATGTTTTTCTTTGCTGCTCGATCTTAATTTAGCAGTTTTACGAATCATGTTTGTCCCTTCTCTTTTTTTTAATCCGAAGATTTATTTATGGTTTCAAATTCAAGATTTAAGATTTATCCTTTGTTAGTGGATTGAATATTGAAAATTGAACATTCGATATTGGATATTGTTTATTATCAATATATTCAGGGCAAACACGGGGATTTGCCCCTACATTATACTTCCCCAGCGTTGAAACGCCGGGCTATTATCGAAAAGTCCCTTCGGGACTCAAATAAATATCAAACTATCATCTATTGCTTTCCCCTTTTGCCTTTTGCCTTTTGCCTTATCCCTTATGCTTGTCCTTTATCCATTATCTTTCTAATAGTACAATCATATCCCGTACCGCACTGTCAAGTCCGGCATAAATGGCTCTTGCCATTATCGAATGTCCGATATAAAATCCTTTTATCTCTTTTATTCCGGCAACCGGAGAAATGTTTTTATACGTAAGACCATGTCCCGCATGAACCTCAAGTTCACATTCTTCGGCAAAAGCAGCGCCCTTTTGAAGATTTGAGAGATGTTTCTCCGCTTCACGGGCATTTTTAGCATTGGCATACTCGCCGGTGTGCAGTTCGACACATTGAGCGCCTATCTCTTTCGATATTTCAATCTGTTTAGGATCAGGGTCGATGAACATACTCGTTACTATCCCCTTGTCTTTCATACGCCCGACAGCATCTGCTAATGATTTCCGGTTGCCCGCTACATCGAGACCGCCTTCGGTGGTTATTTCCTGCCTTTTTTCGGGGACGAAGGTAACCTGCTCCGGGACTATCCCGGCTGCTATCGAGAGCATCTCTTCAGTTGCCGCCATTTCAAGGTTGAACGGCAGTTTGACAACATCTCTTAAGAGCCGTATGTCACGGTCCGCTATATGTCTCCGGTCCTCACGGAGATGAGCGGTTATGCCGTGAGCGCCGGCCATTTCGACTATACCGGCCGCAAATACAGGGTCAGGCTCGTCGGTTTTCCGCGATTCGCGTATAACCGCTACATAATCGACATTTACACTTAAATACGCCATTATTCTATCGCTCCGTTTAATTTAAAGAATCCCTCGATGCTTGCATCGAAATCGTTTTTACCCTCACACTTCCCCGAACTCACCCCTCCGCCGTCGCTGCGTGGCAGCTATGGCGGGACAGGTTAATCCCCTCTCTTTTAAAGAGAGGGGACCGAGGGGAGAGTTTAAAACTCTTAATTATAATCACTTTTCCATTTCATTATTAATCCCGAGCAAATCTAAAACAGCCATCATCACATCATCAACAGACGGCTTTTCTTTTTTGCTAATGACTGTCCTGCCGTTTTTTCCGCGCAGACCGTAAACCCTGAAATCACTCGAAATAAATATTCCGACAGTCGGGCGGCCGAGCGCAGACGAAACATGCATGGGTCCGGTATCGTTACTGATAAACATGTCGCTGCTTTCGATAACAGCAGCCATCTGGCAGATTGTAATATTCTGAATGATTTCAATAGCCGTATCCGTAAATTCGCTTATGGAATCAATCAGTTCATCTTCCGCCTCGCCCACGATAACTA